>Ga0208410_1001166_pt1 | contig 13820 bp, 11 predicted proteins | sample ETN02SmetaG_3_FD_185787 | JGI IMG/M metagenome (GOLD analysis project Ga0208410, IMG submission 185787) | Marine microbial and viral communities from oxygen minimum zone, Eastern Pacific Ocean - ETNP2014F10-02SV257 (SPAdes) (version 2) | ecosystem: Environmental > Aquatic > Marine > Oceanic ... | reverse complement strand
GTTGCATTGCATTGGCAAGTATAATAGCCAAATCTTTTTTAACCTTGAGAGGTTGTAATAACTCAAATAAAATCTTTGTTTTATCTTTTTTAATACGATCTAAGACCTCCTCACTATCTAATCTTGCAAAGGAATTTCTAACGTGGTTTACAAGCCGATCATTGAATGTGATGTTATCTTTTAATAATGATCTTTTAACAAGGTCATTCAACCCTTTTTTCATGAGAACCGTGAATGCTTCAGGTGCCCATCCAGCAGAGTCCAAGTTTTCAGATTTAATTGCTGAATAGAGTTTTGGGTAATCTGTTTTTATCATTCTACCGTTAAAAGTTAACGTAAAATCATATTCTGTTTTTAAAAAAGAAACCGTGATATTTCTTTTATATTTATATCCAAGTGATGATCCATCATTTTTATTGAAAACATATGCTGAATCATTAAGGATCATTTCAGTGGTTTGTTCCCAATTGCCATTTTCGTTATTCAGATTTTGTTTTGGTTTTTTACCTATTGTTGTGGTGGGGTGTATGAAGTCCCCATCAGATATATCCAATGAATCACCGTAGCTATGAAATCTGAAAACCGATTTCCCATCTGGATGAATTTTTATTGAAATGATATTTTCTACGCATCCAAATGATATAAATGAAATCATTAATGACAGAGTTGATAATCTTACATTCATTAGAATGAAAATTAATACTGCAAATTATTTTTTGTAGAGTTGCAATGCGATAGTCAACAGAGGTAGTTTAAGAACGTGCAAAGGCAAGGTATAACAATGAAACACTTTTTTACTTACCTATTTCTGACAGCAGGTCTTATTGCATCAGACTCCCCAAGAGCATCCGTCGTTCGTACTGATCATGGTTTCATAGATTATGCAAATCGGTTGATAGTGTCGAGAGGCACGGCATCGGTTCTTTCAAGGTCCTCATCACAATCAGACCTTAAAATCGTTGAAAAGAATTTGAAATTATCAAAAGGTGAAGCACGATCCCAGGCAAGAGAGAATCTTTTAGACCTAGTTATGTTGGTCAATTTTGATGGTAGAACAGTTGGTGAATTGATGGTTGATGATCCCCTTATTGAAAGGAGAGTTGAAACACTGGTTGGAAGTGCTTATCAACAGGGTGAGATAGAATACCTTGAAAGAAAAGAGGTTGCTATTGCCTTGGCTATTAAAATGTCAGGACTTGCAGAAATTTTAGTTGATGCTGGTGGACATATGAATGAAAACCTTGCACAATCAACATTTTTAATGACAAGGAATGCTGTCCCCAGGAGTGAAAGGACTTCAGGGATTGTGATTGATGCTAGAAATATTTACCATGTTCCAGCAATGGTGCCTAAGGTCTTTAATGAGAACGATAAGCTGGTCTATGGGCCAAGGCATTACACCCGCTCCAGATCTGTTAATAGAGGTCCGATGGGATATGCGCATAATATGGATGATGGTAATGTTAGACGGAGAGTAGGGGGTAATCCACTTATGGTTGAGGCCGTTACTAGTAATGATATGGTCAATCTAACAGTATCTAATATGGATGCAGAGAGGATAAGAGATGCCGAAAAGAAATTTGGCGTTCTTACAAATTGCAAGGTCCTTGTGTTGTTAAAGTAAGGTTTTGAGTTTGTTTAAATACTACGAAAAATTATTATTGCTTACATGAGTTTCAGTTCAGCATTTCAGACTATAAAGGTCATTCTATATTAGAATGACCTTTTTTTTGGAAAAATTTCAATATAGTTAAAAATTTATAGGATATGAGAGAAGCTTTATTATTACTCCAGGATGGCCGGTTGTTTAATGGTCTATCGCTTGGACATCTTGGTGAGACAGTGGGAGAGGTATGTTTTAATACGGGTATGACTGGGTATCAAGAGATCTTGACAGATCCATCATACTGTAAACAAATTGTTCTCATGACAGCACCTCACATTGGTAACTATGGCATCAATCCAAAGGATATGGAATCTCAAAGAGTGCAGGTGGCTGGCTTTGTCATAAAAGAAGAGACAAAAGTTCCTTCTAATTGGAGATCCAATGAATCATTAGATAGCTATTTAAAGAGAGAGGGAGTTGTTGGAATCCAAAATATAGATACGCGTGCACTTACTAGGCATATTCGTGACACGGGAGCTATGAATGGGATTATATCCTCTAAGGAAAAAAATATCGATATCTTAAAGAAGAAATTGGATTTAGTCCCAGTCATGTTAGGTCAAGACCTTGTGAAAAATGTCACTTGTAGTAGCTCATATTTGTGGTCTAACAAAAAAGAAGGAAGATTTAAAGTAGCGGCTATTGATTTTGGTATTAAACATAATATTTTGAGATTATTAGAAGATGAAAATTGTACCATTAATGTTTTTCCTGCAGAAACTACTGCTCAAGAAATAATGAATTCAAAGCCTGATGGAGTTTTGCTTTCAAATGGTCCAGGCGATCCATCAGCGGTTTCATACGGTATTGATACAGTTAAAGATCTTCTTGGGGAAACCCCAATATTTGGGATATGCTTGGGGCATCAGATTCTAGCACTCGCTTTGGGAGCCACAACCTCAAAATTAAAATTTGGACATCGCGGTATAAATCATCCGGTCAAACGAATTGATACAGGTAATATAGAGATAACAAGTCAAAATCATGGTTTTGTTGTAGATATGAAATCCCTACCAGATAACGTCAAATCAACTCATATTAATCTAAATGATAATACCTTGGCAGGTTTGTCATGTGAAGAATTATCTGCCTTTTCTGTTCAATACCATCCTGAAGCTAGCCCAGGACCTCATGATAGTAGATATCTATTCAAGCATTTCATTGAACTAATGGAACATGCCAAAAAGAACTGACATAAGTTCTATCTTGATCATTGGTGCTGGACCTATTATTATTGGACAGGCATGCGAATTTGATTATTCAGGCACACAGGCAATACGAGCATTAAAAGAGGAGGGGTATAGAGTGGTTCTGGTCAACTCTAACCCAGCTACCATAATGACTGATCCAGATATGGCTGATGCAACCTATATCGAGCCATTGTCTATTGAATATCTAGAAGAGGTTATAAAAATAGAAAAACCCGATGCAATTCTACCTACAGTCGGAGGGCAAACTGGATTGAATCTTGCAATGGAGCTGCATAAAAAAGGTGTTTTGGATTTCTATAATGTAGAATTGATTGGGGCGCAGGTAGAGGCCATAGAAAAAGCTGAGGATAGAGAGAGATTCAAAGAGGCAATGGACTCTGTTGGCATAGATACTGCAAAAGGTGGATTTGTCAATTCTTGGGATGAGGCAGATTCAATGCTTGAGAAGATCAAATTCCCAATAATTATTAGGCCATCATTTACATTAGGCGGGACTGGTGGTTCAGTTGCATATAACCATGAAGAATTCCAAGATCTTATTGAAAAGGGTCTTCAGGCAAGTCCAATATCTGAGGTTCTAATTGAAGAATCTCTATTAGGTTGGAAGGAATTTGAATTAGAGGTAGTTCGAGATAAGGCAGACAATGTGGTAATTATCTGCTCAATTGAGAATGTGGACCCAATGGGCGTTCATACAGGTGACTCCATAACGGTTGCCCCAGCAATGACCTTATCAGATAAAGAAATCCAAAAAATGAGGAACTGGTCCATTTTATGTCTAAGAACGATTGGTGTAGATACCGGCGGGTCTAATGTACAATTTGCAGTTAATCCTCTTGATGGCAGATGTATCATAATTGAGATGAACCCAAGAGTTAGTCGATCATCAGCACTTGCATCCAAAGCAACTGGATTCCCTATTGCCAAAGTTGCTGCAAAACTTGCAATTGGCTATACACTGGATGAATTGACTAATGATATTACAGGAAAAACATTAGCAGCTTTTGAGCCTACGCTTGATTATGTTGTTACAAAGGTTCCTAGGTTTGATTTTGAAAAATTTCCAAGTGCAACTGGGCATCTAGGTGTTCAAATGCAAAGTGTTGGTGAGGCAATGGCCATTGGTAGAACATTCACAGAGTCATTGCAAAAAGCCTTTCGTTCACTAGAGGCAGGGCTTGATGGACTAGAAGCTAGACCAATTTCAAAGGATGATCCAGATCTAAGTCGTTCAAGATCATTGGATATGTCAACGCTTAGATATGCCAGCTGTTTTAGATTACTAAAGGTAAGAGAAGCATTTATCCAAGGTCAATCTATTGATGCTGTTCATCAATTAACTAGGATAGACCCGTGGTTTTTACATCAGATAAATGCTATTTCAAATATGAGCTATGAAAAGCCATTGCTTTTATTGAAACAAAATGGTTTTTCAGATTCTCAAATTGCACGAGCATTGAATAAATCAGAAGAAGAGATTCGCGATATTCGTCAAAATAGATCTATTCTTCCATCGTATAAAGTGGTTGATACATGCGCAGCCGAATTTGTAGCAAAAACACCGTATTGTTATTCTACATACGATACAGAAAATGAGGTTGAACCACTCAAAGGGAAAAAAGTAGTTATTTTGGGAGGTGGTCCAAATCGCATAGGGCAAGGAATTGAATTTGATTATTGTTGTGTGCAGGCTGTGTTTGGCTTAAAAGATCAGGGATATAAAACTATAATGGTCAATTGCAATCCAGAAACAGTTAGCACAGATTTTGATCTTGCGGACCGATTATATTTTGAACCAGTTACTTATGAAGATGTTCTGAATATAGTAGAATTTGAAAAACCCGACGGGGTGCTTGTGCAATTTGGTGGTCAAACTCCATTAAAGATTGCTAACTCACTTCAGGCTGCTGGAGTCAATATAGTCGGGACCTCACCAATTAATATTGATAATGCAGAAAACCGTGAAAAATTTGGTTCTATCATTCAAGGTCTTGAGGTTAATTGTCCTCAATATGGGACTGGCCGGACACTAGAGCAGGTGATTGGTATCGCAGAAAAGATAGGTTACCCAGTTCTTGCAAGACCTAGCTATGTATTGGGAGGTAGAGCAATGGAGATAGTTTATTCAAAGAAACAATTGATAGATTATATTTCAAGATCGGCAGATGTTACAGCAGGACACCCAATTCTTATTGATCAATTTCTTGAAGATGCATTTGAGTTTGATGTAGACGCATTGTGCGATGGGGAGACTGTGCATATTGGTGCAGTAATGCAGCATATAGAGGAGGCGGGAATTCATTCAGGTGACTCTGCTTGCGTGTTGCCGCCCTATAAAATAACAACTGAGGCATTGGAAGAAATAATTAGAATTACAGAGCAACTGGCCCTTAAACTAAATGTAATAGGTTTGATCAATCTACAATTTGCCTATAAAGATGGTCAGATTTACGTACTGGAGGTAAATCCACGTGCAAGTCGAACTGTTCCATTTGTAAGCAAGGCTACAAATGTTCCTTTGGCTCGGATTGCCTCTCAGCTTGCCGTTGGTGCAAAGCTACAAGATTTCAAATTACCAAGATGGGATCATAGTCCATATGTAGCAGTAAAAGAAGCGGTCTTACCCTTTAATAAATTTCCTGAAGAATCTATTTTCCTAAGTCCTGAAATGAAATCTACTGGAGAGGTTATGGGGATATCAAAAACATTGGGAGAGTCATTCAGAAAGGCATCCATTGGCGCAGGCACATTAATTCCTAGTGGTGGGACTGTATTTATTTCTGTAAATAATGCTGATAAGCTGGATGTCATTCCAATTGCCAGAGACTTATCTGAAATAGGGTTTGATCTGGTAGCGACATCAGGGACTGCCAAGGAACTGGAAAGGAATGGCTTAAAAGTGTCTTCCATATTTAAAGTTGGAGAAGGGAGACCAAATATTGTGGATGGCATAAAAAATGGAGAAATCAATTTGGTGATCAATACACCAATGGGTGCTCGTGCTAGATACGATGAAGAATCCATAGGAAGATCCTGTATACAACATGGGATAGTTGCCATAACAACACTTTCAGGTGCTAACGCAGCTTTGAGAGCAATTCGAGTTGCATCAAAGACAATTGAATTGGATTCAATTCAAAATTATCATTCTTGAACTTCCTGTTTGCTTATTCTAAAATAATTCTATAGTATTTTTATAACTATCTGTTCGATTTAAGATAAATGAATAATAAAATAAATGAATAAAGACGTCCCACTAGATCAGATTCAAGATTCTGAGGTGTCTACATCAGAGTTAGAGGCTGTAATTGATACAAACAAGGAACTCTTTGATCAATTAAATGCAATACCAGAGATAGAAGCTCTTGATGCAATCTCTATAGAAGAAGAAGAGCAGGAGAAAGAGCAGGAGACACCTAGTGCTCTATTTGAATTTTTTAATAGAGCAAAGGTCTTTTATACTGAGAATGAACTTGCGAGATATGCTGCCTGGTCATTATTACTCATTCTTATTTCAACTAGTGCCCTCACAATTATTGAATATGATATGTTCAATGATAGCGTTAAAGGGCATACAGAGGGGAGTTTTACTTTTGGAGACAAAGAGCCAAACTGGTTAGATACTTTTTTCCATACATTTTGGTGGTCTATTGTTACCTTTACGACCGTTGGATATGGAGACGTAAGCCCTATTACACATCTAGGGAAATTTCTAACAATAATAATCATGTTATTGAATTTTGGCGTTGTCACTTTACTGGGCGGGGCCGTGGCATCTGTATTGGTTGCTCAAAGATTAACAGGAGATGATACATTGGATGAGAATAAATTTGATGGCCATTTGGTCATAGCTGGATGGAATAAAACAGTTCCGTCGGTATTAAACCTTATTGAATCAAATAAAGATTCAGCCTCCGTTGTGATACTTGTAAACGAGATGGATAAAGATATTATTCAGCGGGCGATAACTGGTTATGAAAGATTAGATATCACACATATACCTGAAAACTTCACCCATGAATCTGTTCTAAGAAAAGCATTTTTAGATAAGGCGGGGACTTTTATGATTCTTCCTGATAGTTCAGGTCTTTTACCGCATGAAGAACCCGATGAAGATAAGACAGTTTTAACATGTTTAACTGCAAAGTCCATATCTGAGTCGTGCAACGTGGTTGCTCATGTATTGGATGTAGAGAACGTTTCACATCTACAGCGAGCAAATGCAAATGAGATAGTCATACCAGATGAACATGTACCACACTTACTTGCAAAGCATGTAACAGACCCAGGTGTTCCCCAGTTCTTTGATGACCTAATTTTAAAAGAAGAAGAAGATAAGGGGCTGCAAGAGGTAAAAATACCAAAAACCTTAAATGGACAAACTCATAATAAAATATCTGCTTTTTATAAATTCAAATATGGCTGGTTGCTGGTTGGCTATGCCATTAGGAAGGCTGGATTTAGCCTTGATGATCAGATGGGTGAAAGTGGAAGTCCATTAATAAGGAACATGATAAAAGAGCAGCTAGACGGGGCTGGTATTAACTTAACAAGCGATGAGCACGTTGTTGTTGAAATAAACCCACCGGATGATTATAAAATTGATGGAAAACATAGCGCGTTGGTATTAAGGTAAGAATATGAATCCTACTGCAGAACAAATACAAAAAATCAATCATTTCAGCAAGGTCAATATTGAAATGTGTGCTAAGATTGCAAGTGTTGTAGAAATACAAGAATGCGAACCTAAAGAACAACTTCTAACTGAAGGAGATACAGGAGACACGATGGTACTTGTTTTTCAAGGTCAGGTTGAGGTCTCAAAGAATATGATGGTAAAAACCGCAAGCGGTTTCACCACCTCTAGAAAGCCGATAATCAGACTAGAGACAACTGACCCACGTCCATCAAGGGATCCTGAAACAGAGCCTACTGTTTTTGTTGTAGAGGCACCAGCTTTTGGGATTGGGGAATTCTCACTTGTTTTAGATAATGCAATACGAACAGCCCATGTAAATGCTACAACACCGCTCAAATATGGAATACTCAGTTTAGAAGACTTTACATCGATTGTAAAAGATCATCCTGAGATTGGTGGGGCAGTATATTTTGAGGTTGCAAAATCAGCAGTTAATAATTTAGCGACAGCAAGTGGTGATATATCCAATCTTACCCAAGCTTTCTTTTTTGCCCTAACAAGATAAAAGTTTTACTTTTTGATTGTAAGTTTTTCGCCTGACTTAGGTTTATCAATTGTTAGATTTAAAGACCATGCTTTAATTGCATGCTGAATAAGGATTACTTCATTTTCGTGTATGAAATCATCTGCATTTGCTATATCTATATAGCAGTCAATCAATTTTTCTAAGGTTTGAGTATCAAAGTCTTCTTTGTTTTGAATGGTGCCTAATGAATCATCAAATTGTTTTTGTCGAGCTTCTTCCGTATTTAGTTTGATAAATCTATCTGTTGTCATGCCAAAATCTCTATTGAAGATTTCATTGTCTATGTCTGGTACAAATAGTTTGTAGCTATTAAATATCTCATCTTTTTCTGATTCATCTATTTCTTGATCAGCAAAGAAAGATATGCATAAGAGAGAGTATAATATGTCATGATCTATTGACCACTCCACTATTATTTCATCCTCAGTCTTTTCTCTTGCAGATATTTTTCTTTGTAGCTCTTCCATTCTTTCTTTATCTGCATCATTTAGATAGCCGTCTTGTCTTTTTCGTTTTTGCATGAGTTTATCTACTTCCAAAGAAAGGAACTTTACATCTCGCTCAAGTGCCTCTAGTCTTTTATCCATTAGACCAAATAATAACTCTTTGAATGGGTCTATTTGGTCCTTCTCTGGGGCAAAATATATATTCAATGTCCCCCTATCGGTGTCTTCCCAAAAATGCGGTCCAAAGATTGAAAGTAGAAAGCATTGTGTATTTGCATTTGCTTTAAATGTTTTTTCATCAAAGTAGGCTAGGTCATCAAGATAGTCTTCTGCGATGGCTGTTGCATACTCTGTTTTCCCAACTGAAAGGTAAAATAGAGCCAGTCCAATTTGAATTCTTCGTGTTCCATTATTTCCACCTAGGATTCCTTTGTCAACTTCATCTTTTGAATAACCTGGGGGTTTATCTAATTGTAATATCATTTTCAAAAGATCCATCTGGTCCTCATCGCTCCATCCCTTATCATGTATTAGAACCTGGCACTTTCTTAACTCAAAGGTAAGAGTGTCCACTACGAAATATAGGCCAGGGTTTGCCTCAGCGTTCTTGTAGATGTCATTTGCATAGAATTTGAACTTATCATAGCAATACTTTGCCATATCAACCCTGTCTGCCTTGATATACTCTTGTATCATATTGGAATAGTGGAAAGACAGATTGTATAAGTTTCTAGGCTCATTGTTTTTATAGGCATGTTTTATGGCGAATCTAAATAGGGTATTGAATCGAATGTTGACATGACCTAATATGGTATCGTCATTACTATTGAGACAGGTCACTCCAATGTCAACCATTTCAGCGGGGATGAGTGATGCGATGTCAAATCTGTCATTTGTTATCATCTTTATATATGAGCTACCAAGGAGACGAAAGGTCTTAACTTCATAAAATGTTTTTGTATCAGACATTTCTTCATATTGCACATCTGTATAAGTACGAAAAGTTGCATTTGATCGAATGGTGGTGGTTAGATCAAAAAATTTATCATTAAAATCAGATTTGTGGGTTATATATAGTTGAATAATTTCACTGATCTCGCGAATGATATCGGTTTGCGTTTCTTTGAATTCAGTAAAGGCTAGCAGATCATCTAGCTGATCAAGTGAACCCATGATCTCTCTTTGATATTCATCCACAACTTCTATACTATCATCCATTGCTGATTTGATCATTGGTTTTTTCATTTTCAATACAAATCCTTGGATAATAGATGATATGGTTGAGACAACATTGCTTGTTTTCGAATATAGGAGAATATAAAAGATATATGGGAGTGTAAAAATCGACCCTATGAAGAGATATATATAGGTATTGAGTACAGAGCTAGAGACACGTCCTAATGGCTCCACATAGAACATAATCAACACTGCGTGCAAAGATGCGATGATAAGGAACCAAACATAAATGAGACTCAGCCAGTCCTTTACAAATAGATCCATTAGCTTAGGAGAAGATTCCGCAGCAATGGCAATAACAATAATTAGTGTACCTAACACCAAGGCGATTACTCCGCCCCATATTTCTGGAGCAAAGTCTAATGCGATAGTATCAGGGTTGGAGAGGTCAATGCTTAGCTTATTGTCAAAGTATTCAATAATAGACGGGAAGTAACTATGAAATAACATATCAGATAAGATTATTGCTAGTAAAACAACAATAAATGAAATAATGGTTCTATATTTAAATTGAACGCTATTGAGTCTTATGAGAGTAGAGTAGATTCTTTTCATTTATTATTTTTGGCTTAGCCACGTTGTTTTTGATCAAACGTTGTCACAGTTCTTATTTTGTCTCTCAAATATATCATTAGAATTGAAAATAAAAGCTACGATGCACTTATTTTTGAAACAATAATCCATCTAAAAAAAAAACGATGTTATTTTTGAGAAATCTTGCTCTTCTTTGTTACCTATCATAATTTTACAGGTTTACTAACCTACATAGTAATTATATTGACGCATGTAGGTTTTAAAAAAACAATTAGCATTATCCAATAATAAGAATATAAGGGGATATTATGGCAAACTGGAGTCAGCATCACGATTTGGTCTATGCTTTCGTCTGTGTATCATTTTTAGCAGATGGTGAGGTAGAGGAATCTGAAAAAGAAGCTATGCGTGGCAATGTCAAGGTGATGTTGCCGGACGTGTCCGATGAAGAATACAACTCAATGGAAGCCGAAGTCATCAATAAATTCATTGAACTTGGTGACGAGAGTTCTAGAATGGGCCAATACGGCACATCTTTGGAAGCTCTAAAAGGACTGTTCACATCAGATGAGGATAGATACAAGGTAGTAAAAAATCTTGCATACATCGCTCGCGCTGATGATTTCATCCATGAAAATGAGATGGCGATGGTCGAACAAGCTGTTAGCGGTCTTGATATGACAGGAAAGATAAAACTTGTTAAGACCGATTCTACTTTATTCGTCGATCCTGCATTCTAATCATAACAAAAACACCTTACGATAGCCCCGGAGTTTTGATTCGGGGCTATTCTATGGTCATATATTAAAAGTAGGCTATTTATGGCAGAGAACAGAGAGAGTAAGTCAACTAGAAGAGACAGGAGCGATCGAAGAGACGAACATAGGCGTGGAGAACATCGCAGGAAACAAAATTTATCTGTTGATAATGATAGGCGATCAAAGGTTGACCAACGTAGTGGGTACCAGAGAAAAGGTAACCGACGAAGTGGGCTCGATCGAAGAGAAGAATTAAAAAAAGGGCAGTGATCACTGCCCTTTTTTATTACGTGTAAACTATATTTTTTTTAACAAAACTCTCTTTCCATTCCAGATAGGAAATTATTCAGGGAAAGTAGAGCGTTGTCTACAGCGTCTAATATCTCTTTTTGGTTCTCTTTTGAATCACTTAGTTCAATCAAGAGATTTCTTATAACCTCACGGTGCCATTTATCGGCGTGCATATGGACTGTGAAGAACTTCAATGTTTCCTCATCTTCAACACCATAGAATTTTTGTAGTCCATCCTTTTTTGTTTCGGATATTTCTGGTTGCATTGATTCATAGCAGTACAGTGCAGCGAGCCCAATGTGGTATTGCTCTGACCTGGAAAGTTCATTGAAAGTATTTACAAGCTCATTTATTTCTTTCATAGCCGTTTTGTTTTGGATGCTTTCTCTGCTATTACCCATGCCCTCTGCAAAACGCATCCATAATTCAGGATGGTTATCTGGACCTTTTTCTTCATCGACAAGATTCTCTAAAAGAATCTGTCTTGTCTTTATATCATCACAATTTGAATGAATTGCTGAAAGATATCGAGGGAATGAAGAAACATGTTTGAAATACTGAGCTGAATATTCTTGTATGGTTTCATGTGATAGCTCGCCAGTATTCCAAGCTTGATAAAATGAATGATTCAAAAGATGTCCTTTTTCAATTTTAGCATCTAATTGATCAATGAATGATTTGGTTTCCATTAGGGTTGCTCCCACTTTTAATTATTATAAATACTTAGCCCAATATTAAAATATGAATACATTAATTGGAAAGAACATTAATGAGATATATTCAATAAAAACTAAAAATAAGCGTGAATAATAAATGCCTCTTTAATTATAGAGTTTTATTCTTAATCACAAGTGGTCTCAATTAGAATTGCACATACTTCGTAAGGGTCCATGTTTGCCGAAGGTCGCCGATCTTCAAGGTAACCATGTCCATCGTTTGCAGTTTGCATTGGAATCCTTATTGATGCTCCACGATCGCTCACTCCATATCTAAACTCTTTTATGCTACAGGTCTCATGGAGTCCGGTTAGTCTTTCCTCGTTATGTGCGCCGTAAACTGCTATGTGTTTGTCATGCTTTTTGCTTAGTTTTTCACAAGCTTCCTTTATCACTTCGATTCCACCTTCTTCCCTCATTGCCCTTGTGCTAAAGTTTGTGTGCGCACCTGCTCCGTTCCAGTCACCTTTTACCGGTTTTGGATGAAGTGTTGCACTCACACCATAATCTTCAGATATTCTATACAAAAGCCATCGAGAGATCCACATCTGGTCCGCTGATTCAAGTGGCCCGAGTGGCCCAATTTGATATTCCCATTGCCCGGGCATTACCTCTGCATTTATACCAGATACCTCTAGCCCTGCTTCTAGGCACAGTTCAAGGTGTTCCTCAACAATATCTCGACCAAAAACTTCATCTGCTCCAACACCGCAGTAAAAGGGTCCTTGGGGAGCAGGGTATCCTCCCTCTGGCCAACCCAAGGGATTTCGTCCTTGAAACAGAGTATACTCTTGCTCGATTCCAAACCACGCTTCTTTATCAATGTGTTTTTCAGAAAGGGACTTTAGATGAGCTCGTGTATTGGTTTTATGTACACTCCCATCTGCGTTCATTACCTCACACATGACAAGCAGGTCATCCCCCCCTCTTATTGGGTCTGGAGTCTTATATACAGGTTTTAACATACAGTCACTATCGTTGCCTTCAGCTTGGTTGGTACTTGAACCATCAAACCCCCATAGTGGAAGACTTTCTAAGGAGGTGACTGGCCCATTTAATACCTTTGTTTTGGATCTTAATTTTTGGGTAGGCTCGTGCCCGTCCATCCAAATATATTCTGCTTTTACTTTGCTCATTTATTAATCCCTGTTTTTTGTGGTTATATTTTTATATAAATAGTTTTGATACAGTTCTGGTAATGCTGTTTTTTTAAGATTCATGATCTGATAGAGGAAGTACAATGCCATTTTTGTAAGAGGAGAGGATTATCTGAGTTTCTGTTCTTGTTACACCTGGCCAGCTCTGTATTTTACGTAGTAACTCTTCAAGCGTGTTGGAGTTTTTTGTAGTAACGAGGAGTGTGTGTGACCCATTCCCAGTTGTACTAAAACATTGAACTACCTCACTAGTTTTTTCTGCTTCAATAGTTACTTCTTTATAATATTGTGACGACCCAGATATGACCGTGATGATTGCAGATACATCAAGACCTAGATCGCTAGGATTTAAAATAGCTTGAAATCCTAGAATCACGCCACCCTCTTGTAATTTCTTCATTCGTTCAGTTATTGTTGGTACAGATACCTCGATATTCTCAGCAATGTTGCTTGCAGATTCTCTTCCAGATTTTTGTAGTTCTGCCAGTATTTTTAAATCTATTGTATCAAGTTTCATTTAAAATTATATATTTAATTAACTAAAAATATTAAGTTTAATATATTAAAAACAATAAAAAAT
>Ga0208410_1001164_pt1 | contig 13832 bp, 14 predicted proteins | sample ETN02SmetaG_3_FD_185787 | JGI IMG/M metagenome (GOLD analysis project Ga0208410, IMG submission 185787) | Marine microbial and viral communities from oxygen minimum zone, Eastern Pacific Ocean - ETNP2014F10-02SV257 (SPAdes) (version 2) | ecosystem: Environmental > Aquatic > Marine > Oceanic ... | reverse complement strand
ATACCAACAGATTCCGCTTTAGCCTTTATTAATTATTTACTTGAAGATTTTGGTGATGAGTGGTGTACAAAATATATGTTTCATTATCGTTGGCATGCAAAAGAAGATGCGGACAATGCTAAAGGACTTTTACCTTTTGGAATGATGCTTAATCTTCCTAGCGAACAATGGAAGCAAATGAAAGAATTTATTGGGAAGCGTCAAATTGACAGACTGTGGGTTGTCGGATCGAATAATACAACAGCTCCAATCATTGATGCCAGCTATCGTCGATTTCTAGAAATTCTAGAAAAACATCTAGAAGAAATGCCATTCCTATTAGGTCATCGTCCCTCCTCAGCTGATTTTGCTATTTATGGTCAATTAAGTCAGTTAGTTGGATTTGATCCTACACCTCGAGCGATAGCTCACAAAATTTCTCCACGCACAGTTGCCTGGGTTGACTTAATGGAAGATCAATGTGGATTAGAACCATCAAAAAAGGATTGGAAAAATATTGCAGATCTCCCTGAAAGCCTAACTGAACTACTCTCTGAATTAGGGCGAGTTTATGTTCCGGCACTTTTAGCGAATGAAAAAGCTGTTCTTGATGGAGAAAAAACATGGGAATCAGAAATCGATGGTTGCATATGGAAACAACAAACTTTTCCTTATCAAGCAAAGTGTCTAAAATGGATTAATGAAGAATTTCAATCACTATCAGAAACTGACCAGGCCCGAATAAAGAAATTGATTTCTAATACAGGATGCGAACTACTTATTAAATAAATAATCTTTCTGGTACAGCTGGGTAGACTTGAACTACCGACCTCCTGGTCCACAACCAGGCGCTCTAACCAACTGAGCTACAGCTGCATAAGTGGTGGCTCGAGGTGGATTTGAACCACCGACACAAGGATTTTCAGTCCTTTGCTCTACCAACTGAGCTATCGAGCCAAATAATAAACCAACAACTTTTCTTTTAATCTATATAACAAATCCGTGCAAAGGAATATTTCTAGTAAAAATGCATTCCTGCGGATAACAATAAATTCTTTGTTTCATATAGAGGCAATCCAACAACATTGGTGTATGAACCATTAATCGATTTTATAAATGAAGAAGCATAGCCTTGAATTCGATAAGATCCAGCTACCCCTTCCCATTCTTTTGTATCTAAATATAAATTAATCTCTTTCTGCGATAATTTTTTAAAAGAAACAGAGGTAGTCACAGTTCTTTTTGTAACATGTCCCTGCTCATCCTTAATGCAAATAGATGTTGAAACTCTATGTCTTCTACCTGATAAAAGATCAAGATGACCTTTAGCAATTTCAACTTTTGATGTTTTATCTATCAACCTTCTTCCACAGTAAGCAACCGTATCAGCCGTCAACAAAACATCATTAGGAAAACTATTTTTAAGACTATTAATTTTTTCAAAGCTAATTCTTTTTGAATATTCTAGAGGACTTTCATTCTTATTGATCTTTTCATCTATATCGGGAGAAACAACTTTATCAGGATTAATGCCTATAGATCCTAATAATTCGAGTCTTCTTGGTGATGAGCTTCCTAGAATAAAATTCAATTTGAATTCTCTATATTTATTTGTAGCGAAAAATAATTCTGCCTTTGGTTAAATCATAAGGCGTAACTTGAACAAGTACCTCGTCACCAGCAAGAACTCTGATTCTATTTTTTCTCATTCTTCCAGCGGTGTGAGCAAGAACTTCATGTCCATTTTCAAGAGCTACTTTAAACATAGCATTAGGCAGCAGGTCAGTTACCTTGCCTTTAAATTCTAGTATCTCTTCTTTTGACATATTTATTTTTTTGAGAGCCTATACTCTATTGATCTTGCGTGTCCGTCAAGTCCTTCATTTGCAGCTATCTCAACAGCTGACTCTCCAATCTTATTTAAACTTTCTTCAGAACATTCAATTACAGAAGTCTTTTTTATAAAATCATAGACAGATAAACCAGATGAAAATCTTGCACTCTTAGAAGTTGGAAGGACATGACTTGGTCCAGCTATATAATCACCAATCGCTTCAGGAGTATTGTTACCAATAAATATAGCTCCAGCATTTTTAACTTCTTTTATGTAATTGTTTGCATCTTTTACTGCTAATTCCAAGTGTTCGGGAGCAAGTTTATTTGCAAGCTTGATAGATTCCTCTATCCCAGACACAATAATTATTGCACCATTATTATTCCAACTCTTTGAAGCTATATCTTTACGAGACAAAGATGAAATTTGATCATCAATACTGCTTAATACTTTATCAGCTAATGATGCATCGTCTGTAATTAATATACTTTGAGCGCTTACATCGTGTTCAGCTTGAGCTATTAAATCTGAAGCAATTATTCCTGGGTCATTTTCCTTATCGGCAATAATGACAATTTCTGAAGGCCCCGCAAACATGTCAATTCCTACATCTCCAAAAACTTGTCTCTTGGCTTCTGAAACATATATATTTCCAGGTCCAACTATTTTATCCACTGGCTTAATAGTTTCTGTGCCAAAAGCTAATGCGGAAATTGCTTGCGCTCCTCCTATTCTATAGATTCTATTGATTCCAACTTTTTTCGCAGCATATAAAATTGAAGGATTCATTTTAGAATCTGTTGAAGGTGATACCATTGTAATGTCTTCAACTCCTGCGACTTTAGCAGGAATTGCATTCATCAATACTGTGCTTGGATAGCTTGCCGTTCCTCCAGGAACGTAAATACCAACAGTACTAATTGGATTCCAAATATATCCTAGCTTAGCTCCTATCTCGTCCTCATATGATAGATCACTTGGAATTTGTTTTTTATGATATGACTCAATCCGGGAATAAGCTAAATCAATTGCTTTAACTAATTTTGGAGGTAGATCCTTAACTAAATTATCAATCTCTTCTTCAGAGACTAACATTTCACTTGCAGACAAACTATTCTTGTCAAATTTATTAGTATACTCAACTAAAGAGTTATCACCTTTAGATTTAACATCCTGGACTATACTTCTTACAACATCTTCAACATTATCTGTGATATTCCTATCAATGTTTAGAAGTTCATTAAATTGGCTATCAAAATCTTTGTCTGATGTATTAATAATTTTTTTCATTTTACTCAACATTCTCAACTGACCATGGCTCTCCTTGGTCTTCGAGTTTGCATTTTATAATTTCAGTTTCGAGCTTTATAGTTGCATCATTCTTGAAAAGCAATTCAATTTCAATATTTTTGGATTTATTTGGATAAAAATTGAATGTAACTAACTCTATTGTTTTAGTTTTATCATTTTGATCAATATTTTTTGCTAAAGCGGATAAAACATCCTCGAACACTAAAACTGCTTTAGTTCTTTTATTAACCTTATTTACAATTTTTTCTTCCCACATAAATCGTGTGATCATCAAAACAAAAGATCTAATGGAAGGAAGATATTTAACATCGTTAACTTCAATCAACCCATCTTGTAAGATGGTTGCTATGATTTTCAGTTCATCTGTATCTATTGCATTTAACTGCATTAATTCAATTAAATTCTCTTAATATCTGCACCACATGACTGAAGCTTCTTCTCAATATTTTCATACCCTCTATCTAAATGGTATATACGATTCAATGTTGTTTCTCCATCAGCTACAAGACCTGCTAAAACAAGGCTAACAGAGGCTCTTAAATCTGTTGCCATAACTTGTGCGCCTAAAAATCCATCACAGGGATGAATGATAGCTTTCTTGCCAGAAATTTCTATATTACCTCCCATGCGATTTAGCTCTGGAACATGCATAAATCTATTTTCAAAGATATTCTCCTTAATAATAGATTTTTTCTTCCCCACAGACATAAGTACCATCATTTGAGCCTGTAGATCAGTAGGAAATCCAGGAAATTCCTCTGTATCTAATTCTATTCCTTCTTCAATGGATGTTTTCTTTACACTGATCTCATTGTCTTTTATTTCCATATCAACATTAAGTTTTTGCAAGGAATCTAATACGTTCTGAATGTGGCTTATATTAATATCTTTGATCAATAAATTTTCAGCTTGTAAAGCTCCTGCTATAACATAAGTTAAAGTTTCAATGCGATCTGGAATAATTGTGTGGGAAGCGCCCATCATCTCATCTACGCCTTGAATTAAAATAGTCCTATTATCAGCAAGCTCAATATTTGCCCCCATAGATTTAAGACAATCAACTAAATCAATGACTTCAGGTTCTATAGCAATATTTTTTATCTTACTCTCCCCCTTAGCTAAGCAAGCCGCCATAATTATATTTTCACTTGCTCCAACTGAAATCTTTGGAAGATCTAATTCACAACCAATAAGTCCTTTAGATGCTTTACACTTTATATATCCTTGATCGAGAGAAAATTCTGCTCCTAACTTTTGCAATGCTTCAATATGGATATCAATAGGTCTTGCTCCTATTGCACAGCCTCCTGGCAATGAAACTGTTGCCTCCCTTTTTCTTGCAAGTAAAGGACCTAGCACTAAAACACTAGCTCTCATTTTTCTAACTAAGTCATACTCTGCAACAGATTGATCACTATCTTTATAACAAAGTGTCATCTTGTTCTCAGAAATATTATCTTCGTTTACTTTTACTCCTAAAGAAGACAATACTTTTGACATTGTCCTTATATCATCAAGGTTTGGAACATTAGAGAGCTCTAATTCATCATTAGTTAAAATACAAGCTGCCATAATAGGTAAGGCGGCATTCTTTGAGCCACTAATATGAATAGAGCCGTTAAGAGGACAACCTCCATTTATGATAATTTTCTGCATAGAAAGATTAAAGTTTAGGCAGTGTTACGCCTGTTTGTTTCATATACTTTCCGCTACGATCTTTATATGAAACCTCTGGTGGAGCTTCACCTTTATAGAACAAAAATTGACATGCGCCTTCATTTGCATAAATTTTCGCTGGTAGTGGAGTTGTGTTAGAAAATTCCAGTGTAACGTGTCCTTCCCACTCAGGCTCAAGAGGCGTGACATTAACAATAATTCCGCATCGTGCATATGTAGATTTTCCAAGACATATGACAAGAACATCACGCGGGATTCTAAAATATTCAACAGTTCTTGCTAAGGCAAATGAGTTTGGAGGAATAATGCATTCTTTGCCAGGCCGATCTACAAAGCCCTTATCATTAAAATTCTTAGGATCAACTATTGCGGAATCAACATTCGTAAAGATTTTAAATTCTTCAGATACCCTTGCATCATAACCATAAGAGGAAACTCCGTATGAAATAGTGCCTTCTTTTTTTTGTCCGTCAATAAAAGGTTCAATCATCCCTTCCTCAAGAGACATTTTCTTTATCCAGTTATCTGACATTATGGTCATGAATTTTTTCCTTCGTTTTGCTTCTTCTGAAATATTTTTCTTTTTCTCAGATTTGATCTTAGTGCTTCAGATAATCTTTCTTTCTTTGCTTTTTCCGTATTTAAATTATTATTTTTCTCTTCCTTCGAGGAACTGCTTGATTTCATCATTATTTAGTCCAGCTTTTTTTAGTTCTTTAATGATTTTTTCTTCTTCTTTTTTGTGAGAGTTATCAGAAAATTTTGATTCTCTTTTTTGTTGTTTAGCCATAGCTCTCTCGCCACGTTTCGATTTATAATCGTGATGAATACCCATAACTAACTCCATGAAATATGCGCTACTTTACACAATTTTTATAGGATTCTCTAGTGAAAACAAGGGCAGTAATTATAGCTATTCTTTAACAAAAAGATCACTTGGAAAGTCGCAAAACTTTTCACAACCGCTGTCTGTAATTCTTATAGAATGACTGGATTCTACTCCCCATTCTCCAAATTGCATAACTGCTATCATATGAAATGTCACATTTGGATGTAGAACAGTTGTATCACCTTTTGAAATATTAAGTGTGTGTTCTCCCCAATCGGGCGGGTAACCAATTCCAATAGAGTACCCTGTTCTAGATTCTTTTTTGATGTCGTATTTATCTAAAATACCCCAAAACTTTTGAGCAACATCGTCTGCTGTATTTCCTGGCTTTGCAGCGGCAATTCCCGCTTCTAATGCCTCGTTGGTCGCTTTCATAGCATCAATCTTTTTTTGCTCAGCTTTACCAAGTAAAACTGTTCTGGCCATTGGGACATGATATCTTTTATGTACTCCAGCAAGTTCTATTATTGTTGCTTCACCGGTTACAAATTGATCTTGGGTTGCAGTTAAATGAGAAGCAGATGTGCCTTTTCCTGTGGGAAGTAAGGTTGCAATACTAGAATATTCTCCACCATATTCAGGAGTGCCATAAAATAATGATTTTTGAATTTCCCCAACAGCATCACATTGTCTAACACCAGGATTTATTGAATCGATAGCTGTTTGCATTCCCTTTTGTGAGATTTGAGCTGCAGATTTCATTAAATTTATTTCTGCATCAGATTTAACAACTCTGACCCAGTTTACCAATCTCTCTGAGTCTTTAAAACTTGCATTCGGTAATCCTTGTTTTAATTTCTCATAACAATAGGCAGTAAAATAGTGACTATCCATTTCAAGACCTATCGTTAATTTATCCCATTTTCTTTCTTTGATTAATTCAACCAAATAATCATAAGGATGTGTTGGCCACGTATGAATATACTTTTCATGATAAACAATAATGTTTTCGTCTTTTAAGTACGATTTAATATAAGCACCACCTGCATCTTGATCTCTTACAAATAATAATGGCTCATCTTCATTAATATTAACTATGGCACACTGCGCATAATAAAAAGACCACGCATCATAGCCTGTAAGATAATTCATGTTTGCTGTATCTTGAGAAATTAACAAATCAATGCCCTTTTCTTGCATTGATTTCTTTGTTTTATCTAATCTCTCTTTGTATTCCGCTTGAGTAAAAATCATTGTTTAATGTCCAAAAAGTTGTCCGAATCCCTTTAAATTATCATTAATACCTGCAAGTCTTAATGCGCTCCACATCTGAGCTTGATTGCTTGTAATGACTGGCTTGTTAATTTGAGCTTCGACTTTTTCAATTATATCTAAAGAGCGAATACCTGTGCAACTAAGAAATACTGCATCAGCATCATCACAATCAATTTCTAAACTAAACTTATTCCAGAAATCTGGCGTAACCTTTCCAAACTCAAGACCAGTTTCCAGATTTAAACCTTCCATTCTTAAGATTTCAAATCCTTTGGAAAGAAAAAATTTTTCCTCTCGTTCATTGATTTCATCTAGATAAGGAGTGCCTATAACAATCTTTTTAGCGTTAACAGCATTCAATGCTGAAACAACTCCAGACACTAAAGACATTGGTTTAGCATACGGTGCTCCAATTGCTATCTGTCGCTTAACCTCTTCTTCTCCAATAACAATTGATCCTGATGTACAACAATAACTTATAACGTCTGGTTTAACGTCAGGTTGAATTCTTGATGCTGCTTCAGCAAGTTGCTCAGCGTGAGCTGCCAATGTTTCAGTTGTAGTATAATCATCTGTTTTAATTCGAGTAAAGCTAACTCCAACTCCCTCTGGTGTCATGTTGAATAGATCGTGCTCACATGCAAGATCTCCAGATAGAACTATAAAACCTAAATTGGCACGATGGTAACGTCCATCATCAAACTCTATATTTGATTTTTCAAATTTACTCATGAGCTAGATAGTCTTTGATAAACTAATTCTGACCAATACGAAGAACCTATGACTAATAATTCATCATTGAAATCGTAATTGGAAGAATGTAACGATTGACCGTGAGCTCCTTCAGTTCCGTTACCGATAAGGATATAACATCCTGGTTTAACCATTGTCATTTGTGAAAAATCTTCAGAAAATAATTTTGGTTCACAATTTCCATCAACCATATCTTTACCTACAACAGTCCTAGCAGCTGCCATTGCAGCATCAACTTGATCTGCAGTATTAGTGGTCATATTTGTTCTTGTGTAATAAGAGAATGAAGATTTTATATTATGGGCTTTAGCAGTGCCCTCAACAATATCCCTCATGCTATTTTCAATAATTTTGTTGGATTCAGGAGACAGAGACCTTGAATCGCCAGTAATCAATGCGTAACCAGGAAGCACATTTTCTGTCCCATCCGCTGAGAAACCAGTTACTGAAACAACCCCATTAACTGCGGGATTGAGCTTGCGAGAAACTATAGATTGCAATGAATTAATAATTTGGCTGCCTACCGTAATTGTATCAACTCCCATATGAGGAAGGGCGGAGTGACCACCTTGGCCCCACAATTCAATTTTAAAAAGACTCTCACTTGCCGTAATTGTTCCAGCCCGGCTTGCAAAAGATCCTGTTTTCATCCCCGGTAAATTATGAAAAGCAAATACTTCGTCAATATTAAATTTTGTAAAAAGACCATCATCAATCATTGCTTGGGCACCTTGTGTTTTCTCTTCATCTGGCTGAAAAATAAAATAAACAGTTCCATCAAAATTTGGATTTTCAGCTAAGTGTTTTGCTGCTCCTAATGCCATAACTGTATGACCGTCATGACCGCATGCATGCATCTTGCCTGGATGTTGGGATTTGTATTTGAATTCATTAACCTCTTCAACGGGAAGAGCGTCCATGTCTGCTCTTATGCCAATGCTTTTTTTGCTTGAACCATTTTTTAGAACTCCAACCATTCCTGTTTGTCCAATTCCTGAATGAACTTCATATCCAAAATCATTTAGAAGTTTTTCTACTTTTGGAGAAGTTACCTCAAGATCAAAATTAAGTTCAGGACATGTATGAAAATCATGACGCCACTCTTGCAGTTGTTTTTCTAAATTTTTTGTATGCATGGTATGTTTTTATTATCCAGATAGACCAAGGTGAGTATATTTAATATTAAGGTAGTCTTTGATGCCAAATGACCCTCCTTCTCTACCATAACCACTCTGTTTTATGCCACCAAATGGTGTCTCTGCAGTAGAAATAAATGGAGTATTAACTGCAACCATTCCTGTTTGTATCAGCTCTGATGATCGCTGAGCAGTTTCCATTGAAGCTGTGCAAACATAACCTGCAAGACCTACTTCATGATTATTTGCTCTTTCTATAACCTCATCAAAACTTTTAAATGTTGTAATTGGAGAAAGAGGGCCAAAAGGCTCTTCTTGCATAATTTTAAAATCATCTTTGACATCATCGAAGATGGTTGGTTCATAATAGAAACCCTTATTAAATCCTGCTGGCCTTTTACCACCACATAACACTTTAGCGCCAGATGCCTTAGTTTCCTCAACTAGGTTTTCTATCTCTTCTAGTCTTTTTTGAGTTGTAATCGGTCCAAGATTTGTATCTTTATCAAGTCCATTGCCAATCTTCAGCTTACTTGTTTTTTCAACAAATATCTTTGCAAACTGATCTTTCTTATCTTCATGAATATAAAATCGACTTGGCGAAATACAAACTTGACCATTATTTCTATATTTTGCAGCCATCGCCATATCTGTTGCTTTTTCAAGATCTGCGTCATCAAAAACTATAAAAGGAGCATGCCCACCAAGTTCCATGGTAACTCTTTGTACTTTGTCAGCAGCTTGTTTAAGTATTATTTTCCCAACTCGAGTAGATCCAGTAATAGAAACTTTTTTAGTAATATCAGATGAAATTAATTCTGAGGCAATTTCTGCAGGATCTCCTGATAAAAGATTAACTACTCCTGGCGGCGTTCCTGCTTCATTTACAATATCAACCAATGCCATGACTGAACCTGGAGTAATAACATCGGGTTTACAAATAACTGAACAACCTGCGGCCATAGCAGTAGAGATTTTTCGAGCAGCCAACATGATTGGAAAATTCCAAGGTACTAATGCTGCAACAACACCAACTGGTTGATAATTAATAAGTACACGCGTGTTTTCAAAACGACTTTCAACTGTTTGCCCGTAAATTCTTTTTGTTTCTTCTGCATTCCATTCAAAAATATCTGCTGAAGCATTAACTTCAGCAATTGCATCAGCATAAGGTTTTCCAACCTCTAGTGTCATCCAGTGTGCAAGTTCATCGCCTCTTTCTCTTATAAGATCAGCAATTTTCCTAATAACCTTAGCTCGTTCCCATGCAGGTTTAGTTTTCCAAGATGCAAACCCCTCTTCAGCAGATTTTAAGGCTTTATTGACATCTACACTTGATGCTTTTGATGCCTGCCCAATGATTTCTTCTGTTGCTGGATTGATAACATCATAGGTCTCTGACTTTTCAGCCTGTTGCCACTTACCATCTATAAATTGTCCAAATTTGCTATACATAATTATTCGATCAATCTTAACTATATTTTTCTTTTTAACCAGTCATGAAACTTCTTGATTTCATATTCTTCTGGCATCAATACACCTGACTTAATAGAAGGATTATGAACGCCTTTTTGATTTAGCTCACATGCCTCCCCATCTTGCTCCATAACTGTTACTGAAAAATCAACTACACTCTTCATTTTGTAATTTTTGTCATTAATAGTCTTAGATGTAAAAAGCCATTCGGCTGTTACTTCTGTAGTTTCATTACCTAAAGGTAAAATTCGAACTGTTCTAATGTGATCAGTGAAAATCGCTAGAAACATAGATGGCCAAGTTGTCATATAAATGTAACCAGGAAAATCTTTTTGATCTTCTAAATATTTTGTTTTATGTCCCTGAGCACTACCATCCATTGACCAAGTTTCTGCTCCATTCTTCAAACCTCCCTGAAATTTTGGATCTTTTTCATTAATAAATTTTTTCCATTGAGGGTCATCTTTAATATCAACTAGTCTACGTCCATATAAAGGAACCATTTCAGAAAGTTCAGGATGAAGATTCGGACAGTGCAAACATTCGCTATAATTCTCCCAAAATATTTTCCAATTACAATTGATGGTCTTACTCCAAATGTGTCCTACTTCGTAATCTTCAACATTTAATTTATTAAACGCAGAACTATAATCTACAAAAACTTTCTTTAAATCCCACTTTGCTTTGTTGTTAAAATTTAGAAAAATTAATCCATGCCAAACTTTCATTTTAACTTTAACAAGACTGTGATCTGATTTTTTAAAATTCTTTGGATCAATGATTGATGTAGTTTTAATAAGTCTTCCATCAGATGCGTTGTACGCCCATTGATGATATGGACAGGTTAGTAAGTTTGATTTTAGTTTACCCTGTTTCTCCTTACAAAGGATAGAGCCTCTATGTCTGCATGTATTAATATAAGCTACAAGTGAATTATTTTTATCACGCAGAACTACAACGTTAAAATTGTCAATGTTGACTGTTATATAACTTAAGGGTTCTTTTAAAGCATTCTCATGACACGCATAAAACCACTCCTTACTCCAAATCTTTGAGACTTCTTTTGTGTGGTGTTTGTCATCATAATACCATTTAAGAGGTAGTGATTTAACAGATCTTTCTAAAATGTGGCTACTAGTCATCCTTGTAAAAACTTTATATCCTTATAATCTTGATTGCTAGAAAATATGAGAAGAACTCGCTTAATTATTACTGGAATTGTTATAGGAATAATTATCCTTATTGCCGGCTACATCTTCTATGAAAAAACTTTTAATGCCCCCTTTCTAGATGATAAAGCGTTAAAAGATTTAAAGACTTCAGCAGCAGAGCAAAATGAACTGGCTTTTATGCAGCCTCTTTTTCAGCCAGCTGAATATCCCGAAAAAGACCCACTTAAAAATGCTTACTTTGGTGAATTACATGTTCACTCCAGTCTATCATTTGATTCATATCTCTTTGGCAACCGCTTAACTATAGATCAGGCATATCACTTTGCAAAAGGTACAAGTATGGAAAATGCAATTGGTGAAACCATGCGTCTAACTAGGCCGTTAGATTTTGTTGCTGTCACAGATCATGCGGAAACATTTGGTTTGCATGAGTTATGTGCTGACTCTAATAAATCAGAATCCACTAAAGAATTTTGTGAAAGATTTGAGCGTCCAAATTTAAATTTCTTTCTTGAACTCAGAGAAATAGGCGAACAACGCCCAATGGTAAATCCTATGGAATTAAATGAAAGCAAAGAAAGGGCTAGGTTTTTTTCAAACATGACTTGGAATAAAATAGTTAGTATTGCTGATGAACATAATGAGCCAGGTATTTTTACTGCCTTTGCAGCTTATGAATATTCACCTGTTCTTCCAGACTCGGGTAAACATCACCGAAATGTAATATTTAGAAATAGTCACGTTCCTAAAAATGCATTATCAGGTTTTGATGCTCTAACAGAAATAGATTTATGGAATATGTTAAATGAAGAGTGCATCGATCAGTGTGAATTTTTAACTATTCCTCATAATCCTAACCGCACTTGGGGACTAGCCTTTGCAAGTCACACTATAGATGGCGATGCTTACACAATTGATGATTGGAAACAGAGAGATAAATTTGAACCCTTGGTTGAAATGTATCAAGTAAAAGGAAGTTCAGAGTGTAGCATTGGTTTTGGTTCAACAGATGAGGAATGTAATTTTGAACAATTCTTCCCACCATGCAAAGATGATATTAAAACAGGCTGCATTGCCCCAACTTCAATGGCTAGAGATGGATTAAAGAAAGGAGTTCTATTAGAAAATGAAATCGGATTTAATCCACTTGATTTTGGAATGATTGGTGCAACAGACAATCATAATTCAAGCCCAGGCGATACAGAAGAATGGGATTATAGAGGAAGCAGTGGAGCATTTACGGGACCAGCAAAATCTCGATTAAGTACTGGAAGTCGTACTACACTAATTAATAATCCTGGAGGACTTGCCGCTATTTGGTCAGAAGAAAATACACGTGACTCACTTTTTGAAGCTATGCAACGCAAAGAGGTCTACGCAACGAGTGGAACAAGAATAAGATTAAGATTTTTTGCAAGTTTTGACTATCAAAGCAATCTAGCAGAGTTAGATGAACCGATTGAAACTGCATATAATCAAGGGCATCCAATGGGAAGTACCATAAATAGTTCCCAGAATAAATCGCCTGCCTTCTTTGTTTTGGCAGAGCAAGATCTGTTAGATGCACCATTAGATAAAATTCAAATTATTAAAGGATGGACAGAAAAGGGTGAGTTGAATGAAGAGGTGTTTGATGTGATTTGTAGTGAGGGAAGAGTTATTAATTCTACTACAAACCGATGTTCTCCAATTGATACCAAAGTTGATCTCACAGATTGTAGCTTTGACAAATCAAGAGGCGCTAAAACTTTAAAAGCATTATGGACCGATAGTAATTATAGTCCGCAACAAAATGCATTTTATTATGCTCGAGTTATTCAAAACCCAACATGTAGATGGTCAACTTATGATAGTCTGAGATATGAGGTAGAACCTCCTAAAGATTATCCCGCTACCATTACAGAAATGGCTTGGTCATCACCGATATGGATAAAAAATAATTAATATTATGCTCCCTAAGGACCTAGTAGATAAATACTACGTATGGAAAGGAGATACTTTTTCAAAAAATAAAGATAGTTTTGAAAAGTTGGCCAAAGAAGGACAATCTCCTCAATACATGTTCATTTCATGTGTCGACTCACGAGTTGACCCAAATTCTATTTTTAATTCAAATGCTGGTGAACTTTTTGTCCATAGAAACATTGCAAATTTAGTCCCACGTTATGATAATTTAACGGAACATAGCGGAACAATTGCAGCAATTGAGTTTGGTATTTGTACGTTAAATATAAAAAATATCATTGTCATGGGCCACTCAGGATGTGGTGGTATCAAAAATGGATTTCATATGTGCAAGGATAATGAATTTGAAACAAGCTCATCAGCCGTACCAAAATGGCTCCAAATATTAAAGCCAGCATATGAAACATTATCAAAAGAAGATGAAG
>Ga0208410_1001163_pt1 | contig 13836 bp, 10 predicted proteins | sample ETN02SmetaG_3_FD_185787 | JGI IMG/M metagenome (GOLD analysis project Ga0208410, IMG submission 185787) | Marine microbial and viral communities from oxygen minimum zone, Eastern Pacific Ocean - ETNP2014F10-02SV257 (SPAdes) (version 2) | ecosystem: Environmental > Aquatic > Marine > Oceanic ... | reverse complement strand
ATCTTCGCGGGTAAGCAGCTCGAAGACGGCCGCACCTTGGCTGACTACAACATCCAAAAGGAGTCCACGCTCCACTTGGTGTTGCGTCTCCGCGGTGGCTGCTAAATCTGTCCATGTAGCGCTCGTTTTGTCTGTTTCGATCACCATGACATGGCTCGACGTTTCTGGAAAAGAAACGGCGACCGTGGACATGTTCGGACATTTCGCGCAGAAACCACGTGATACATGCTTGTACTGATTCTTGTTTTAGTCGTTTACAATACGCACACAATACATGTAATCCCAACTTTGTTTTACACCTCTCCTCGTTCTCTTTCCCTCTAAATCGACGGCGAGGATGCGGTCGAGCTCCTGATGGCGGCAAACCATTTAGACATTTAGCGAGGCAAGGGAGGACGGCGTGCCGTCGACGAGCTCGGGTGATTTTAGCGGGGGGAATGTAGTGCGACCGGGAACGTATCGGTTAAAGTAGGTTTAATAGTACATAGATGACTTCTGGTGAGCGGTGCTAACCGCGAGCTTGCATGCGATTCAGCATGCCCGCGTCGCAGAGCTGGGCTTCGCACGTCGCGAGAATTTCATCCTTGGCGTTCGTCATGGTCGCGATTGTGAAAATGCGCAGTCCGTTGGATTGCACCGATTTGATTTGGACGTGAACTTTGACGGTGGTGTGCAGAGGCAGAGGCTTTTTGATTTTCGCACTGAGCTCGACTGTGACGCAACATGGCGCGCAAAAGCATTTCACAAGCTCGGCGGTGGTCTCATCGAGAATCGTCTCTATGCACCCACCGTGCGCGAGCGGCCACGAGCTGACGCCGATCGACCCTCCTTCACCAACTCGCGCGACGGCGACGAGCTCTGGGTACCCGCTCTTCGCGGTGGCCTCGTCGTAAAAGTAACGCAAATCCAAACCGCGTTGAGCGGCTTGATTTCCGACTGCCCACGACTCGCACGTGATAAACGTACCCCGCCCCGGACCCGGTATCGCCTTCTGGAACGGTTTGAGAGTCGAATCGAGAGATAACGACGTCAACAATCCGTCGTCGATCGGAAACAACCCATCCTCACGGAAAGGAATGCCCGTCGCAAACACGTGTCTTCGATAATCTCGCGCAGCGTCTTCGTGCGAATTAAGCGCCGACCTCTCTGCCATGTCTTCCAGCCCGATCGCCTTCGCGTCCCGCATCACCGCTCGCCCACCTCCCGCTTGCTTACATCGCCGCTCGATCACCGCTATCGGGACCTCCGCGCCGTCGGATTCGTAATACCTTCGCACCTCCTCCTCGCCGCACGCGCGAAGCTCCTCGTCCTCCAACTCCACCACGTTCGGTCGCGTCTCCGCGAGGACGACGGAGAGATTCAACAATCGATGATACGTCCCCGACGCGTCCGATTCCACCGCCGCGGTCACCATCGCCTCGCGCCTCGCGCGTCGTCGTCGCGTTCTGGCGCCCGTACGATGAGCGTTTTTCTCAAAGTAACGCTCAATCGTCCGATTCGACGTGAGAGTCGAATCGACCTCTCACGTCGAATCGGCGAGGCGGCACACGACGACGCCGATCGGCGCCGATCGCGCGCGCGCGGACGCGAGGACGCGCGGGACGCGAGAGAAAAATACATCGCATCGTTCCGTGGAGTCGCTGGGAGGATGGTCGCGTCGAAGGCGACGCTCGCGGTGCGTGAAGGCGTCGAGACGGAGGACGGTCGTCTCGGAACGCGAGGACGCGGACGACGCGCGAACGAGATCGCGGGGAGACTCGAGGGGCGATCGCGAGACGCGCGAGCGAGGGAGAAAAATTATCTCTGACGTTGACGCGCGTTTTGAACGCAGGGAGCGATGGAAACGCGCGCGAAGAGTACGGATGGTGCGAACGCGGCGGTTTTGTTGAAGACGCTGCGCGCGGCGAGCGAAAAGGCGAAGCGGGAGTTCTTGGGGAGCGATCGAGGGATCTCAGCGGTGTGTGAGTGCTTATTGAAGGTGCGTGCGTTCGCGTGATCGCGGAGATCGAGATCTTTTCTCGCGCAATGCGTCGACTCTCGACGTCGCGTTCGGGTTTGATTCGCGTCGACTATATCGACGTCGACGCATCGACTGACCGATTGCAGGAGTTGGAGCGTCCGCGGGACGCGTGGGATTTGGACGTCATCGGCGCGGTGACGAGTTTGATTGTCGATTGCGCAGATTTTGATCAGATCGATGCGGATGAGTGTCGAGAACAATTAATCACAGTGTTTGAACGCTTGGCCGATCGATGCGCGTCTATGGAGCATGATGTTTCGTCGATGCCCAAGGCTGAGCGCGATATTTTCGTGGATGTGGTGTGGATCATGGATCAGTTGGTGAATTCAGCGGACGCCAAGGATAAGGCGAAGTGGGAACGTTTGGTTAACACGGCTGTCAACGTCGCGGTGATTGAAAAACTTCCGCCGTTGATGCGACGCGAATTACTTCTTTGCTTGAAATCGGTGACGCAAGGTTGCGTCGATACTTCAGGTGCGCTCAAAGACGCTCTGTACCCAGACTTGCACGTCAAGCGCAGTCGACGCGGTGACTCCACGACGAAGCTCCATGCGCTCAAAGGCGTCTTCTTGACGTGCGGCGATTTCTCCGCACAAAAACATATCACTGAAATCTTGTTTCGCCTCTGCAAGGCGAATCTTCTGGATCAAGACGCCGCTTCGACCGTCTTCACGCACGTCTCTTCGCAGTTCAAAGATTTGTTTAACATTCAAAACACGGCTCAAATGTTCAAGTCTCTCAAAACGCTGGTGCGCCATTTCAACGCGGCGCAAGGCAGCGCTGCGACGGTGAAATCTTTTGAAGCGAAAAGTTTAACCATGGAGGGATTGCGCGTGCACGACAACTGGATAAATTTCGGAGAGGAAATGTTCACGGTGCACGTGTGCTTGGACGATTCTTGCGTGGAACCGGTGGATATCTTATACTCGAACATTCGATCATTCAACCTTTCGGAGAATCACGTCGCGCACATCGGCATTCGTGAGAAGCCCCTCGGTCTCGCCGTGGATGATCCATTCGACGTGAAAAATGATGAATGGATTCAAATTGAGTTTCACGCGAACAGCATCCCGGGCGTTCTCGAGCAGTTATTTCGAATTTCCAAGCACAGCGAAGTCGTTCAGGTCTTTGTGGCGAATGTGAAATTGCCGACAAAGAAAATGTCTGTGGGATTGCTCGACGTCGACTTACTGTCTGAGTCTGAATCTGCAGAACCTGAATTGTCGCCGGTGGAGCCAACTCCGGTGGCGATGAAACGGAAAGCGGGCCTCAAGCCGAAGCCGAAGCGAGCTCCACGCAAAACTGGTGGTAAAGCCGCGGCGATACGCACAGAGTCTGACGACGATACCGAGTCTGAAGATGAAGAACCAAAGCCGGTCGCGACTTCAAAGGTGCAAGCGTCTCGACGGATGCCCAAGCGTAAAGCGAAGCAAGACGGGATTAAAAAACTAAATGAACAAATGAATGCCGTGCATGAAATGTCTGAACTCGCTGAAGAGCCCGAGTCTTCGCCGTCGTCTTCACCGTTGCGATTCGCGCCGCCGCCGTCGTCGACGAAGTTGCGGGAAGCCGCGCGCAAGCTCAGATATTCTCCGAAGCCCACGGATGAAGACGATGACGAGAGCGATGAAGAAAACGAAGACACGGATGGAAGCGATGAAGGTTGGACGGCCGAAGATATCCCGGCTCTGATGAAGATGATCAAGGCGAAGGGTACGACGAAGACGCAGCGCGCCGAACTGCAACGAGTCGTCGACAACTTGCGTCGCACCCGTCCTCCAGCTGGAAAGTCGGTGTTCAAAACACCTGCGGCTTCGATTCAAGTTCCCAAGACGGGAAACAAGGCGGGAATTCTCAAGTCGTTTGATAAGAATCGTGAGAAGAAGAATGTTTACGACAGCGTGGTCGATTGGAAGAAGCGAGCGGAAGTGCTGCAAGAAACGAAGACGAAGACGCTCACGACGACAATCACGACGGATACTTTGAACTTTGATGACGATGATGATGCAAACACGACTCGCATGACCGACGACACTCCACTCTCTGCCCTTCTCAATGGATCAGACGATGTTTCTCCGCTCCTGAGCGGCGACAAGCCTCGCAAAAAGGCGCGAGTTTCGCACACGCCGATGAAAAGTCTCGCCGGCATGGGTGACGATGACATGGCTGGTTTCCAAGACATGATGCAGTCCATCGTCGAAAGAAATCGTCGTATCGCGCAAGAACGCATCGACTCTCTCGTGAATGAATTCAGATTGGAAGCGGACGCCGTCAGCCGCAAACTTTCCTCGAAAATCGAAAAAGACTACGACGGCTACTCTCGCTCCATCCACCAACGCGCCACCGCTCGCGCCCAAGAGTCCAAGGCGATCGCTTCAAAAATCAACAACCTGGCCGCAGACTACAAGTCCGCCCTCCGCGTCGCGTACGACGAATTCAACTCGAACAAACGCGCCGCCGTCGCCGACGCCGCGCGCTTCGACGAGGAGCTCGCCGCCCTCGACGCCGCGCTCGCCTCCGACGTCAAGAAGACCATCGCCAAACTCGACGTCAAAAAGCGTCGCGTCGAAGCCGACATCACCGCCGCCCGTCGCGCCGTCCACGAGCGCGGCGGGGTCAAATCCATGCTCCTCGAGCTCGCTCGAAACATGTAGCCTCGCGTCCCTCGCCCCGTCTTCGCGACGCCTCGACCAGACGCGCACGACACGGTCCACGCACACGACACATGCACACGACGCATTCATCACGCTTCACATCTCTCTCGCCCTCGCGTCCCCGTTCACCCGCGCGCATCGCGTCTTCCCGTCCGCGCCGCCTCGGCGGTCCGAGAGACGCGCGGCGAGAGATAAGACGCCCTCCCGAGGACGTCATCGATGCGTCCCTCGCCTTGAGTCACGACCCTCCAAACATCTAGGTCGTCCCCGCCGCCCACGGGCGATTACGTCGTCGTCGTCGTCCGCACTCACGGTCGATTCCGCGCGCGCTCGAGCAGATGAGCGCGATGGCGACGCCCGCGCGCGTCTTCGCGCCGCGATCGACGCGACCGACGACGACCGCGACGACGACGCGACCGGTGGCGCCGACGGTGCCGGGACGCCGAGGCGAAAGAATTATCCGAAATGTCCGAACGGATGGATGGGAAGGCGCGCGGCTGACGATGCGCGTGCGACCGTGCGATCGACGCGTGGGGTCTCTGTGCTTGATGCACATCCCCGTCGGTGGACGCGGGCAGGCGAGAAAGAAGCGACACGCGGCGACGAGCACGATAAGCGCGAGCAAGGGCGAGGGGGAATCGGCGAGCGCGGATGAGATTGAAAAGTGTCTCGAGGACGAGGAGTGCAAGAGCGAAACGTTGTTGACGTTGGAGAAGACGTTAGCGAGCGTTGATGAGGACGGAAATGTGGACGGTGGAGTCGTCGTGGAGGCGAAAAGGGAAAAGAAGGGGTTCGAGAGCACAAAGACGGCGGATGAGGGCGATTACGAGGGAATCGTCGTGTCCGAACCGCCGCTGAACATCGAGCGATTGAAGTCTGTGGGCACGATCGCGCGTACGTTTGAGATTTGGAGCTTTGTCGTGGCTTTCGTGTTCAGACGGGTGTTCATCGGCGTGAAGTGGTCGTACAAGGGGGGGTACACCGAAGAGAAGCGCGTGGCGCGACTCGAGCGACTGGCGAACTGGTTGCGACTCGGTTTGCTCAGACTCGGACCGACCTTCATCAAGGTTGGTCAGCAGTTCTCCACTCGTGTCGATGTGTTGAGCCCGCAGTTCATCCGCGAGCTCGAAAAGCTCCAAGATCGCGTGCCGCCGTTCCCGACGTCGCTCGCCAAGGAAATTCTTGACGAAGAGCTCGGCGGTCCGGTTGAGTCCTTCTTCGACAACTTCCAAGACACCCCGCTTGCGGCGGCCTCTTTGGGGCAAGTGCACCGCGCGCAGATGAAGGCGACCGGCGAACAAGTGATTATTAAGGTTCAGCGTCCGGGACTCAAGGAAATTTTCGACATCGACCTCAAGAACTTGCGCGTCATCGCCAAGTGGTTGCAAAAGGTGGACCCGAAGAACGATGGCGCCAAGCGTGACTGGGTGGCCATTTTCGATGAAACCGCTCGTGTGCTGTACGATGAAGTCGATTACACGAACGAGGCGAAGAATGCGGAAGAATTCAGAAACCAATTCGCCGGTTCTGACTGGATCAAGGTTCCCAGAATTTTCTGGGACTTCACGAAGAGACGCACGCTGTGCATGGAGTACGCGCCGGCGACGAAGATTAACGACGTCGAAGCCATCAAATCGATGGGTATCGACCCGGATCGCATGGCTCGTCTCGCCGTCGAGGCCTACTTGCAACAAGTGTTGCGATTCGGCTTCTTCCACGCCGATCCGCACCCGGGTAACGTCGCCGTCGACAAGGGCGATCCGGAAGGGAAGGGACGATTAGTTGTATATGATTACGGTATGATGGGTCGCATCCCTGGTCAGACTCGCGACGGTTTGTTAGATTTGTTCTACGCCACCTACGAGGGTCAAAGCGACAGCGCCGTCAAGGCTTTGACGAAGATGGGCGTGCTTGTGGACACAGGGGCTGACCTCACCGCGGTGAAGCGCACGGCTGACTTCTTCTTGACGCAATTCGATCAACGTATCAACCAACAAGCCAAGGCTCGCGAAGAGAACAAGGACGATTACGAGTCCGAGTTCAAGGCTCCGCGCACCAAGGAGGAGAAGAAGGAAGTGCGCAAACGCATTTTGTCAAACATTGGTGAAGATTTGTTGGTGGTGAGCAAGGACCAACCGTTCCGTTTCCCGGCTGAGTTTACGTTCGTGGTGGTAAGTATTCGTTCGCGCGCGCTCGAATTCTCGACGTCACCGCGATCTTGCGAGACGTGTTTGCGATGATGAGAAAACGCTATCTAGATAACTTTACTCGATGAATGTTTTCTGGGTCTCGGCTCGGTAGTGTTGATTACTTACAGCAATGTGGTTTCTCTGAGCATACACATTTCGAGAGACGCGAAGATGACGTCTCGCGAAAAAGAATCAGAAACTGACCAATACACGCGATTTTATCCACTCGCAGCGAGCGTTCTCCGTCTTGGACGGCATCGGAAAGACGCTCAACAAGAAGTTCGACATTTCCGAAATCGCGGCGCCGTACGCGCGCAACTTGCTCATTGAAGCCAACCCGAACTCGTTGCCGCCGCAAGTTGTGACGGCGCAGCGTGAATGGTTGCGTCGCGCTGATCGTCAAACCAAGGCACTCGTCAACCTCTTCAAGGGTCCGGATGCCATTTACGACATCGCAGATATTGTTCGTCGCATTGAGACCGGCAAGCTCAAAATTCGCGTTCGCGCTCTCGAAGCCGAGCGTGCGCTCGATCGTATGGCTATCATGCAAGGTGTCACGATCAACGCCATCCTTGCCGCTTGCTGCACGAACGTCGGTGTTGTCTTGTACGTGAGCAGCCTCACGCTCTACGCGCAATGTGCGTTTGGCGCGGCGGGCTTGCTCGCGTTCAAGGCGCTCGCAGGTCAAATGAAGGTGTCCAAGCTCTTGAAGAAGGAGAACTCCATCCTTGGAGCTTAGACGCCAAAACCCGATACCCGACGATATTAGCCACCGTTACCTATGATTTAATGCAAAGCCAATTGAGATGTGAAAAAACAATTCATGGTCGTGTCCTTACAAGTCGGTTTCTACGTTAAAAATCGCAATCCGTGCGAAAGGCGTGGTTATCCTCGGCGGTGTGCATGACGCCAGCCTTTTGATACTGATCGACGCGATGCTCGAAGAAGTTAGCCTTACCCTGGAGAGAAATAAGTTCCATCCAGTCGAACGGGTTCACCGCTTGGTAAAGCTTGGACGCTCCGAGCTGCACGAGGAGTCGGTCGGCGACGAATTCAATGTACGTGCTCATCAAGTTGGCGTTCATGCCGACGAGGGCACAACTCAGCGCATCGCACACGAACTCCTTCTCAATCTTGACCGCTTCACCGACGATCTCATGCAGTAGGTTCTCGGGAAGCGGGTTCTCCAGCATGCCGTACAGCAAACACGCAAAGTCGCAGTGTAATCCTTCATCGCGGCTGATGAGCTCGTTGGAAAACGTCAAACCGCGCATCAATCCTCGCTTTTTCAGCCAGAAGATAGCACAGAATGAACCACTAAAGAAAATCCCCTCCACGCACGCGAACCCGACGAGACGTTCGGCGAAGCTCGCGTCGCTGCCGATCCATCGAATTGCCCAATCAGCCTTCTTCGCCACGGTGGGCACCGTGTGAATGGCGCGAAACAAATCCTTCTTCTTCGCCGAGTCCTTGATGTACGTGTCGAGAAGCAACGAGTACATCTCGCTGTGAATGTTCTCGATCGCCAACTGAAACCCATAGAAAGATCTCGCCTCGGGCAATTGCACGTCCGTCATGAAACGAGAGCACAAATTCTCCAACACGATGCCGTCGCTCGCCGCGAAAAACGCCAACACGTGCGATATGAAGTGTTGTTCGTTATCGTTGAGCGTGATCCAATCCCTATAATCGTACGTCAGATCCACTTCCTCCGCCGTCCAAAAGCTCGCCTCCGCCTTCTTATACATCTCCCACACCTTCCGATGCTTGATCGGAAACAAACAAAACCTGTCCGGATTTTCTCGCAAGAGCGGCTCGAGCGCGTCCCGCTCCCTCGCGCTCGTCGCCCTCGCGCTCGCCGCCTCCTCATCCGCCTTCACCGCCCACGGACTCAGCGCCGCGAACCGTTCCGCCACTTCCTCCAATTCCAAGTGCGTGCTCGACGCGCTCAGAGACGCGCTCGAGCCCGCACGACGAGACGCCTCGGCGTCGTCGCCTTCGCGTCTCCCCGGCGCCGCCGCCGCGTAATCCTCCTTCGTCTTCGTCGTCCTCGTCGCCTCCTTCCCGAACGACCACCCGACGCGCTCGGCGATCGGGTGTAAATCCTCCACGGAATCGCTCACGCCGCCGCTCATCCCTCGCGCGCGTCCACCCACCGCGTCGGAAGATCCAATCGTCCAGAAGAATTGTCGCGACGCACCGCCGGGACGAATGAATGAATGGAATGGATCCCGAGCGCGCGCGCGCGCGCGACGCTGTCGCTCGATTCCTCCCGTCGTCGCGCTCGACGTCTCGGACCGACTCGCGCGACGACGTCGATCGGGTCTCGAGCGCGAGGACGGACGATACGCGCGAGTGCGGACGCGAAATGTCGACGTCGGTCGCGAATGAATGCATGCATGCATGCGCGCGCGATGGGCACGAACTCCATATGTCCGAAGATATGCGCCAATCGCGTATATACGTACGGTTTCGTCGATATAGCACACACACACGTGATGTGCGCACACGTGACACTGTACACGGGCTTCTATACCTCTCCACTACGAACACTCGTCCCTCGAGAGACCACACGCGTGCATACGAAACTAAACCCAAAGATCCGATCGGGATCGGCCCCGATCGCGCGGCGACGTCACTCGACCGCTCGACGACGCTCGACGCGAACGATGGCCAAGGTCCCCGCGAGACTGCGCGCGGTGACGTACTCCCTCTCCCCCATGCGCACCGGGGTGATGCACGGGCTGTTTAAGGATTGGGCCGCCGGCATGGCGAAGCGGGTCCAGGAGAACGCGGTGGACGTCGGGTTGTTTTGCGCGTTGCCTCTGGGCGCGACGGTGTGGTGCGTCCGCGCGACGCGCGCGCGCGCGGATCGATCGATGTGCGCGCGTTATGCGCGCGGTGCGCGCGCGAGTGGGAGGGCGCGGGTGCGCGCGAGGGGACGACGGTGGACGTCGACGGGAAGGGGGAGGGGCGCGGGTCGGCGCGCGCGATTCGATTCCGTGTATTTCTAGAGTCGTGACGGGATGTGTGACCGCGATTGTTTCGCGACGGGATGTGTGACTGACGAAAACGCGCGTGGATCGTTTCTTTGGATCAGGTACGCGCAAAACTTCAAGGAGAATGAAAAGTTGGGGCACCGGTACTGAGCGGGTTCGCGTATTCGCGTCGCGCGCTTCGCGCGCGGTCGGTCAGTCTCGCGCCGCGTGCGAACGCTCGCGTTTGATTTCAACGGATAGATGATTGTAACACACTTAGCACGCATCACGCGTAGTTCGAACCGCCGTTCTCGATTCGCGTCCCGCGTCCCGCGTCCCGGCTCGCGAGACGACCGCATTGAGAGCCTCGCCATGTCGCCGCCGCCTGCGCCTCCCGGCGACGGCGACGGCGACGACGGCGACGACGACGGCTTCTACGAGAAGGCTCCCGACGCCGCGCGCGAGCTCTCCCACGCGCCCGGATCGGCGACGGCGGCGTCGACGTCGACGACGACGACGAATTGGCGCCAATGGTTCCCTTCGGGCGTGAACCTCGACGAGCTCAACAGCGCGTTCGCGCGCGCGAGCGGTGGATTCGGACGGGATACCATGGGCGTGCGTTCACCGACGTGGACCGACGCGGCCAGGGACGCGGCGATGGCGGCGGCGAGGGCTGACTACCAAGACGCGGCGTATCAGGCTGACTTGGCGCGCGCCATCAGCGAGTCGCTGGGCGACAACGCCGAGGGAAACTCGACGTCGAGAGAGGATGGGACGGACGAGGACGCGGCGGCATTGCTTGAGGCGCGACGACAGAGCCTGAAGGAGAGATTCAGTGGGTCGGCGGTGGCGAAGCGGTTTTTCCAGACGTATTCCTTGAATTTCTCCGAGCGGTTGGCGGACGGGTTCTATTACCCGCATCCGAGCGATTGGAGCGATCACGGGCAGGAGGGGGGTCGATTACCGAAGTTTGAAGCGCTGCGAGAGGTGAGCGCGGCGGGCGCGAGCGGTCACGACGTGACTTTGGTGGATCACACGGTGGACTTGGCGCTGCAGGAATTCGAGGCGTTTTGTTTCGACGAAATAGGACACATCGAGGATCGGTGCGACGCCACGCCGGCGTTGGCGCGTTTGGTGGTCGAACGCATGGGTGGTGCCGTGGCGGATGATGAGGCGTTGCAAGGGAGATGGGAAGAGGAGAGAGCGCGTTTGATCGAGGAACATCAGACTTTGATTTTTCCGGTGGGGTCGTTGCGAGTCGGTTTGCAGCGCCATCGCGCGTTTCTGTTCAAGGCTGTGGCTGATTTCTTGGAGATTCCCTCTCAAATATTGCGAGGTAAATTTTATTGCGGCGATGAAGACTGTGTCATGATCATCGTGATGTGCGGTGGCGCAAAACGCGCCTTGAATCTCATGGAGTATCCAGGGCAGATGCAGACTCCGTATATGTCCGATTTGGATGCGCCGTCGCCGATCCCAGACTCCGCGTACACGCCGTCTGAGAGCGGACGCGACACCCCGGACGGCCCAATCGGGACGCCGAGCGACAGCTTCGATCAACGAAAATCGGAACAATTCGGCGTCTTGTCGCCGTCGAGTCCGAACACGCCGGATGGGCAACAACAACCGGTGCCGCGACTTCAAGTCGCAGTGGATTTGACGATCGACCCGTCGCAAATCTTACTCGGCGAGCGCGTCGGCATCGGATCGTTCGGTGAGGTCCACCGCGCACTCTGGCGGGGCACCGAGGTGGCGGTGAAGAGATTTTTGGATCAGGACATCTCGAAGAATTTACTCGACGACGTGACGTTTGAAGTCGATCTCATGAGACGCTTGCGACACCCGAACGTGATCTTGCTCATGGGCGCCGTCACGGTGCCGGGAAACCTCTCAATCGTCACAGAGTTTCTACACAGAGGATCCTTGTTCAAACTTCTTCACCGAGAACAAACGCCAGCGCTTCAAGCGGCGTTAGATGAGCGTCGGCGAATGCGCATGGCGATGGATGTCATTCGGGGCATGCATTATTTACACTCATTCGAGCCGATGATCGTGCACAGAGACCTCAAATCGCCGAATCTTCTCGTCGACAAAAGTTTCGTCGTTAAGGTGTGCGACTTTGGATTATCGCGCGTCAAGCGAAACACGTACCTCAGCTCAAAGACAAACGCCGGGACGCCGGAATGGATGGCTCCCGAAGTGCTCAGAAACGAGGACAGCGACGAAAAGGCTGACGTGTGGTCCTTCGGCGTCATATTGTGGGAGCTCGCCACCATGAAAGAGCCGTGGTCGGGAATGAACCCCATGCAAGTCGTCGGCGCCGTGGGCTTCGCCGGGAAACAACTCGAGATTCCAGACGACATGGACCACGTCATCTCAAAAATGTGTCGCGACTGCTGGAAAACGCAACCACGCAATCGTCCAAGTTTCGAAGATCTTGGCAACACGATGCGCTCCGTGCCGAAGGCGCCTCGCGCGGTGAGCGCAGACGGCAAAGATTCGGGTCTTCCTCCGACACCGCCGCCTCAAGTCCCTCCGGCGCCGGCTGTCAAGCCTGCGGGCGATTGGGAAGACGAGCGCTCGCGGGGATAAGCGTATTGCTTGCATTTGTATTTCAATCACTACCACTTATAGCCAACCCGATTACTCTACACTACACTTACTTCTTCAGCGCCCTGAACGTTCTGTTGGACAGAAACAACATCCCGAAAAAGAAGACGCCCTCCAAAAAGCCTCGAGGCGCGTCCACCGCGAGCGACGAACCGACGCTGCTCCCGAGCGCGGTTCCCAACGCGAGCGCCGCGGCGATCCTCGGTTCGACGTTACCCATCCTGTAATGCGTTCCAAGCGCGACGACTGACGGAGGAATCATCGCGAGGAGCGACGTCCCGATCACCGCAGCTTGCGAGAGCGGCGTCGCCATGGCTAAGAGCGGCGTCACGAGCGTCCCGCCGCCGATTCCTAAAAGTCCAGACGCCGTCCCCGCCGTCACGCCGATGGCCACCAATTGCGGTACCGCCTCCATGGCGTCGAACTCTTTCTCTACCCCGTCCTCTTTCCTCGATCGAAACGCCAAGGCTTTCGCGGGAACCAACGGCGCCGAGACCATTAAAAAGTACGCCAACATTCGCCGCAACGCGTCGCAATTCATCCTCGCCGTTAATCTCGCCCCAAACGGCGCCGACACCATCGCCGACGCCCCCAAAATCCCAGCCGCGCGCGCATCCACCAAATTTTCGCTTCCAAACGTTCTCGCAGAGACCACGGCGGTGGACACCACCGCGACGAGAGACGTTCCCGAGACGACGCGCTGCGGAATGGACGTCGAGCTCGCGAGCACCGGCACGATCAGCGCGCCACCGCCCACGCCCACCGTCGCGCCGAACGCCCCCGCGAGAACACCGAGCGGCGCAGACATCGTCGTCGCTCTCGCGCGATCGGTCGCCGAGACGGAGGACGCGTCGCCGACCCCTCGGACCGTCGTTCGAAAGTGTGGCGCGGAAGACGCGCGGGACGGACCCTCGACGCTCGCGCGCGCGAGCGCGGAGACCGTGACGCGCGCGGAGGCCGCCCTGGCGATGGCTCGCATCGCGCGCGAGAGACGGCGTCGACGCGGCGAGGTGTGGCGAGTCGATGAATGAATGAATCGGTTCGGTTTGGTACGCGGCGGCGCGGCGAGCCGTCTACGTAAAGTTAATGTACTCAGCGCTCTGCGCGTCGACGACCCACGCCTCCATGCGACGTCGAAACTCATCGTCCGTCATGTCGCGGAGCGCGGCGTCGACGGGGAGCGGCGGCGAGAATGGGTCGCCGGTAAGAAGCTTCTTCAATATCCCCACTCGGGGACGAAATTTCGGCACCATGTGTCCGGCGCCGTGCACGGTGACGAAGGAGAGACGATGGTCGTAGTCGGTGACGTGACCGGCGAATTGCGGACCGGCGTCGATGACGCTGAGGTCGGGGCCGTACGACAGGGGTTTCTCCTGAAGAAAGGA
>Ga0208410_1001162_pt1 | contig 13849 bp, 11 predicted proteins | sample ETN02SmetaG_3_FD_185787 | JGI IMG/M metagenome (GOLD analysis project Ga0208410, IMG submission 185787) | Marine microbial and viral communities from oxygen minimum zone, Eastern Pacific Ocean - ETNP2014F10-02SV257 (SPAdes) (version 2) | ecosystem: Environmental > Aquatic > Marine > Oceanic ... | reverse complement strand
TATGGAGAAGAAGTTAAAGTAGGTGATTCAGCTAAGAACCAAGCGGTTACAAACGCTGAAAATACCCTTTACGCTATTAAAAGATTAATAGGAAGAAAGCATTCCGATGATGTTGTGAAGAAAGATTCAGATATGGTGGCTTACAAAATCGTATCAGCAGATAACGGAGATGCTTGGGTTGAAGCAGAAGGAAAGAAACTAGCGCCTCAACAGGTTTCGGCAGAAATTCTAAAGAAAATGAAGAAAACCGCTGAAGATTATTTGGGTCAAGAAGTGAAAGAGGCAGTAATAACTGTCCCTGCTTATTTTAACGATTCGCAAAGACAGGCAACAAAAGATGCAGGAAAGATAGCTGGATTAGAAGTAAAAAGGATAATTAATGAGCCTACAGCGGCTGCGTTGGCTTATGGACTTGATAAAGGAAAAGGCGACCAGAAGATAGCAGTTTATGACCTTGGCGGTGGTACATTTGATGTATCCATTATAGAGATCGCTGAAGTTGATGGAGAGCACCAATTTGAAGTTCTATCAACTAATGGAGATACTTTCCTAGGAGGAGAAGACTTTGATATTGCGCTAATTGAATATTTAGCTGATGAATTTAAAAAAGAATCAGGTCTAGATTTACATAATGATTCTGCTGCCCTGCAGCGTTTAAAAGAAGCGGCTGAAAAGGCAAAAATAGAATTATCTAGTAATCAGCAGTCTGAAATAAATTTACCTTATATAACTGCTGACACCTCTGGTGCAAAGCACTTTGTTCATAAACTAACTAGAGCAAAACTAGAATCTTTAGTTGAAGGCTTGGTTAACAGAACTATTGAACCAACTAAGATTGCTTTAAAGGATGCTGGATTGAAGGCATCCGATGTTGATGAAGTTATCCTAGTGGGCGGCCAAACTAGAATGCCTTTAGTTCAAGAAAAAGTTAAAGACTTTTTTGGAAAAGAAGCCAGGAAAGATGTTAATCCTGATGAAGCTGTATCAGTTGGAGCTGCCATTCAGGGAGCAGTACTGGCTGGTGATGTAACAGATGTACTTCTTCTCGATGTAACCCCTCTAACGCTAGGCATAGAGACAATGGGCGGAGTAATGACACCTTTAATAGATAAAAACACGACTATTCCAACAAATAAGTCACAAGTTTTCTCAACAGCTGAAGATAATCAGACTGCAGTCACCGTTCATGTTCTTCAAGGTGAAAGAAAACAAGCAACAGAAAATAAAACTTTAGGTCAATTCAATTTAACTGACATTCCTGCTTCACCTAGAGGAATGCCTCAAATAGAAGTTTCTTTTGATTTGGATGCAAATGGAATTCTAAATGTATCAGCTAAAGACAAAGCAACTGGAAAAGAGCAATCTATTGAAATAAAAGCTTCTAGTGGATTATCTGAAGATGAAATTGAGCAAATGGTTAAGGATGCAGAAGCTCATGCTGAAGACGATAAAAAGTTTGAAGAATTGGTTCAGGCTAGGAACCTAGGTGAAAATCTAGTGCATAGCTGTAAAAAGACCCTAGAAGAAGCGAAAGATAAAGTAGAGGATGCTGAGAAAGAATCAATCGAAAAAGGCATTGAAGAACTAGAAGAAGCTTTAAAGTCTGATGATAAAGATTTAATTGATGAAAAAGTAAAATCTCTTTCTGAAGCTTCAGCTCCTTTAGCTCAGAAGCTTTATGAAGAAGAATCTCAAAAGCAAGCTTCTGAGAATGAAGAAAATGACCCTAATGGTGAATCTGACGTAGTAGATGCTGATTTTGAAGAAGTAAAAGAAGAGAAGGAACAGCAGAATTCCTAAATTTAAGGAATCCTAATTAGACTATTTAACAGTAGAAATGTCTAAGAGGGATTACTATGAAATTCTCGGAGTACAAAAAAGTGCTTCATCTGATGATCTAAAAAAGGCTTATAGAAAATTAGCTATGAAATATCATCCGGATAGAAATTCGGATGACCCTTCAGCTCCAGATAAATTTAAAGAGGCTTCTGAAGCCTACGAAGTTTTATCAGACCCGTCTAAAAGAAATGCATATGATCAGTTTGGTCATCAAGGAGTGGATGCTTCAGGCTTTAGCGGTTCTTCAGGGGAAGGTTTTAACGATATTTTTGGTGACATTTTTGGTGATATCTTTGGAGGAGGGGACCCATTCGGTAGAAGGCAAAGATCAAATAAGGGTTCCGATTTGCAATACTCAATGACTATAAGTCTAGAGGATGCGGTAAAGGGAGTAACTGAGAAGATAGCTATTCCTACTTTGGAGTCATGTTCTCCTTGTGGAGGAACTGGCGCAAAGGAAGGCTCTAGCCCCGCTACCTGTGGTTCTTGTGGAGGTGCTGGTCAGGTTAGGACACAACAAGGCTTCTTTTCTGTTGCTCAAACCTGTAGGCAGTGTTCTGGATCCGGTCAGGTTATTAAAGATCCATGTAAGACATGCAAAGGCCAAGGTCGAGTTGAAAATAGAAAAACTTTATCAGTAAAAATTCCTTCTGGAGTAGACACTGGGGACAGAATTAGATTATCTGGAGAAGGAGAAGCAGGTTTTAATGGAGGACCTTCTGGAGATTTATTTGTTCAAATCAAAGTATTGCCTCATGACGTATTTGAAAGAGATGGCAGGCACCTCTATTGTGAGGCCCCTATAAGCTTTATAGATGCTTCTTTGGGGGGAGAGATACAGATACCTACTTTAGATGGCAAAGTAAAGATTAAGATACCTGAAGGAACTCAAACTGGTAAACTCTTTAGATTAAGAGGAAAGGGCATAAGTCCTATTCGAGGAGGTTCAACTGGGGATTTACTTTGTCGAGCAGTTATAGAGACTCCTCAGAATCTTACAAAAGATCAAAAGAAAATATTGAAAGATTTTCAAAGCTCTATAGATAATAATGCAAACCAGAACCCCATAAAAGATGAATGGTTTGATAAAGTTAAGTCTTTTTTTGAAAGCAAATAAATAAGAACATGTGCAATACTTTTATTTCTGGAGCAACTGGAAAAGTTGGAAGAATCCTTATAGAAAAAGTTTTGGAAGACTCAGATCTAAAACTGATAGGGGGCAGTGCATCTAAGGACAGTAAGGAATTAGGAAAGGATTTAGGTGTTTTAATTGGTAAAGGTTCTATAGATATTAATATTGTAGATAGCATTTCAAACGACAATCATATTGACTTGATTATTGATTTCTCAAGACCACAGAATTCAATTGATATATTAAGGTTTGCTAGCAAAGAAAATATACCAGTGGTTTTAGGAACTACAGGATTCAATGACCCTGAACTTAACGAAATTAATAGAATTTCAAAAGAAATCCCTTTATTAATTGCTCCAAACACGAGTATGGGAATAGCAATATTTAAGAAAATCCTAGATCATTCCAAAGAAGTTATACAGACTGTACCTTCTATAGAAATACATGAAAAACATCATGAAGAGAAAAAAGATTCCCCTTCAGGGACTGCTATTAATTTGAAAGAACAGCTTATAAAGATTCTACCTTCTGAAGATATACAGATAGTTAGTGTTAGAAAAGGAGACTCTCCTGGTGAACATTCATTAGTTTTGTCTTTTGAAGGTGAGACTCTAGAGATATCCCACAAAGTTTCTGATAGATCTATTTTTGCAAAAGGAGCAATTATCGCTGGTAAATGGCTTAAAAATAAACAGCCAGGGTCTTATACCATGCAAGATATTTATTCTTGATTTGCTATTTTTGTGGTATAAATGCGCTCCATTTTAGATATTAATAATATTTAATTAACGAAACACACGTCGTAGTTTTAAATCTAAGGTGCTGAAGATTGCTCGTCTTTGGTGAGGTTTAATAAGCGTGGAAGTATAACCAAAGCAATGTAATGTTGCTTAATTTAAAAAAGGAGAGCAGATGGCAGATATAACGCTAGAACAAATGCTACAAGCAGGTGTCCATTTCGGACACCAGACTAAATACTGGAACCCCAAAATGGATCAATATATCTTTGGAACAAGAGATAAGATTCATATTATTAATTTAGAGCATACGGTAGAGATGATAAAGCCTGCGTTAAAGTTTATTGAAGGAGTTGCAGCAAAAAATAATAAGATCTTATTCGTTGGAACGAAAAGAACTGCTACTAGCATTATTAAGAATGAAGCTGAAAGATGCTCTATGCCTTATGTTAATGAAAGGTGGCTTGGCGGCATGCTTACTAATTACAAGACTATCAGATCTTCTATTACTAGACTTGAGAACCTTTTAAGGCAAAAAGAGGATGGGACTTTTAGTAAAATTACAAAGAAAGAAGGACTCAAGATACAAAGGGACATTGATAGACTACAGAAGTCCATTGGGGGAGTTACGGAAATGGGAGGGTTGCCTGACGCACTTTTCATTATTGACGTAAATAGAGAATCTATAGCTGTATCGGAAGCCAGCAAAATGGGAATACCAATTGTAGGAGTAGTTGACAGTAATAGTAACCCGGAAGGCATTGACTACGTAATACCTGGAAATGATGATTCTATAAGATCTATAGCTCTTTTTACTGAAGCAGTTGCTGATGCTTGTATCGTTGGTTCAAAAGCAGCAACTGGATTAAAACAAGAAACACCTCAATCAGGCCCTTCTATTGTTAGAAAAGCTGAAGTCGACACTAAGGAAGAAGCTAAGGAAGAAGCTAAGGAAGAAGCTAAGGAAGGGAATGTAGTTGATGAAATTGAAACTAAAGAGGAGTCATTGGAAAATATTCCTGAGGTTGAAAATTCTGAATCAGAAGAATCTTCAGATGATGTAAAGTCAAAAGAAGAGAAAAAAGAAGAATCTGACGACACTAAAACAGAGGACTAAGACATGAGTAATATTTCTGCATCGCAAGTAAAGGAATTAAGAGAAAAAACTGGCTTAGGTTTAATGGATTGCAAGAAAGCCCTTGAAGAAGCTAACGGCGATTTAGACTTAGCTGTAGAAGAATTAAGGAAGACTAGCGGATTAAAAGCAAGCAAGAAATCTAGTAGATCAGCTGCTGATGGATTGATAGGTATAAAAACTTCCGAGGGCAAGTCATTTATGGTTGAAATTAACTGTGAAACAGATTTTGTAGCTAGAGACGATTCTTTTAATTTATTTATGCAGGAAGTTTTAGAAATTGTTTCTACTAACGGAGATAAATCTCTTGAAGAGCTTTTGAAATCAGGAATTGAAGAAAAAAGAGAAAAACTAGTTCAAAAACTAGGTGAAAACATAGTTGTTCGTAGAGCAACTGCAAGTTTGGATAACGCAGATTCTTCAGGTATTTATTTACATAGCAACAATAAAATAGGCACAATTATTTCACTTAAAGGGGGAACAGAAGAAGTTGCCAAAGATATTGCGATGCACGCAGCTGCCACTGACCCTATGGCCATTTCTCCTTCCGATATCCCAGAAGATGTTATTGAAAAGGAAAGAGAAATCTATAAGGCACAATCAGAAGAAAGTGGAAAACCTGCAGATATTATTGAGAAAATGATCGAAGGAAAAATTAGAAAGTTTTTATCGGAAGTAAGTCTAACAGAACAAGACTTTGTTAAAGATCCAGGTTTAAAAATTAACGATATACTTAAAGACAACGACGCAAGTATTATAGGTTTCACAAGATTTGAAGTTGGAGAAGGGATTGAAGTAGAGAAAGTAGATTTTGCTAGTGAGGTAATGTCTCAGATAGAAGGGTAGATGTTAAAAGAGATATTAGAAGATACTGAAATAGGCATGGAAAAGAGTCTAGCTGCTCTCGATGTCGCTTTTAAGAAGATTAGAACTGGTAGAGCCACACCGTCACTACTCGATAGCATAAGGGTAGAATACTACGAAAAATTGACCCCTCTTACTCAAGTAGCAAGTATTTCTATAGAAGATGCTAAAACTTTGGCTATATCCCCTTGGGAAAAGGGAATAGTACAAGAGATTGAGAAAGCAATTTCAGAATCTGAGTTAGGTTTGAACCCTGCTACTTCTGGCGAAACAATTAGAGTAATTCTGCCTGATTTAACTGAAGAGACTAGAAGAGATTTTATAAAAAAAGCTAAATCTGAAGCAGAAAATGCAAAGGTCTCTGTTAGAAATGTACGAAGAGAAGGTAACTCGCAACTAAAAGAATTCTTAAAAGAAAAAGAAATCTCCGAAGATGAAGAAAGACAAGGAGAAGAAGAAATACAAAAGTTAACAAATCTGTTTGTAGAAAAAGTAGATATAGCACTGGAAGCTAAAGAAAAAGAACTGCTAGATTTCTAAACCTTTTTTATGAAAGGCAAAAGCCCCAACACTATACCAAGTCATGTAGCCATTATTATGGATGGTAATAATCGATGGGCATCTGAAAGAAGTCTGCCTGGTGTAGCGGGACATCAAAAAGGTGTAGAAAGGGCAAGAGAGGCCGTTGAATTTGCTGTTAAGAAAGGTATATCAACTCTAACTATATTTGCTTTTAGCAGTGAAAATTGGGGAAGATCTAATGATGAGGTGAACCTTTTAATGAAACTCCTCAATACGGCATTAAAAGAGCAGGTTCCTAATCTAGTAAAAAACTCCGTTCAATTGAATTTCATAGGAGATTTATCTCAGTTTGATAATGAGCTAATAAATCAAATGAAGAAATCAGAAGAACTCACTGCTTGCGATGATAAAGAAAAAAAATTAGATCTAGTTGTTGCAGCAAGTTATGGAGGGAGATGGGATATTATTAATGCAGTCAATAGTCTTAAAGATTCTAACAAAGAGAACATATCGGAAGATGATCTTACTTCTTTATTGTCTACTGCTAAATTCAACGATCCAGACCTATGCATAAGAACTGGCAAAGAGCAAAGAATTAGTAATTTCTTATTATGGCAATTAGCTTACACGGAACTCTATTTCCCTGATCTTTTGTGGCCTGACTTCAATGATGATGAATTTGAAAAGGCTCTATTGGAATATTCAACTAGGACAAGAAGATTTGGAGATAGATCAAATTTCTCTTTATAACCATGCTTAAACAAAGACTTATTAGTGCGCTTATACTTTCTATAGGTATAGTTTCATTAATTTTTACGCTGCCTAGTCAATATTTAATCTACTTTATACTTCTACTAACATGCATTTCTTTATTAGAATTCTTAAGTTTGAGATTCTCTAACAAATCAGCGATATTATTTGTTTGTTTCAGTCTAGTTTTACTTTATTTATCTTCTTTTCCAGGCTTAAATAAAGTCTTTATCGGTCTTGGTGTAATTACTTATTTTGGATTGTTTTTTCTCATAATAAGTTTTCCAGTAAGCAAACCTTTTATACAAAGAAACTTAATTTGGCTATTTTCTGGAATAACAATTCATCTAGGTTTTTTTGCTTCGTTATATTTCTTAATCAATCAAGATGGACCAGTTTTAGTATATTTTGGCATGGATATTACTAATAGGGCTGCTCTATTAATTATAGTCTTAATAAGTGTCCTGATGGATTCTCTAGCTTTTTTTGGAGGAAAGAAATTCGGTCAAACTAAACTTTTACAGAATGTAAGCCCGAATAAGACAGTAGAAGGTTTTTTAATTGCCATGACCCTTACTCCTCTTATTATTCTTTTAGCAACATTTAGCTTGGTAGGGGAGAACTTTTATCAGTTCGTTATCTTGATATTAGTATCCTCTTTCGTTTCGGTTATAGGAGATGCAGTAATAAGCTTATTTAAAAGAGTTGCAGAGGTTAAAGATACTTCAAATCTAATTCCAGGGCATGGAGGCTTACTAGATAGGATCGATAGTCATTTAGCAACCATTCCTATCTTTGTTTTTGCATTAATCATATTAAGTTAACTATGAATATAGCAATTTTAGGATCCACAGGTTCCATTGGTAATTCAACCTTAGAAGTAATACGTCAAAACAAAAAAGATTTTGCTATTAATTTACTTACAGCCAAGTCAAATCACCAATTACTCTTAGAGCAATGTAAAGAATTTAATCCTGAATTCATTTATTTAGAAGATGAGCAAGCTACAAAGATCTTTAAAGAAAATGCTTTAGAAGAAAAATTACAAACGTGCGTGATTCAATCATTAAATGAACTTGAGAAAGTTATTGGATCTAATGAAACAGATATAGTAGTTGCCGGTATGGTTGGTATAGCAGGATTAACCCCAGTTCACTTTGCTATCCAAAAAGGAAAAAAAGTCTTGTTAGCCAACAAGGAGTCTTATGTTGTTGCAGGAGAGTACCTTAACAATTTATGTAAAGAAACAGGGGCAACTATTTTTCCTATAGACAGCGAGCATAGCGCTATACACCAATGTTTAAATAATGAAGGTAACAATTCCGGTGTATCTAGAATTATTTTGACAGGGTCTGGAGGTCCTTTCTTGACCAGGGATGCAAATGAATTTTCTTCAATTACTCCGGAAGATGCTATCAACCACCCAGTGTGGAACATGGGTAAGAAGATTTCTGTAGATTCATCTACATTGATGAATAAAGGTTTAGAAGTTATAGAAGCTAGATGGCTATTTGACTGTGAAAATATCGAAGTATTAATCCACCCAGAAGGAATAATTCATTCTTTGGTGGAGTTCAAGGATAACTCTGTACTGGCTCAGTTATCAAATCCTGATATGAAAATACCTATAGCTTATGGCTTAGGTTATCCCAACAGAATAAATTCAGGTGCAAACCAATTAAATCTCCATGAAATAAAATCTTTAAACTTCCATGAACCTGATACAAAAAAATTCCCATGCTTAAAATTAGCAACAGATCTTTTGTCTGTTGGCGGGACTAGTTTTTCTATTCTAAACGCTTCAAATGAAGAGTGCGTGGCAGCGTTCTTAGATGGCCGAATAAGTTATATGCAAATTTATGAAATAATCTCTAAAGTTCTGGATAGAATAGAAATTAAATCTGTCCAATCTTTACAGGATATATTTGAATCAGATAAAGAATCTCGTTTGGAGACTACTTCTATAATAAATAATTAGAAATGAATTTATTAATCACCATATTTTCTTTTATAGCTCTTATAAGCTTAATCGTTGGTATTCACGAGTTAGGTCATTTTTCAGTTGCAAGATATTTCAATATACATGTATTGAAATTTAAGATTGGATTTGGCAAAGAGTTATATTCTTTTCAAGGTAAGAATGATTGTAAATACTCTTTGGGAATACTTCCTTTAGGAGGTTACGTTCAAATGCTTGGTGAAAACGTTATCCCAGAAGATCAAGGAGGTTCGAATTTGTTGGACAAGAAATCTTATCTTGATGCCACTTTAAACGAAAGGGCGGCCGTTACTGCGGCAGGACCCGCAGCTAATTTTCTTTTAGCTGTAGTTATCTATTTCTTAATTTCTTTAATAGGCACTACTCATTTAGGCTCCTATATAGGAGGAGTAAGTCAAGGCAGTTTGGCTGAAGAGGCTAATATAGAGTTTAGGGATAGAATAGTCAGTATAGATGAAACTAGATTAGATACTTTTAATGAAATGAACTTGATCTTGTCTAACAGAATTGGAGACACAGGTTCGATAGACATTGGTTTTATAAAAGAAGGCTCAAACTTTATTTCTTATTCAACTGTAGACATAAGAAATTGGTTATCAACTTCTGATCAAAGCAACCCTGCCCGATCTTTTGGAATAGAACCATTAGTTCCACCGGTTATTGGAGGGTTGTTAGAGGGTGGTCCTGCAAGCAGAGCTGGCTTACAAGCAGGAGATATAATTCAATCAGTTAATCGCAATCCCATCAACTCTTGGTCTCAATTATCAAAAATACTTAGCAATCTTCCTAATGAAACTATTTCAATAAGCGTACTAAGAGGCAATGATACTTTGTCCTATTCATTGAGAACTGAGAGTTTTAACCAAAATAATGTAAGTAAAGGGAGAATTGGAATTTTTGCTTCTAATGATTTAAGTCAATGGCCTCAAGAAATAGTTGTACAGAAGAAAGAAACCCTAATTAATGCCTTCGTGTTTGGATTTACAGAAACTTATAAATTTACAAATTTAATCATTGTATCTATTGGTAAAATGATAAGCGGTTCTGTTTCAGCAGAAAATATAGGAGGCCCCATTCAGATCGCGGACTTAGCCGGATCAGCTGCGAAAGCGGGACTTTTATCTTTTTTATCTATGATTGCGATATTAAGTATTAATCTAGGTCTTATAAATTTATTCCCCATTCCTGTCTTAGATGGGGGACAATTACTCTTGATTGCGATAGAAAAAGTTAAGGGGTCTCCTATTTCAGATAACTTTCTTGAGCACTCTTTAAGGATTGGTGTTTTATTGGTTGCAAGTTTAATGATCTTTGCATTTGTTAATGACATAGTAAGGCTAATTTAATGTTTAAATTTAAATTGAAATATTACTCAGTAGTTTTTGCTTTAATTGCTGTATTTCCTTTTTCGATCTCTTCTGAAGAGGAATGGGTTGTAAGCGATATTAGGATAAGTGGCTTACAAAGAGTTTCTGCAGGAAGCGTCTTTAATGTTATGCCAATTGCCGTAGGAGACACAGTTGATACATTTGACCTTCAAGAGACTGCTAAAACAATATTTAAAACAGAACAATTTGATGATATTCAAATAGGAAGAGAAGGTAATACGCTAATTATTAGCATTGTTGAGAGACCTTCTATCGCTTCTATAGAGTTAGATGGAAATAAGGCACTTAAAACAGAAGACCTACTAAAAGGTCTTAATGATGCTGGTTTATCAGAAGGTCAGGTATATAAAAGATCTATAGTAAATAGCTTGGCTTTAGAAATACAAAGACAATATGTTTCTCAAGGAAGGTATGGAGCGAAAGTAGACGTGTCAACTGAACCTGAACCAAGAAATAGGGTGTCTTTAGATATTGAGATAGATGAAGGAGAGGTAGCTGAAATTAAGAATATAAATATAGTAGGAAATTCTTCATTTGAAGATGAAGAGATTCTGAAAGGTTTTGAGTTAAAGACGGGCGGTTGGTTTTCCTTTTTTACGAGTGACAATAAGTATTCAAGAGAAAAATTAAAAGGAGATATAGAATCTCTTGAATCCTATTATAAAAATAGAGGTTATGTAGAATTTAAACTTGATAGCTCTCAAGTTAGCGTTACACCTGATAAGACTTCTGTATTTATCACTTTAAATGTAGATGAAGGTTCTACCTACAAAGTAAATGATGTAAAAATAGTAGGTGACCTACCTGTAGATGAAGAATTACTAAATTCATTAGTTCTAATTAGGACTGGAGAAATTTTTAATCAATATCTTATAACCGAAACAGAAGAGCTATTTAAAAATATATTAGGTAATGAAGGATATAGTTTTGCCGAGATAAGAGGGGTTCCAGACGTAAATAAGGAAACTGGTGACGTGGATCTGACCTTTTATGTGGACCCGCAACAAAGAACTTATGTAAGAAGGATAATCTTTAAAGGGAACAAGAGGACCCATGATGTTGTCTTGAGAAGAGAGATGAGACAGATGGAAGGAGCGTGGGCTTCAAATAACCTAATTGAGAACTCTAAATTAAGACTTGAAAGGCTAGGTTACTTTAAAGAAGTAGAATCTGAAACAATACCAGTTCCAGGGGTAAATGATCTTATAGATGTAGAGTTCACTGTTGAAGAAGAATACTCTGGATCTGTTGGCGGAAGCCTTGGTTATGGAGCGTACGGCTTTGTGTTAGGCCTAAACTACAATGAGAATAATGCTTTTGGAACGGGTAAATCCATAGGAATTGGTATCAATGACAGTACTTGGCAAAGAAGCTATTCTTTTAATTATGTTGAACCTTACTTCACGATGGACGGAGTAAGCAGAGGATATAGCGCTTATTTTAGAGAATCAGATTATGGTCAATTCAATATAGCCAGTTACACCTCTGATTCATTTGGTGCAGGCATACAGTTTGGTCTTCCAATCAGCGATATTGAAAGAATAGGACTTAATGTGAATTACGATAATACGAGCATTGATCCTGGATCAACGCCGGCTTCTCAGATTCTTGAGTTTACTCAATCTGAAGGAAACAAGTTTGAAGTTCTTAAAACCCAATTTATTTGGTCTAAAGTTACGTTGAATAGAGGTTTATTCCCTACGGCAGGTCAATCCCAGTCTTTTGCTTTACAAATAGCTGTACCAGGGAGTTCTTTAACTTACACGAAAGCTACTTATAGGCATAAATACTTTAAACCTATATTAGGAGGCAGGTTTATTTTAGGTTTTAGAGGAGAAATAGGAGCTTTAGAAGCTTATGGAGATACTAAAGTAGCACCTTTTTTCGAACATTTTTACTCAGGAGGCATTAGTTCCGTAAGAGGATTTAAACAAAATACCTTAGGTCCTAGAGCAATCCCTTCACCTTATTTTGTTGATAATGAAGGAAATCAGATTTTGGATGAAGAAGGAAATCCTATGATAAATCCTTATGCTTACTATAACGATGACAGGTCTATTGGAGGCGCTTATCTGGTTGAAGGAGGGTTCGATTTTATATTTAAGCTACCTTTTGTTGAGGACCAAAGATCTATGAGAAGCTCATTCTTTATAGATATAGGTAATGTTTTTTCTAAAGATTGTGGAGATACTCAAATTAATATCAATTGTAGTGAACTAGACTTAGGTGAGCTTAGGTATTCTTATGGAGTGGGAGTTACTTGGATTACTCAACTTGGTCCTATGTCTTTAGCTCTTTCTTCTCCAACCAACCAAGGCCCTTTAGATGAGACAGAGAACTTCCAATTCGAGATAGGTACACAGTTTTAATTGCTCTTAAAGCTACTAAATCTGTTCACAAAAATGTAAACTTCACAAATTGGATATTAATTAGGAAAGAATATGAAATTTTTAAAACACACTTTATTGACTGTATCGGCATTATTATTAATGTCTTTACCTCTTTCTTCTGCGGACTTAAATATTGCAACGCTTGATCCTCAAGCCGCTTTACTTAATACTAATTTTGCGAAAAAAGGGATAGAAGAGCTTGAAAATTCTGATGATTGGAAAGAAGTGGTTGAAGAGTTGCAGGCTAAAGCAACTGAAGCTAGAAATATCCAAGAAAAAGCTCAAAAAGATGGACCAACTATGTCTGATCAAGAAAAGCAAGAAGCTGCTCAGAAATTACAATCCTTACAACAAGATATTAACTTCTTAAGTGAGAAAACTAATCAATTCCGTAATCAGACGTTTCAGCTTCTTTCACAAGAACAAGGAGAAAAATTCCAAGTAATAGTTACTGAACTTATTAGGAGTAAAGGCATTACTATGTTGATAAATACTGGCCAACAAGGAATGTTATTGCACGCCGATCAGAGCTTTGATATAACTCAAGAAGTTATAGATGCAATGAATGAGAAAGAAGATTAATTTTTTGTGTCTCTTGTTTCTGGAATCTCTTTAAAGGAATTAGCTTATAAAATAGGAGCTGATCTTGAAGGCGATCCTACTAAAGAAGTTATAGGACTTAATACTTTAGATTCTGCTTCTGATGATGAAGTTGCTTTTATTGCAAGAGAGTCTTTTTTACCATCTATCTCCTCAACTAAAGCAGGGGCTTTAATTTGTTCTAACGACTTATCTGAAGGTTATTCAGGGAATAAGTTAATAGGAGAAGATCCTTACCTTCTATATGCTAGGTCTACAAAAGTCTTTAAAGAATTAAGAAGTACAAACGCTGCTCTTGGTATCTCGAAGTTAGCACATGTAGGTAAAAATGTTTATATTTCCGAGAAATCTAATGTAGCTAATTTTGCTCATGTCTCTGACGGTGTAACTATAGAAGATGATGTGCTAATTGGATCGGGAGTCTTTATAGGAGAAAACTCAGTTATAAGAAGCGGATCGAAGATTTATCCCAATGTAACTATCTACGATTCAG
>Ga0208410_1001160_pt1 | contig 13866 bp, 10 predicted proteins | sample ETN02SmetaG_3_FD_185787 | JGI IMG/M metagenome (GOLD analysis project Ga0208410, IMG submission 185787) | Marine microbial and viral communities from oxygen minimum zone, Eastern Pacific Ocean - ETNP2014F10-02SV257 (SPAdes) (version 2) | ecosystem: Environmental > Aquatic > Marine > Oceanic ... | reverse complement strand
GGTCCACCGCGCACCTGAACAATCTTCGCGTGGACGGTGAACATGTCTCTCGTCAAACTCGTAGTGACGACGACGACGACGACGACGACGACGCACGACGACGACGACGACGCACGACCGACCGACGGCACGATCCATCGACCGATCGAGTCCCGCGCGCGAACTCGTCGTGACTCGACGCCCGCGCGCGGGTGGGGATCGCGCGTGGGGTGGGGTGGGGTCGAGTCGAGTCGTGATCGGTCAATCAGTCCGAAGGCGGGGACGTCCCGGGATCACGCGAGGGAGATTCGGGGACCGTGTGGGCATATACAATAAAAATACCGACACATGGGGGTATTTTCACACAGAGTACGTACGTATGGTGCGAGGCGGGGACGTCCGAGGGATGTGCAGGCGACGCGGGGAGGCGACGCGTATGGTATACAAACCGCGCGGCGGCGCGGGGACGATGGATGGATCGGAAGGGAAAAAAATCTATTCATCGAGGCGCGCGCGCGATGTCGGCGAAAGAACGACCGGGCGTGCGGGTCGGTTTCATCGGCGCCGCGAGCGCGTCGGCGTCGGCGTCGACGACGTCGGCCCAATCGCCGCCGCCGAGCGATTTGAGCGTCGGCGCGGGGGTGACGACGTCGAGAGGCGCGAGAGGGACGCGTTCCGAGGGGAAGTGTTCGTTTCGAATGCTTCCGAAGAGAATTTGAGCCATCGTGGGGGCGTGACCAAAGGGAGGGATGTTCTCCTTGCCGTCGGCGCCGCGCGAGCGCGCGCGGCGCGCCTTGAGGCGAATCTTCGAACGCTCGCGCTCCTCGGCGAAAATTAAATCGTACGTCTCCTTGGCCGTGCGATTACGAACGATACTCCAGAATAACCCACCCGTCGTGCGTTTGCGATCGCCCGCCGCCGTCATCTCACCGCCGTTTTCTTGAAGCGCGCGCGCCTCGGACGCGTACGCTCGACACGCGCGCTCGCCGAGCGCGTCGACGGCTCTCGCGAGCAATCGCACCTTGGGTTCATCCAACGTCTGCGCGATCTCGCGCGCGATTCTCGACACGTCCGATCCTCGTCCACCGTCCGCGGCTTTGCGTCTGTTCGCCTTGACCGCCGGCGACGCCACCCGGTCGCGCTTGTGCGTCGTCGTCTCGCGGCGGTTCCCAAAGAAATCACCCAGAGATGCATTCTTCAAACGCGCAAACATCGTCGTCGTCGTCGTCGTCATCGTCGTCCGTGTCGTCGCGCTCGGTTTAACCACGTCCCCGGCGCGCGCGTCGTCCACGTCCATCGCCACCGTGAGCACGCGCGGTCCCTCTCTCGCGCTCGCGCGCGCCTCCTCATCGTCCGACGGCGTCAGCGTCACCACCTCGCTCGCGTCGTCGTCGAACACCAATCGCGCGGCGGGGTGTCGCGCCTCGACGCGATCGCACTCCATGGCCGTCATGATTCTTTCAACGCTCGCGCACCGCGGCTCCTCCGACGTCGCGAGACGCGCCGCGGAATGGCGGGCGGAATGGCACTTTACAAATTTCAAATTTCAAACGGTTCGGCGGACGAGCGGACGAGCGGACGAGCGGACGAGCGGTCGGGGGGGCGACGCGCGCGGTCGGTGATGATGGATGACGCGCGGTGGCGGGAGACGCGTCCCTCGCGCGGTGGGTGCGGGGCGCGCCGTGCGCGCGACGATTCGCCTCTCGAGAAGGAAGACCGAGACGTCTCGAGACGCCGCCGCCGACGGCGACGACGACGACGATGGCGACGATGGTGACGGTGACGATGACGACGACTCGACGACGCGATTGAGTGTGTGATTACATCGTTCACTTGATGCCGACGACCTGAATGCCCACGGTGCGAGGACGCGGACCGTCCAACTCGACGAACATGCAACTCTGCCACGTGCCCAGCGTCGTCTTCCCGCCGCTCACGGGAATGCTCTCGCTGTTTCCGATGAGCATGCTCAGCAGGTGGGAGTGACAATTCTCGGGCTCTTGCGCGCGCCACGCCTCGTCCCCTCCGGGCCAATCCGGCGGTCCGTGTCGTCGATCGAGGTCGTTGTGTAAATAAAATTTTCCCGGCGGCGCGAGCTCGTGGAAAAACATCCTCGCGTCGTCCACCAATCGATCCTCCATCTCGTTGATCGTCACCGCCGTCGTCGTGTGACGAGAGATGACGTGCACGGTGCCCTCGCGAACGCCCGCGCGCGCGATCATGCCGTCGATGCGCTCGGTGAGATCGATGAAGTGCGTTCCCTTGAGCGTCACCCCCAAGTCAAAAGTTTCATACTCGCACACGTGCACGGGCGCCTCCTCGCTCGAGCTCGCCCGAGGCGCGCGAGACGACGCGCGTGACGACGTCGTGCGTCTCGTCGTCGACGCTCGCGCGCGCGTCACGCGCATCGCGCGCGCGCAGGTCGACATGACGGTCGTGGATAAATGACGCCCCCTCTCGCTCGCTCGCTCGTTCGTTCGTTCGTCTCCGCACACGTCGTCGCGCGACGAGACGGACGCGCGAGAGAGCGAGCGAGCGAGGGAGGCGAGGACGCGTTCGTCTCGACGCGCGCGCGACGAGATGCGCGTCGCGCGCGGGGTGGGGATACGCGCGAGACCGTTACGCGCGCGAACGATGCGCTCGAGACGAACGATGCGCTCGACGACGCGCGCGGAGACGACGGCGACGGTGGGGAGAGGGACGTCGTCGACGACGAAGACGATGACGATGCGCGGATTTGTCTCCTCGGACGCCGTCGACGCGTTCGATCGATGGACGCGCGATGGGACGAGGATGCGATCGGGACGAGAACGACGCGACGGGACGAGGACGCGCGCGTCGGCGACGAATTCGGCGAGCGAGAGCGCGCCGAATGCGCCGTCGTCCATCGGGTTTAGACAGAAATTGAGCGTCGCGTGCGTCATGCTCGCCGTGTTTTTACACCTGCTCGGGTTCACGGTGACGGGACCTATCACGCCCGGGTTGGTGCAACGCTTTGACGTCGCCGCCGAACACGTGGGATATCTGACGAGCGCGTACCCGTTGGGGATGTTCGGGGCGCTGTTTTTCTGGCCGCAGTTGAGCGATAAGATTGGGAGGAAACCCATCATCGTCACGAGTCTCATGGGCGTGGGCGTGGGGTTGATTTTACAGGCGCTGTGCGTACGATCCGGGTGGTCGCTGCAAACGTTTTTGGCGCTGCGCGTGCTGAGCGGCGCCTTCGCGGGGGCGAGTCCGGTGGTGAAGGCGTATCTCGCGGACGCCTCGACGCCCGAGTTTTTACCTCAGTTGATGGCGTGGCGCGAGGCGTCGTGCACGCTGGCGTTCATCGTCGGTCCGACGCTGGGTGGGATGTTATTTGCCGGATTTAGTCTCTCGGCGGCGATTAGCGTCACGGGGTGGGCATCCGTCGCCGCGGCGACGATGGTGTTGTTATTCATGACGCCACCGCAGAGCATGAAGGCATCGATGCGCGAGGTGGTCGGCGATGCGTCGACGTCGAGCGACGCGGTGGAGACGACGGAGAGGACGACAAAAGAAAAGGCGACGAAGAGTCCGACGGCGGGCATCCCGACGGAGACTAAACAGCCGCAATCGCTTCCCGGCGTGTACGATCCAGACACCCTGAGTTGTCCGCTCGGACAACAGTACTTACCCGCGGTGGCTACCATATGCGTGACGAGTTTCTTGTACAACGCCGGTCAATCGACGTTTGATTCCTTTTTCCCGCTGTTACTGTCCAAGAAGCTCGCCATGGCGCCGACGCAAATCGGCGCCCTGCTCACCGCGTTATCCGCGGTGTCTTTCACCGTGAGCGCCACCCTCTTCGCGCCGACGCAAAAGTTTTTCGGACTCACGAAAACCACCGTGATCGGTCTCACCCTCGTCGCCATCGGTCTCGTGTGCATAGGTCAAGCGCATCCAGCCGCCGTGCCGCCCGCCGCCTTTCTCTACGTCTCCGGCCTTCCCCTCTTCACGCCCGCCGTCCCCATCCTCCTCATGCAATGCGTGCCACCGACGCGACGAGGCACCGTCATGGGCGTCGATTCCGCCATCAACGCCATCGCTCGCATCATCTCACCCATCGTGTTCGGTCGCGTGTTCGCCAAAGATCCCGCGCTCGCCTTCGCGTGCGCCGGGTGCGTCGTCTTCGCCGCCGCCGCGGTGGTCGTCGCGAGAAGAGCCATCGTGCTCAGCGCTCGTGCGTTCGGATCATCGAGATGACGTCGACATCGTCCATGGGAACGCGTTGCCTTGCCTTGCGTTTCCTCGACTTGGTTTGGTTTGTGTATTACTTTATTCCATCGCGTCGTCGTCGTCGTCCCGCGCGTCATTCGCCTTCCCCACTCGACGCCTCTCGTCCGTCGCGTCGAGTCCCCCATGGGACTCACCGAACGTCGCGCGTTCACGACGCCCAATTTCCCTCGCGACCCGATCGTGTTGAGCGTCGAACACGACGCCGACGTCGTCCCTCTGCGCACGGGATGTCGTCTCTGGAGCGCATCGTACGCGCTCGTCGACCATCTCTCGACGCGCGCGCGCGAGCGCGTGCTCGATAAACGCGTGCTCGAACTCGGTGCGGGCGTCGGCGCGTGTGGTCTGGCGTGCGCGAGTCTCGGCGCGCGGGCCGTGTGTCTCACCGATCGCGACGAGGCGACGCTCGCGCTCGCGCACGGCAACGCGCGGCGGAACGGATGGTTCGACGGCGACGCGCGGGCGAACGCGTGCGAGGTGACGGTGCGACGGTTGGATTGGAGCGACTCGACGACGTACGCGACAGAGGAGGAGACGTACGATGTGGTCGTCGCGGCGGATATGTTGTATCTCGAAGAACACGTGGAGGATTTGGCGAACGCGGTGGACGCGCACGCGGGCGTCGACGGGACGTTTATCGCGGCGTTCGGCGTGCGGAGACGAGAATTGACAGACCGGTTCGTCGACGCGTTGAGAGCGAGAGGGATGACGGTGACGATGACGCCGATGGTGTGCGTGAACGAGGAGATGCGAATGACGGCGGAGGAACACGAACATGACGATGAGATCGCGTCGAGGGGCGGGTACGCGCTGTTGGAGGCGGCGAGGGAGAGAGGGGCGGAGGCGGCGGACGCCGCGCTCGCGGACGCCGCGCTCGCGGATTTCGCGGAGGAATTAGAGGCGTTTTCGATCGGTGCGTGCGTTCGCGAGGGCGACGCGATGGGAGCGTGTGGTGACGAGGATGCGTCCACGAGCGCGGTTCGCGTGGATTTCAGCGACGCGTGCGCGTGCGCGGTGGAGGCGAGCCAAGCAGAAGTCGGCGCGGGCGCGCCGGAAGCGGGCACCGTCGAACGCGCCGCCGAGAGTTTGCGCACGCACGGCTTCGTGATAATACGAGCGTCGAGCGACGATGAATCCTTGATTCCCGAATGTGCGTTACGCGAGTGCGCAGAGGCGAGCGATGCGCACTTGAACGAACTGCTCGCGCGCGTCGGCGAGCGAGGCGTCGACGCGACGACGGACATTTTCAGATTTGCGGAGATATGTTCGCGCGCGAGAGGTGGACTGAGATACGACTTCACGCGTCCCGAGAGTGAAGTCGTGAGAGCGCTCGCGACCGACACGGGGAAACGCGCCGTTCGCGCGTGGGAAACTGTACAGATATCGTGCGCGCCCTGGATTGAGCCCGTTCTCGCCGCCGCGTACGGCGACGACTTCTTCACCGTGAAATCCCTCGGGTGCGTGAGCTCCGAACCGGGCGCGCCCGAGCAACATTTTCACGCCGATGGGCGATCGTTCGGTATTTTCAACGTCTTCGTGCCCGTGAAGGACGTACAACCGACGGATGGACCGACCGAGTTTATTCACGGTTCGCACGCGTGGGATCACGACGCCGCATACGTGACGACGACGGAACGAAAATCGCAAGCCGCGGCGCCTCGGTTTCAACCTCACATTTTGAAAGCGGGATCGATGCTCGTGTATGATTATCGCGTCATGCACAGAGGCGGCGCGAACGAGTCGAAGACGCGTCGCGCATTGGCGTACGTCATGTATTGTTCGCGCAAGACGCGCGACTCGTGGAATTTCCCCCTGAACGCATCGGTGTGGGCCGAGGACGATGTAGAAGACGTTTAATTTTTGTAAAGACACACTAGCTAGTACTGCATTTATTCAACCTCCTCGAGGTAATCGGCAATCTCACTCGCGGTAAGAATGTTAAACTTTCTATCCGCGCCCACGACGCCGATTTCGATATTCTCCGCCGAAATTTGTCCGTCGAACCCCTCCTTCAGCGTCAAGATGGCGGTGTGAATGGCGTCCTCCAACTCCATGTCCTCGCTGTAACGCTTCTCCAAGAACGTCTTCGCGTTCACCATGTTCTTACCGATGGCGCTCGCCTTCCACGCGAAATACGAACCGCTCGGATCCACCTGATACAGATTGGGCCCGCGGTCGTCGTACCCCGCCATGAGCAGCGACACCCCGAACGGTCGCACCCCCCCCTGCTGCGTGAACTCCTGCATCGTCGTCGCCGTCTCACGCACCAACTGACTCACCGGCACGCTCTCCTTGTACGTTCGATAGTACGTTTGCGTCTCTTTTCTCGCCATGCGCGTCAACACTCGAAAATCTGGACCCATCCCGCTGTACGTCACCCCGATATCATCCGTCAGCGTCACGATCTTCTTCACCGTAGACGCGTCCACCAACGCGCTCGGTAACTTCTTCTCCGTCGCCAGCACCACCCCGTCCCTCGCCTTGATCCCGAGACTCGTCGCCCCGGACGAGATCGCCGCGAGCGCGTGTTTGATCTGCAGCAGCTCCCCGCTCGGGGAAAACGTCGTGAGCGAGAACGAGTATCGACCGTCGCTCATGTCGAACGAGAGCGACGCTCGAGTTTCTTCGTTCGGACGCGCGTGGAGAGCGACGCGACGTCGCACGCGTCGCGCGGTGCGGTGACGCGCGCGAGTGTCATCGAATCGACATCATCGTCGTCGTCGTCGTCACGAGTGACGAACCGAGCCGACGAGGGACTCGCGGGGAGTCAACGACCCGTCAGACGGCGGCGCGCGGTGGCGTCCGCGCGCGCGTCGTGCGAGGGAAAGTGAGAGACAGGTGCGGAAGAGGCGATGGAAACGAAAATGTCCCGCGCGATACGCGCGCGCGCGTCGTCTCGGGCGTGATGAGCACGCGTCGAAATGCTAATCTTCTCACCGACCGTGCGTCTCGCTCGAGGTCGCGCGCGTGGGGAAAACACACGTTTTGAATGTCATCTTTGCTCTGACCCGAGACGAGGGCGCGGGAGTGGATCGAATCGTTTTTTCTCGTCGTCATCGCGCGAGGTCGAGCGCCTCGCGTCCATCGACAAAGCGTGTGGGACGGGTTCATTGATCGAGGCTGGCTTGATACCCCAGCTGTACTCTGAGCCATCAAAATATTTTCAACACGCGACAGTAAACGCGGGGTATAATCGGAGTTTCCGTCGTATCAGTCGACGAGGAACTGTGAGCAAACCTCGGGATATCTCTCTTTTTCGTCGTCGCTCACGGTGGATGGGGAAGGAACGTCGGAACGCCATGTATCTGACGCTTGTTCGGTTGTTCCTTTTTCGCTCGGCAGGCGTTTGTCTTTTCATGTAACTCTATTTCACAAACGAATGAACGCGCGCATCGTCGTCCGAGCAACTTGACGTCATCACTCACCGGTGACGTTTTTCCTCTCCGGCGCGTAACGCTCTTGAACGTCGAGGTTAGTGGACGCCGCGATGACGGCGGGCGAGACGCCGTTTCTCAAATCAAACTCCTCCTCGGCGTTGCGTTCGGCGCACTCGCGAAGTTCTTCGGCGCCCAAACGCGCGCCTTTGTGCGCACCGAGCGAGTACCCGATGGATTTATCCACCAACGTCGCCACCCGACTCACCGTGTCCTCGTCTTCGATGGACATCGGAACGAACCGCACGAGACCAAAGTCTTCGATCACCTCGCACAAACCGGCGGTGAGTTTTTTGTACTTTGCTAATTTCGGGTCGTTCCCGATGTGTTCTATCAAGTAATCTAAATCCATGACGTCGGCGTAAAAGTCTAAATTGAACGCCAAGTCTCCGTACTTCTCCAGCATGTCCACCTTGCTCAACACGCTCACGTGCGGCGTCTCCAGGTGAAGCATCGCCTGGAGCGTCACCACCAGCGCGCTCACGTACTTTCCCGGGTCGCAACACAGATGCGAATCGCTCAGGTGCACCGTGCACAATCTGTAGTGCCACTCGTTCATCATGGTGTGAATGACGTTTCTCAACGATTCGTGCACGTTGAACAGCTCCAACTGTCCCGGACAATCGAATATAAAGTAATGCGTGTCCCTCAACGGCGCCAACGCGTCTCTGAGCCAGTCGGCGTTCTTCTCCAGGTACTCCATGCAGTACACCATCGCCCCGTTTGGTCCTAATCCGTACTCCTCCTGTACCTCGTCCACACTGATCAAATCTTCGATCGTCACCGCCGCCTCATACGGCGCGACATCGTTCGCCGGGTCGAGATTCACGATCGCCACGCGACGACCCCTGAGTTCGAGAAAGTGCTTCATGCCGACGCAGTACGTCGTCTTCCCGGCGCCGGGCGGGCCGGTGACGAGCTGCCCGAACCCCATGACGACGCGTCGCGTCGCGATGAACGAGCGCGAGGAGTCGGCGCGAACGTCTCGGACGACGACGAGTGCGGACGAAAGCGTGAGCGTGAATGAATGAACGAAGTTCGAGTACAGGGATGGGCGTCGACGTTGTATTTCAATCCAAAGACTCTAGACGCCGCCTCCGATGAGACCAGAGATGAGTCTGTGAGGAGATTGGTACGAAGGGAGCGAACGGAAATCGTTCGATGCTATGGCGCCGGCGAACACGTCGCACGCGCGCTCGGCGCGAACGCATAAACTCTCCACGCCTTCGACTAAACCGCGCGCGCCCTCGGTTTGGAGCAAGAGGCGGCGGTGGGTGTCGGCGCACGCCTCGACGAGAGAACCAGCCTCGCTCGGTCCGAGTTCGGAGGTATCGATCGCGGGAGATTCCGCGGTGACCGTTTTCGCCGAACCTTCGAGCATGCACGACCACTGCGTGGACTCTTGCTCGAGCGCGTCTCTGAGCGCGCGCAACGCTCGCTTGCGCGCTTCAATCTTCGCCGCCACGCCTTGCGGACCCTCTTCAAACTTCACCTCCTCATCAATCAACAATTGCTCGACTCGCAATTGAAACTCTTGCAACGCTTCACTGATGGCGTTCGCCGCGAACGCGTTCTCTCCCTTTAACTGTGGCACGACGGACCCGCACTCCGCCTCGCACACGCTCTCGCACAACAATTGCATGCGCTCATCCTCGGGCATGTCGTTTGGTAATTTTTCGTGAAAATCTTCGCGTCCGCGCGCCTCACCGCTCGACATCGCGCTCGCGTTCGATGCGTTCACGCGCACCAACGCGCGCGCGTCTTTTCCGCGTCCATTCCACAGAGGTTCGGCGATCGTCACCCCGACGACGCCCTTGGTGCTCTTGCGCTTCTTGTACGTAAAACCATCCGACTCGACGACGACGCGCGATTTACTCAAACCGCCTGTTTCGCGCGCGGCGAGAAAAAGGTCGGTCAGTCCGAGGGAACGACACGAGACGAAAGAAACGACACGAACGCGACATCGATCCATCGTTCGAAGACGACGACGACGACGACGACGCACCCTTCTTCGACGCGCCTCGCGGCGGCGTCGGCATCCGCGCGTCGTCGGCGTTGGTCATCGCGCGTAACGGTGTCGTCGCGTCGCGCGCGCGCATCTGCGTCGAGACGCAAGGCTGACAAAGAGCGCCACCATCGTTCGTCAGTCGCTCGTGCATCGCGCTCGATCGGCGCGCGCGCGCGTCGCGCGTCGACGGGTCGTCGAGACGCGACGCGGACGGTTCCCCTCTCGTCATCGTCATCGCGCGCGCGCGCGCGAGAGAGAGAGAGAGAGACGACGCGAACGCGAACGGGAAGGACGACGGATGACGCGAACGCGCGCACCTCTCGACGACGATGCGACGCGCGTCGCGGTGTGCGGACGACGCCCACGCGCGCACATGCATCCGGTGGATTCGTTTGAATTGAATTACACGTCGCGCATACAGAGTAACCTTCGTTTTACGTAGTGAAGGTGTGTAAAGGGTATGTATGTGTGACGGGACTGTGAAACAAAAAACACACACACAAAAAACAAACACACCACGGATGGGATGGGATGGATGACGACGAGGATGGATTGGATTGGATTGGATTGGATTGGATTGTCCAAGGCGCGCGCGCGAGACGTCGACGCGCGGCTCGATCGAGGGTGAGGACGAGGAGGAGACGACGCGGGACGAGGGAGCGAGGATGGATGCGGACGCGGGACGATCGGACGCGCGCGGGGGCGAGAGAGAGGAGGATGGGAGCGGTGGGGGCGAGGCGTCGGAGGGCGCGCGCGGGAGCGCGAGCGCGAGCGGGGACGCGGGCGGGTCGGGGGCGAGAGATTTCAGGGCGAGGTACGACGCGGTTCGTGAGGACGCGTGCGTGGTGTCGAGCGTGGAGGTGCGAGGGAACGAACGCACGAGGGACGCGTTGGTGGAGCGCGAGGTGCGACGGGTGTACGAGGCGAGGACGCTCGAGGGCATCAAGGATGCGCTGTTCGCGGCGAACGCGGCGTTGCAAGAGTACGGTATCTTTAAGGATGTGTCCATGGTGATCGATGCGGACGCTGCGGGCGGAAGAGTGGGTGACCACGACGTCCCGGGGGCCAAGGTCGTGGTGAACGTCGAGGAGAAGGATATGTTTCACTTCAAGGCGGGGACGTTTATGAGTCGACGAGGAGAGGGTGAGGTGGAGGTTTCCATGGGATTGCGCAACGTATTCGGTTACGCGGATCAGTTTGAAATCGAAGCCGTGCGCGGGGCGAGTCTGAGCTCGACGTATTCCGCGCTGTGGCGTCAACCGAAGCTGTACGGGAGCGACGTGAATTTGGACGTGCGCGCGTTTCAGGCGTTGGAGTGCTTTAAAAAGCTGAGCTCGTTCGACGTGACGTCGAGAGGAATATCCGTCGATCTCACTGGCGACGGTCCGGGGACTCTGGACTACACGATCGCCTGGCGAGACGTGCAAGATCCGACGCGCGCGGCGAGTCGCGGCGTGCGCCGACAGCTCGGACACTCGCTCAAATCGGCGCTGACGCACACGTACGTCTCCGATCACCTCGATAGACCGGTGCGTCCGATGACGGGGTACCTGTGGAAAGTTCGTAGCGAGTTGGCGGGCATAGGTCTGATGAACGATCCGATGGCGACCAAGTTTGTCAAATCCGAGATTACCACGCAGCGCGTGGAGACCTTGGACGCCGATCGAGGCGTGACGGCATCGTTGTCGGGACGACTCGGCGTCTTGATACCGTGGGGTTCGTCGGACAAGGAAGGCGAACTGCAGACGTGCATCGCGGATAGATTCTTCTTGGGCGGTGTCGGTTGCTTGCGCCAATTTGAAAATAACGGCGTGGGTCCGAGCGATTCGCGACGCTCGACGTCCAAGAGCGAAAAGGCGGCGTCCGCCGACGAAGAGCCGCCGCTCAAGAGAGACGCGCTCGGTGGCGATTTCGTGTGGAGCGCAGCCGCGGCGATCCAAATGGACGTACCGGGCGAAAAGTTTGAGGCCATGCGCGAGGCTGGCATCCACTTCCACGCGTTCGCGAACGTGGGCGCGCTCTTGCCCATCGCCGCCGTGCCGAGCGCGCCGAAGGACTTGGCCAGGGTGATGCGAGACTCGGCGCGAGTGTCTCTGGGTGTCGGCGTGGTCTGGCCGCTACCGATCGGTCAGATTGAAATTAATTACGGCAAGGTGGTGCGCGCGGGAGCGCACGATCGCGTCAAAGATGGCTTCCAAGTCGGCATCGCGTCGCACGTGAGCATGTAGGAAGTCGGTCGTTAACAACAAATTTGACGAATCTAAAATTACCACGAGCGTCCGCGTCACGCCGATTCCGCGAGGCACTCCTCGGCCACCGCGAATTCTTCGGTGAGCTCTTGCGCGGATTCATCCATGAGTTTTCGCGAGCGTTCGTCAATGTTTAAACCTTGAACGATTTGCCACTTGCCGCCCGTGCACGTCACCGGAAACGAGTACACGAGCCCCTCCGGAATGCCGTAAGATCCGTCCGAGACGACGCCCATGGACGTCCACTCACCCTCCTTGGTACCGTAAATCCAATCGTACACGTGATCGCACACCGAGCTCGCCGCGCTGAGCGCAGACGACAGCTTTCGCGCCTCGATGATGGCGGCGCCTCTCTTGCGCACGACGTCGACAAAGTTGCCGTCAAGGTACGCGTCGTCGCCGACGACGTCTCGTGCCGGTTTCCCACCGATCGTCGCGTGATTCACGTCGGGGTACTGCGTGGACGAGTGATTACCCCAGATGATGGTGTTCTTCACCTCTCTCGTCGGCTTACCGCTTCGTTCGGACAGTTGGGCGAGAGCTCGGTTATGATCCAACCGCGTGAGACACGTGATGTTAGTTTTCGGAATCGAGGGTGCAAACTTGGCCAAAATTTTCGCGTTCGTGTTTGCCGGGTTCGCGACAACGACAATCTTCACGTCTCTTTTCGCTTTGCTCGCCAACGCCGCCGCCTGCGCCTTGTAAATGGCCACATTCTTCCCCAAGACATCCTTGCGTTCCATGCCAGATTTTCTCGGAAATCCACCAACCATGATCGCGACGTCCACGTTCGCGCACGCCTCGTCCGCGTCCGTGAAACACTCCACAGACTCGACGAGATCGAACGCGGCGTCTCTGAGCTCCATCTTCACCCCCTCCAGCGCCTGCGCCGCGAACGAGACGTCCAACAACCGAAGCGCGATCTTCGTCGAGCGCCCCGTCGCCGCGCCCGCGCACACCATCGGCGCCAGGGCGTAGCCGATCTGGCCGGCCGCGCCCGTGATGAGAACAGTCGTCGTCTCCCCCTCGCTCATCCCTCCAGATCTTCGTCTCTCGAGGTCGCCGTCGGCGTCGCGTCGGCGCGATGTGACGTCGACCGACCGGTATCACTGATGGCGTCAGTGACGAGCGCGCGGCGGGGCGCGCGGCGCGCGCGAGGCGAGCGCGAAGTCGACGATCGAGAGACATCCGGGACGTCGGTTAGGCGGAGGACGCGGTGAAGCGGCGAGCGCGACGGTCGGTGATTCGCCGCGCGGGTCCGCGAATCGACGGGACGACGAGACGACGAGACGACGGGACGACGGGACGACGGGACGACGGGACGACGAGACGACGAGACGAGCGCGCGGCGCGCGAAAGGAATTATGCGCACGCGTTCGAGCGCGCGTGGGGCGCCGGATACGCGCGCTGACGCGCGCGAGGTCGATTCGGGAGGCGTGTCGACGCGAAGGGGGGCGACGAGGGTGGCCGAGACGAGCGTGCGGCGGAGAATGGGACGCGGGGCGCGCGCGGAGACGTTGTCGAGCGATGGTGACGATGGTGTCGCCGCGGTCGCCGACGTGGTGGAGGAGTCGTCTCGGGACGCAGACGAACAGCCTTCGCGGCGATTCATCGAGCCGGCGAAGATGGTGCGCTATCTGGAGGCGAACGAGCGGTACCGGCGAGGCGGTGGCTCGAGAAATGGACGCAAACCATCATCTTTCTTCTTGACCTATGTTCTCGGGATGACGCCGAACGACGGGCTGAACGCGAGAAGGTTTTACACATTTTTGTACTTCTTCGTCGCGTTGATTTTGGAACATTATTTAATGCTGCGCGGAACTCGGACGGTCGAGGGGACGTTTGTGCCTCTGCGAGATACGGAGGATCCGGGGAAATTTCTACGCGGACTTTACACCAAATACCTTCCTTTAGCGACGTTGATCGATCTTTTCGTCATCGT
>Ga0208410_1001159_pt1 | contig 13879 bp, 13 predicted proteins | sample ETN02SmetaG_3_FD_185787 | JGI IMG/M metagenome (GOLD analysis project Ga0208410, IMG submission 185787) | Marine microbial and viral communities from oxygen minimum zone, Eastern Pacific Ocean - ETNP2014F10-02SV257 (SPAdes) (version 2) | ecosystem: Environmental > Aquatic > Marine > Oceanic ... | reverse complement strand
AGACGAACGGGCGTGAGGATGTTCAAACTCCCGTCCGAGGCCGTGCTCTTGCGAATCTGGACGTCTTCGAGCTCACCCGTCGCTCTGTATCTGTGTTCGTAGTGGCACGAAGTACCGAATGGACACGTTCCATCGCCGCCGTCAAAGTATTTGCAGGGGATTTTGGACATACGCGTCACGTAGGCGTCAATCGCCGCCGCCTTCTCTTCCTCGTTCCTCGGCCAGATCGTGGTCGGTGTGATGAAGTGCGAATTGACGCGACAGATTGGACACATTCGTGCCTGTTCATTCGAGGACGCCGAAGCCTCCGTTCCGCGTTGAACTCCACCTTGACGCCAGCCTCGTATGCAGTTCAAACAAAAGCAGTGATCACACGCGTTGAGAAGTCCGAAACGACGATCTGCTAGACGAGGCTTGCTCAAGACCACTTCAAGACACACCGCGCACTCCAGATTCGCCGAGGCCGCGAATCTCTCGTCCTCGTCGTTCTCGGCGGGAGCCGCCTCGCCTGAGTCTTCTTCGCCCGCCGCCTCGGGCTCGCACGGCAAACCAGGCGCCATTTCTTCTCGAACCTACGCAGCGACGAAAACAACACATTCGTCAGTTCATTTCATCAGCGTATCGTTGAATTCATTACAATCGGATGCGAAATAATGTACAACCAGAATCGAAAACAAGAAAAGAATTCATATCGTAATCATCGCGCTTGCGCCGTAGAATCATCTCACCATGTCCTGCGTCGCCAGATACGCGCTCGCGTCACCCTCCAAAGACACCCAGTTACCCTTTTCGTCGAAATATCCCCAAGAGTCCTCCCCGGTCGGCCCTTCGCTCGTCATGCCCAAAAACTCATCCTCGTCGGGCAGTTGCGCGGCGAGAAATTCATTCGCCCCCTCGTCGCACTCGTCCGCGAACGCCACCCAGTTCCCGAGCTCATCCACGTACCCCCACTCCTCCTCCACGACGTCCTCTTCCCCACCACCGACGCGCATCGGCGGTCCGTTCGTCCACGCGCCACCACCACCACCACCGGGCCGAAACGCCGTCGCCCCCGCGCGCATCCCGCCGCCGGGCCGAAACGCCGTCGCCCCCGCGCGCATCCCGCCGCCGACGCCGACGCCGTCCCCTCCTCGCCCCTCCGACCCTCCGTCCCCGCGCGAGTCCCGATATCCATCACCGTGCGCGCACCCGCTCGACGCGGCCGTCGCGAGACGCTCGCACTCTCTCCACGCGCCCGCGTCGAACGCACGCGTCTCTCTCGTCGTCGTCGTCGTCGTCGTCGTCGCGGGCACCGTTGACGATGACGTCCCCGTCCCCGTCCCCGTCCCCGGGTGCGCGAACCGGCACGCGGCGCCGTGTCGACACGAACCGGTGAGAAAGAACCGACACACTTCCTCGCTCGACATCGTCGCGCGCGCTCGCGTCGACCGCGACGACGCGCGACCGCGCGCGAGTGGCGCGGGGGGACGGTTCGGTCGGTCGGACATTGGTCGCGCGCGCGCGCGCATCCGTTCGATCCATCGGGGATGAACGGCGGTCGACGGGGCGCTCGGGAAGACGTCGGCGTTCGATCCGTGGGTGACGTGTACGTTACATTCGGCGAGGGACTAGTGGTCGAACCGCGCGCTCGGGAACGCTCGGGAATCGATCGCAATCAAAATCAAATCAATCCACTCTCGCGAGAGAGGGCACCATGGTGGGCGCGAGAAGCCACGCGAGGGAGCCGACGCCGAGGCCGCCGCTGGTGAGAGACGTGGCGACGGGTTCGGTGGTTCGATCCGGACGGTCCCAGAGAACGGTGAGGTTACCGTTGGGAGAGCGTAAGGCGTCGAAAGATTCGTGAAAGGAGGCGGTGGTCTTGTCGGCGGGCACCGGGTTGCCGGACGGCGCCTTGCCGCCGGTGACGGCTTGTACTTTCAGGGCGCCGGCGTCCTCGAAGACTTTGAGTTGAACCATGTTGACGTAGTCGCCCCAGACGGCGCCGACGAGCCAAAGGCGCTCGGTGGCGGTGGGTTGGACGGTGACGTACGGCTCGACGGCGAACATGCGAATGCAACCGGTACCGCCGGCCCACGCGGAGCCGCAGGCACCCGCGGAGGTGGGGATGACTCGTCGGACGTCGATGTCGTCGCCCCAATTCCCAGCTTGGGCGATGGTATGCGTGGTCAGGTAGGCGTCGTCGGTGAAGGCTTGCTCAAACTCAGCCCCGCGCGAGTCCCCTTTTTTCCCGATCGTCCACTCTAACTTGGTCGTGTAAAACTGCTGATACGTCTTCTGGACGTTCGAGGCGTCCCGCCACAAGGTGGGAATATCGTGAATCGAAGTCGAGCACTGGATCCCGGTGCAATCTTGGTCCCACTCATAGTCTTTCTGATCCGCTTGACACGCATACATTGTACCATTCGAGGCCATTTTCACATCGATGGCGACGATATGCATCTGCGAGCGACTTGGATATCCGTCAACGTTGGATAATAGCCATCGCACGTGTGTTTCACTTTCGCCGGCAAATTGAGTGTCTCGGACTATCAAAGCGCGACCGCTGGGACCCAATGATGGCTTGATGAGCATGCCCGTGCGAAGAGTCACGAGTCGAGCATCATCACCTTCTCCTAGGTGTAAGGAATCATCGTTACACGGCGGTACCACATCAGAAAATCGCCTCAAGTCGTAAGCGCTGTCGCCAGTGTCTTTACCAGTGCAGTCAACGTCGCACGTGCCGAATCTATACTCAACATTCTGCGGGCGAATAGATCCCTTTTCTTCGTGGGTCATCAAACGATTCCAATACACCCCGTGGCGTTGAGCACACTTTTCCATCCCCAAGGCGGTGTCTTTACCTCCGATTTCATAAATCCATTGTCCTGTGTCTGCATTTTTCACGGCAAATCCAAACTCGAAATCGACCAAAGATGTGTTCACCTTGTATCCACGCTCGCCGGCGCCCAAGTCGACTCGATTCATTTTTACCGCATTCTTGTGCTCAAAAAATCTATTACTGTTGTAGTTGTGTTTCACGATGTAGTATTCTTTTTGCCCGTCGAGCCAAAACTCGGAATACTGCTGTCGAACGCGTTGGGTGTTACACTGCGTATGGAGCGTGAACGTCGTCGCCGGGCCTTTCGGCGCGCGCACCTTTGGTTTCGGTGCGTACCAGCCGTTACCTCTCCTCGGACTCCACGTCCCCGGTCTTCTCCACCCGAGACTCGGCTCGGGCGCTGACCGCCCGCCGACCGCGATTCTGGAATCGTCCGAACCGTCGACCCCGCCGAGCGCGCTGCGGGCGCTCACACCAGTCGTCCTCGGTCCTCCGATCGATCTGACGCACGCGAGGACCGCGACACACGCGACGCACGCGACGCACGCCGTCCACGCCGTCGGTCTCGTTTCCTTCGATCGCCTCGCGTCCTCGCCTCGTCCGCCCTCGACGTCCACGCCGGTGAGCGGCGTTCGCTCCGACGCGGACGATGCGTCCATCCCTGTCGGCACGCGCGACGTCGGCGGCGGCGGCGGCGACCGCGTGCGGCGGCGACCGCGTGCGGCGATGTGGGACTGGACTGGTCTGGGTGTTACAAATCTCGCCCGAGGACAAAGGGCGGGCCCGAGGACAAAGGGCGGGCCAGATTACATCGGATACACGGAGTTGTAGTGAACCTCGGCCCAGAAACTGATCCAACACACCCTGGAGCTGCGCTGAACCTTTGGCTGGATCTCGACGAGAAAGTTGTCCTTGTACGAGGAGATGACGCACATGCGAACGCCGTAGGCGTCGGCGGCGGCTTGGAGTGTGACGTGATCACCCCAGGCGGCGTCCTCGCGCATCGCGCGGACGTAATCGTCGAAGTCTTCGGGAACGTACGGGGCGTAGTCCTCGGAAGAGCGGCGGAGTTGGTTGATGACGACGTTTCGACACTCGGCGTGACGCTCTTGATCTCGAAACAGTTGGTCGGCGACAGCTCTGAACTGACAGTTGCCGTCCCCTCGAACAACTTTTTCTTGCAGATTGTAGAGTTTGAGCCTCGTGTCCAGACGCGTGTGATCGGTCGTGGCCTCGTCCGTGGTCGGAACCTGAACTATGACTTTCGGTTCGAAGTCGACGCTCGCTGCGTTGTACAGAATGCTCTGAGAGAAATTTGACTCGTAGCCTCCCAGCGCGGGCGGCGCGGGAGGCGGCGGCGGCAAGAGCGAGTGCGCATGTCTCGCCTCGCCCGACGACGACTTCACGGGTGGAACGATTCCTCTGTTGGCGCTCTTGTCGCGATCGACGAGGGGTGTCGTCACGCGTCCCGTCGGATGCGCAGCCGCGTCTCGAGCGCCGTCGCTCGTCTGACTCACCGTCGGCAACTTTGTCTCAAACATCGAGTGTTTCGACACCACCTCTCCGTTCACCGTCGACGTCGTCGTCGACATTGCCTTCCTCTCCGCTAACGCTATCCTTTCTATCCCTCTCTCGACGCCTCCCAAACCGCCGTCCGGTCCATTCTCCGCTCGGTCGGCGCGCGCCACCGGCGGCGGTCTCCCCGCTGGCGTTGATCGACGCCACGCCTCCGCCTCCGCGTTGATCACCGGCTGGAGCGCTTCCAACTCCAACAACGCCTCTTCCACGCGTTTTTTCTCTCGTCTCACTCGCTCCGCGTACCTCTGATCGTTCCAATCCGCGTGTTCCGCCATGGTGTCCAACACCACCGAGACGTACGCGTACAACAGTCGATACAACTGGGGAATGTTTCCCTCGATTCTGTACACCTTGACCTGCGATTCGCGACCGAGAACGAGAGCGGTCAATACATATCCTTTCAAACGTCGCGTCGACGTCTCGCGCGCGCGCGATGCGACGACTCGCGGTCCAGTGGTCAACGTCGCCGTAATCGTAATCTCGTTCGATTCACTGCGTGCTCGCGCGCGCGCGCTCGAACCGACGCGGCCGCGTGCGCGGATCGATCATGTCGATGGCGACCGATTGGTGAACGTCCCTCGCGCGATCGTCGGGCCTCGTTCGCCCCGCGTACCTGTACGTAAACGTGCTCGGCCGTTCGGAAGTAAATGTCGAGCGTCGCTCGTTGGTCAACCTTTTGTCGACGCACGAGGGCGCGAATCTCCGCCGCGGACCGCACGGGTGCGGTCGAGGCCGGCGTTGACCTCTGCGCGGGCGCGGACATGACGAACGACTCCACGCGCGCGAAGAAGTGAGGAGGGCGCGCGTCGGTTGTTGAGACTACAACGCCGAGACTACGAAGGAGGCGCTCTGAGCACGAAAACGGCGTCGTCGAGGACGTATGCGCCGAATTTGTGATCACCCTCCGATATATACGGCACGCGAGACAGACGAACGAGCTCGAATCCCGCGGGTGCGATCAAATTTTCCCACAACGCCTCGACGCCGGCTTCCCACGATCCCGAGCTTGGGGCGTCCACGACCTCGCTGGGTTTCGTTCGCGTCCCGTCCGCCCCCTCGACGAACGGTCTGAACGGGACGACTACGGCTAATATCAATATCCCAGTCCCCGGTTTCAACGCTCGTCTCAGTTGAGACATGAGCGTGATCGGGGCGTCTATTCTGTCGCACAAGTTTAACGCCGCGACGACGTCGAAACCGTCCTCGTCTAAGTCCTCCCCGAGCTTTCGCACGTCGTCCACGACGGTCTCGATGGAATCACTCTCTAAGACAGCGTTAAATCCACGTTCACGCAATCGCGCCGCCATCCCACTCGAGCTCTCCGTCGCGCACGTCTTCTCGAAACCTCTCGCCAGCGTCTCCGTCACTTCGCCGCAACCGGCGCCGACGTCCAGAAACCATCTCCTTCCCAAGCTCTCGCCGCAGCTCGCCAACACCGCCTCGGCCTGCGCGCTCGAGAGCACGTGCATGGCCCCTCGTCCTAAACGCGCGTTCGCCTCCGTGAGCGACATCGTCTTTCGGAGCTCGGTGCACGCCGCCGCGAGCCGACGATTCTCCAACTCCCCTCGACGACGACTCCGAAGTAAAAACTCGTTCGTCTCGTCGTCGCGAGACAACGGCACGAACTTTTCTCTCAACACCGCGTTTCGCTCGGCGAACCGCGAGGCGATGGCGCCGTAATCCAACGCATCGGGCGTGAAGACGGCGTCGCAGTGCGCGCACAGAATGGGCAAGCGCGCGAGCGCGTCCGCGCTCGGACGTCCCAGGAGCCTGCGCGCGCGAGAGTCCTCTCTCGGTTCCGTCGAGGACGCCATCGCGACGCGCGCCGAGGCGCCGACGGCGAGGACCATTTGTCGTCCACTCGCGCCGCGCTCTGGGGCTCGACGCCATTCCGCGGACGAACGAACCGATCGACGATGGCGCCTCGCGCGTCGACGAGCGGCAGACGACGCGCGCGCGCGATCGGCGTTGCGCTCGTCGCGATCGGCTCGATCGGCGCGTGCGAGGGTGCGCTCGTGCGCGTCGAGACGTCGGGAGATCTCGGTTTTCATTCGCATCGAGCGGGACGCGGATTCGAGACGACGTACGCGCCCGTGGTGCCGGAGGAAGTGATCTCGACCGCGCTGAACGCGGCTCGACCGCTCGATGCGTCGCTGCGCGTCGCGCCGGGTGGAAGAGGAGGCGCGAGCGACGCCGTGGGCGTGGAGAGAGACGGGGACGACTTTGAGCTCGTCTTTGTGTATCGGAGTCGACGCGCGGACGTCCGCGGTGACGTCTTGCGTCGCGTGCGCGGACGCGAAAGCGATGAGAAGAGCGCGCTCGGTGCGGTCGCTGACGGGCGAGTCGGCACGTTTGCGCCGAACGCGCGCGAGGGAGGGAGGGATGCGGTGCGAGGCGCGATCGCCGACGCCGGAAGTCGCCGAACGTTTCTCTCTACCGGGTGCGGCTCGCCGTCGGAGGACGAGCGCGAGGTGACGCTGGTGGTGGATCCGTTGAGATCGTACTTTGACGCTCGACGGGAGGCGCCCGAGGGGAAAATGCGCGCCGTCGTGATCGCGTGCGAGGAAGGGTCGGCGAGCACAGGAGCCGCCGGGGAGATGTTCGCGGACGATTTGGACGTGATCGAGCACGAGAATGTGCGGGCCGTCGGTGTCTTTTACGGTGAACACCGACAATCCGATGGGGTGTCGTGCGATGATGAGAAGAAGAGCCCGACGGGGCGCGCGTTGCTGGCGTTGGAAGCGTCAGAGGCGCCGGAGTGCGGCCTCTTGTGCGAGACGCAAGCCACGCTCGTGATGGGCACCATCATGATTTGGGGAGCGCTATTGGCGTTGTTGTACGGATGGGGATTACTCACTGACTTAGACACGCCCAAGTATTGGGCCAAACCCGACGAAAAGCAGGATTAAACTCGATAATTCTTTTAGAAATGTAACAAACAGGAGCACGTTGGAAGTTGACGTTATGCGCAAACCAAGAATAGAACCATCCCTCCTCGCCTCACTTCTCACCACGATGTCGAGAGAGTACGATACGTTCCACGAAATCGAAGTCGATGAAAAGAGCACCGGTCCGACGAGAGTTCTGAGAACTTACGGTGGCTTGGACTCGAGCACAAAGAATTACTTTTATCACGTGAGTATTCTCATTCGAAACCATCCTCGTTGACTACGAATGACATTGGCACTCAATCTCTTTCTTAGGTTCTCTTCGCCGCGTCAATCCTGCTCTTGATCGTCAGCTTACCGCTCGCTTTCGTCTACGTCCCGGCCCTCCGACCGGTCACGGATTATAAAATCGATAAAGGAGATAAATGTTGGGTGACGAGCATGACGAGGTGCGAGAACAACCTCGAGGCTCATATTTATTTCTGGAACGTCACCAACCCGTCCCAAGTCCTCGCGGGGACGCACGGGCCCGCGCTCAGGGAAGTGGGGCCGTACGTTCTCAATAATACGATCAATAAACGTCAAAACATTACGTTTTCGAACGATGATACAGAGGTTTCTTTCATCTCGACCCTCTACGCCGACCCGGACGTGGAGAGCTCATGCGACGGCTGCGCCCTCGCCGATGAGGTATGTCTTCGAAAATCGCACGTGTATTCGATGCGACTGACCGTCGAACTTCGTAGATTGTTTCTTTCAACTTGGCGTACATCGGCATGGTTCGAACGGCTGGTAGCGAGACGAACATTCTCGCCACGGCGCTTCCGCGAACCATCGCGGCTCTCGTCGACGGAATCACGCAACTCTTCGGAGGCCTCGCGAGCGATCCAACGATCGGCGCTGCGTTTCCACACATTGTCGTCGCCGCACAAACAGGCGAAGAATCGTTGCGCGCGCTCGCCTTGGAACAGATATTCACCGCGAGTCCTCTCGGTGGGATTTCGGTGACGCAGCTCGGGAATTTCGGAGTTCCCGCCGCGCTTCTCGCCGCGTTTCAGGACGTCCCTGAATATGCGATCTGGGCCGCCGCGGAGGCATCTCAGCCGGTGACGACGGTGTCCATCGGTGCGCCGGTGTCGAACAGCATATACAGCGCGATGACGAGCGATGCCACGGGCATGACGGCGGCGGGAATGTTGATGACGGACGCGGCGACGTTGGCGACGACGTTTACGATTCCGGCGTTCCAAGCACAGCTCTGGAAAGGCTATCTCAATCACCTCATGACGACGTACGGAGTGGACGCGTTCACACGAACGCTCGGCCCCGTCCTCGGCCCGCAATCCAGTGGAATCTTAATCAAGAGAACCGTCAAAGATTGGATCTTTGGATATTACGATCCCGTGGTATCTCCTCAGTATCCGGCGGACGACCCTCGGAGATACATTCGATCGGTCACGAAGATTCGCAACGCGAGCACGATTGACGAGGATCACGTCCCGTGGAATGTGACAGATACCTCGACGTGGGCTTACGCGTACGGATCGACTCCGTATCGCATGGCCACCGGGATAGGTTTGCCGGAGAACGCAACGAACATCGTGAGTCGTTCCGACGGCGCTGGTCCCGTCGTGTATCCGCACACGTCGCACATCGAGCGCGTTCGAGGGAAAGACATCGCTTCTGGCCAGTACCATGAAATCAAACGAAGCGGGGAGTCCGTCGACGTCTCGGTCTGGGCGGATTTCGGCATGGGCTTGGATCTGAAGCGTTCGTTGACCCTGCGACATCGTCAAGGTCAAACGGTGGAAAAGAATGCCAAAGTATCCGTGGAAACGTACGGGATCGCCCACGAGGAGTTCGTCGCTTGCCCAGTCAATCAGACGGCGTGCGGTCGAAACACAAAGTATCACGGCACGTTCAACGTGAGTGGATTTGAACTCATCCCGAGCGTCTACACCCTTCCTCACGGGTATCGTGCCGACCCTCGCGTCTTTGGCGGGTACGTGGACCACACCTCCCCGACGTCTCCGTTCAGTCCGAACGCGACCAAACATGACGCATTGTTCATGATTTACCAACCGAGCGGGAACACGTTCGGAATGCGAGTGCCGATTCAGCAAAATTTCAAGATTGAACCCACCGATGTCTTCTTCACGACGCTTTGGCCGGGTTCATCACCGGGCGACGACGTTTACGTCCCGATATCGTGGATGAGTCTCGAGTACGACATGGACGATTCGTTTTACGAGTCCATCAAGGACACCGTCACCCACATCGAGCTTCTCGTCGCGACTTGGACGTACATTTGTCCAGCGATTTGCGCCATGGGCATTGTCCTCAGCGGCGTCATGCTCTACATCAGACGCGCCCTCAGACGTCGTCTCGTGGACAACGAGCGGTACGAGCGGGACATCACGCGCGACGATTCGCGCGCGATTGGTTCTTTCAAGGAAAAAGGTTTGGTCCAAGCTCTCAAGAAGAAGGATACCGAATTATTCGACGTCGAGAATGCGCCCGCCGGCGCCGTCTACGGACAACCATGAATACATTCGCCTCGCCGTTCGCGCGTCGTCTTTGATCTCCTTCTCGAAAACATACCTTACGATGTTTGTCATAAACTATTCTCGAGGCGACGCGATGCCTTTCCTCATCCTCTCTTCGCTCGATCGCGTCTCGTCGAGTCGCGTCGTCTCTCGCCTCGTAACTGTCGGCGGCGCCCTCGACCTCGACTCTCTCCCCATCACGTCGTGACTCTTCGCCTCAACGCGCGGTCTGCGACGCCCGCCCGCGAACGACGTGCGTGTTTTCTGTGTATCGGACGCTCGGACGCGAGAAAGAGTGCCGTCGACGCGCGAGAGCGACCACTAATCGACGTAGGATTCTGATCGAATTATGCCGCCGCCGGTCACGACGACGATCGCGGACGGCGTGGCGGTGATCACGCTCGCCAACCCGCCGGTGAACGCGCTGGCGATCCCTGTCCTCGAGGGACTCGAACGCGCGCTCAAGGACGCCCAGGCGAACGCGGGAGTGCGCGCGATCGTTATTCACGGCGCCGGAGGTAAATTCAGCGGCGGTTTCGACATCTCGCAGTTGAAAAAATCGACGCAAGGAAAACCCTCGAGCGATGTGGGAGATTTCAACGCGATTCTGTGTCGATACGCGGAGGGTGGGAGCAAGCCGTGCGTGGCGGCGATCGAAAACTTGGCGCTCGGCGGGGGATTGGAGGTGGCCATGTCGTGCAACGCGAGGGTGGCGACGCCGAGGGCGCAGCTGGGACTTCCGGAACTGCAGTTGGGCGTCATCCCGGGATTCGGAGGCACGCAGCGGCTTCCGAGGTTGGTGGGATTAGAGAAATCGCTGGAGATGATGCTGAAGAGTAAGTCGATCAAGGCGGAGGAGGCTCTGAAGCTGGGTTTAGTCGATAAGATTGTGGAGCCATCGAGAGTCGTGGCGGAGGCTTCGAGCCTGGCCAAAGCAATCGCGAGTGGATCCGTGAAGCGTGAGATGTCGATGTATCGTAAGGATAAGTTAGCACGCGATCCGAAGATGACGGAGGCGATTCTGAAGGAGGCCTCGAAAAAGGCGAAGAGAGTACAGTCCGTGATGCCGCATGTCGCGCTCTGCGTCGACGCCATCTCGGTGGGATTGTCTCAAGGTCCGGAGGAAGGCTTGAAACGCGAAGCGGAGAACTTCAAGAAAGCGGTGTCGTCTCCAGCTGCCAAGGGTTTGGTACATTTCTTTTTCGCTCAGCGCGCGACGAATGTGGTCCCGGGTATCACCGACGTCGGTCTCAAGCCTCGTCAGATGAAATCCGTCGGCGTGGTCGGAGGAGGTCTCATGGGAAGCGGTATCGCCACGGCGTGTCTGCTCGCTGGAATCAGAGTGGTTCTCAAAGAAATTAAGAAGGAGTTCTTGGATGCGGGTGTCGGCCGCATCCAGGCCAACCTGGGGAGTATGGTTCGAAAAGGACGAATGACGGAAGATAAGGCTCGTCAACTCATGTCTCTCGTCACCCCGACTCTCACTGATGAAGATTTCCGCCAGTGTGACATGATAATCGAGGCTGTCATCGAAAATCTTGGCCTCAAACAGAAGATTTTTTGCGAATTGGAGAGAATCTGCAAGCCCGACTGTATTCTTAGCACGAACACGAGTACCATTGACATTACGAAAATCGCGGCAAAGATGAAGAATCCCGAGCGCATCGTCGGTGCTCACTTCTTCTCTCCTGCGCACGTGATGCAGCTTTTTGAGATTATTCGTACAGACGCCACGCCGCCCCAAGTTTTGGTGGATACCCTGGGATTGAGTAAGCAAATCAAAAAAACTCCAGTAGTCGTCGGCAACTGCACCGGTTTTGCCGTGAATCGCGTCTTCTTCCCGTACACGATGAGTGCGACAGCCTTGGTTGACATCGGTTGCGATCCGTACGCGATCGATCGTGCAATAATGATGTTCGGAATGCCCATGGGTCCGTTCCGTCTGGGTGATTTGGTCGGACACGACGTGGGCGTTCACGTCGGACAGAATTTCATCGATGATTTCCCCGACCGAGTCTACAAATCTCCCCTCATTCCGTCTCTTCTCGCGAGTAAAAGACTCGGGGAGAAAGCTGGGGCAGGCTTTTACAAGTACGACAGGAAACGCAAGGCGACACCCGATCCCGAAGGTGTCGATGCACTCGTCGCGGCTTCTCGCGCGGCGTCGAACCTTCCTCTCGACGGCTCCAGCGTTCCCACCGGTCTGTCCCCGCAAGATATCGCCGAGATGATCTTCTTCCCCGTGGTGAATGAGGCTTGTCGAGTTTTAGATGAGAGCATCGTGGTCAAGGCTGGGGACATCGACACGGCGTCCATCCTGGGCATGGGTTTTCCGGCGTTCCGCGGCGGAATCGTACACTGGGGCGATTCCATCGGTCCGGCTGTCATCGCCAACAAGCTCAGAGCCTGGGCGACGCGGTACGGGGGACTGTATCAACCGTGCCCGTATCTGGAAAATTGCGCGATTCAAGGGAGAACTCTCGCTCAAGGTCCGCTCGATACGAAAATTAAGTCCAAATTGTAATTTTACAAAGTCTACATGATCGCTTTCCCGAGAACCACCGCGATGACGGAGGCGAGAGTGATCTGAATCCCGTTGACGACATCGTTCGTCAACCAGTCGAACCCTTTCTTCCCTTGCACCACAGCTCCCAGCATGCTCTCGAACGAAGTTGCGACGAATGCCGCGACCACGCACACTCCGACCTCGACGAAACTGGCGAGCTGACCGATGGATACGGCTAACAATGCAAACAACGCGGAGATGACGATTCCAGCACCCGACCCTTCCGCGCTCACCGCCCCTTCCGTACCGCGCGGGACGAGTTTGAACGGCGGGGTGCTCATGTACGTCGTTTTCCCGTACGCCTTCCCGATTTCACTCGCCGTGGTGTCGCTGAGCTTGCTGCAAAAACTCGCCACGAATCCGAGACGCCACAGGTGTTCTGGGACGGGCGTGCACCCAGTGATGGCCGCCAGTGCACACAATATCCCAGCCGCACCGCTCCCCCAAACACTCCCGGGACCTCGAAATCCACCACGAGCTTCGGCGATCCCCTCTTCCTGCTTTTGTTTCATCTTCACCTTGGTCACTGCGCTACCGACGACAAAGTACACACACACGAGAGCGTAACCACCCACTCCGAACGCGCTCATGACAACCTGTGGACGGGTGTTTCGATTCGTCAGTCGAGTCATTCGCGTCAAATGTCTTGATTCGTCGTTGATCGCGCGATTGCTGGGATCGGATTGAAAACTTATGTGTCGATACTCGCTCACGGAACGGCCCTCGCGGCGACGACGTTGGTCGACGCGCGTTGCGCGCGCTCGGAAGTATCTGTCGTTTGTCGTCATATCCCAGCCTCAAACGCGACGCATCGGCGTGTAAAAGATTCTGATGAAACACTTCGAACGCGATTCGAGCGCTCTCACGCACCGTTCCGAGGAACCACGAGTGAACGATCCCGGCGAGCGTCAAGCCGAGTCGTAGGACGCCGAAACCACTCGTGAACACCGCTGTGTTCGCCAAAACCGCGGGCTTCAAACCCGGTGAGGGGTTCACGAGGAAATCCTGTAAACCCGTGATCGCGCTCGTGCTGTCAAAGGCGCGCGGGACGATGCGACACCGCGTTTTTCCCGCATCAGATTCCCCCGAAACGAATGCGACCCGATTTAGCGACCACTCATCCCGCACCACGCGCGTTCGCAGGTCTGCGTCCACACCACGCCCCCCCGCATGCGATCGAAAACCCTCTCGTGCGCTCCCTCGCGAGACGACGAGCGGTGACGACGCGAGCATAAGGCGCGCCGTCGACGAATGCGACTCGGTTGGTCGTCAACCTCAGTGCTATCAGCCGATCGATCGATCGATCGATCGATCCCACCTACCGACGTGAGTTTCATTCACGATGTGAGTTTCATTGATTCATTCATTCATCGATTTGATCGACAAATCCCATTCGATCGCAGATGAACCCGATCGAACCCGATCGAACCCGATCGAACCCGATCGAACCCGTTCGATCGATCGATCGATCACACCTACCGAC
>Ga0208410_1001158_pt1 | contig 13881 bp, 9 predicted proteins | sample ETN02SmetaG_3_FD_185787 | JGI IMG/M metagenome (GOLD analysis project Ga0208410, IMG submission 185787) | Marine microbial and viral communities from oxygen minimum zone, Eastern Pacific Ocean - ETNP2014F10-02SV257 (SPAdes) (version 2) | ecosystem: Environmental > Aquatic > Marine > Oceanic ... | reverse complement strand
GGCATCAAATTGAACTATCCATTGATAGTGATAACAGTCAAAAATTAAGCATATGGTGGTCTGATAATTCAACAGCAGGTTCTCCAAATATGCAAAGTTCCTTTTTGGATGCAGAGACAATTAATTTTGACCAATGGTATAATGTTAAAGTGGTTTTATCAAATAACACAGCCAAATGGTATTTGGATGAGCAACTAGTTGAAACGGATGAAGTTTTATTCACCACATTAGGCTATTATCAAGAAAATGGTGTTCCAGATTTAAATATTGGGAGAGGTAATAGAGTTTATGATACTTACTTTCATGGTTTAATTGATGAGGTAGGAATCTCTATAAATGGATCAGACGAAAACTTGTCATATTGGAACTTCAATGAGGGTGAAGGAACAACTCTAAATGATTTAACTGGAAATGCAAATCATGGTACAATTAATGGAGCTACCTGGAGTACGGATGTTCCACCAACACTATTCCAACCACAAACCAGAGCAGAATTACAAGCTGCGGTTGATCTCTGGGTGAGTGATAATGCCACTGCACTCTCTACCTATGGTGAGATCAATAACTGGGATGTCTCTTCGATCACGGACATGAACCAATTATTTCGAGATAGACCTACATTCAATGAGGCAATAAAAGATTGGGATGTCTCAAATGTAACAGATATGGAAAAAATGTTTTGGGGGGCAATTGCTTTTGATCAAGATCTATCTACTTGGGACGTTTCAAGCGTTGTAAGCATGGGGAACATGTTTCGAAATGCTGAGAGTTTTAACCAAGACATATCCTCTTGGGATGTATCATCTGTTACAGCAATGTATGAAATGTTCAAAGGTGCTACCAGTTTCAATCAAAACATTTCTAGCTGGAATGTGTCTGCAGTTACTGGCATGAAAGAGATGTTCGAGCTGGCAACTAGTTTCAATCAGGATCTGTCTACTTGGGATGTCTCCAACGTAACAAATTTTGATGGAATGTTTCGGAATGCCTCTAGTTTGTCAGATGATAATAAGTGCGCTATTCATATATCCTGGTCTACCAATACAAACTGGTCTTATGGCTGGAATGAATTTTGTGATCCAACCATTTCAGTAGCACCTACATCTATCAATGACGCTCTCTTCGCTGGCGAATATTCCACACACACTCTTACAATCACTAATCTTGGAGGAGACACTCTAGAGTGGAGTACCTCTGAGTTGGGAACAGATCCTGAAACATTCAGCCTTGCTGGAGATATCGAGACAATTGTTGAGAACATAAATTCTAGAGTGAGCATCGACTTTATCAATTCTGATGTGGCTCCGGTTGCTGCAGAAGGCTCAATTCCGATGGATCGTTCCAATAATTCTCAGGTTGCAAATATTTATCACTCTCAACGTGATGGAGGCCAGCTAGATGGACTGATCTTGTTTGCAGACAGTGAAAATACTATGATTCATACAAAAGACTATTTGCTAGCGACGGGCATGTTTAACACTCTTTCAACAATTCGTGTATATAGCTATACTCCAACACTTGAAGAAATTTTAGCTTTTGAGACCGTTCTAGTTTGGTCGAATCAAACCTTTCTCAATAGGCATGATATAGGGGATGTGCTCGCTGATTACGTTGATGCAGGTGGAGGACTAGTTGTCAGCATGTTTGCCAATGCCTCAGAACCGTGGAGGATCGGTGGAAGATTTGAATCCGAAGGGTATTTTGCATTTTATGGAGGTGGTTATAGCGGGGGAGATGGTCAAGTAACCATTTCAGACACGGATCACCCTATATTTGAAGGAATTGAAAATCTTAATAATTCTAATAATTATTACAATTATAATGTCACTTTAAATGAGAATGCAACGGTCGTTGCAAGCTACACCGTTTCACAAAATCCACTGGCAGCCGTGATGGAGATTGATGGAACTAAGCGTGTTGACCTTGGGTTATGGCCTAATCTTAATCAGTATACAACACCAGCGGCACAGGCACAGTTAATTGCTAATTCAATGGCCTGGGTTGCTGGATATGGGATTCCTGATTGGGTATTCTTGGATACGGAAATGGGAACGGTTGATCCTGGAGCTTCACAAGATATTTCAGTGACATTGGATGCTACTGAGTTATCTGGTGGAGACTATCAGTCCAACTTTAAACTTTTTAGCAATGATCCGACCAATCCAGAGGTCTCAGTACCAGTTTCCCTTGAAGTAACTGAGATATATGATGTGACATTCAAGCTGGATCTAAGGTATCAATTTGTTTCAGAAAATGGTGTTCATCTGGCTGGAAATTTTGGTGACTATAATGATGATACTGTGTTGGACAACGATTACCCACAATGGGACCCAGCTGGAATCGAAATGTATGATGAGGATGGTGATGGTATCTATGAGGTTACCCTGACTCTGGATGCCGCGACCTATCGCTATACGTATATCAATGGGGACGACTTGAATGTTGGCGAGGTACTTCAAGATAGCGAATGTTCTTTTGGTGAAAATGGATACAGGGAAGTTGTGGTCCAAACAGATCTGGTGCTTGATCACGTTTGTTTTAATTCTTGCGCACCCTGTCAATCCTCTGAGTTTGTACTCGTCCCAGATGACCCACTGCATGTAGTCGAGGATGGGACAGTGAGCTTTGAAGTCCATTTAAATCTATTTTCAGATGCTACCTATGTATTGTCGGTAGATGCTCGCGATGTTTCTCCTGAGGTCGAGTATGTTGAGACAGATGAAAATAACATGATGGTTTGGAATGTTCAGCTAACACCAGATCCAAATTTGAATGGTGATTTTGACGTAACTCTAATGGCATATAATACAGTATATGAATTCACTACGGAGTATTCATTCGTTCTCCATGTTGAATCTGTCAATGATGAGCCAGTGATCGAGTCCTTCAGCGATGGCATGCCAATTGAGTTTGATGAAGATACGATCTATGAAACACCTTTGCAGGTTAGTGACTTGGATAATCTAGATGATGTCACCTTGCATGTTTCGGTTCAGAGTCCTGATGGACAGGAAATGTCTGGATCTGACCTTCTTGAAGGAGATGAGAATTACTCTTTCTTGGGTGAATTTGGAGGTCACAAATATTATCTCAGTAATTACACCAGTAGATGGGATGATGCCAATACTCTTTTGAGTGAAATGGATGGAGCCCACCTTGCAACCATTACTTCACAGGAGGAAAATGACTTTCTAACAGGCCTCGCTGGCTCTTCTGCTTGGATAGGACTAAATGATTATGAAGAATCCCGCGTATGGAGGTGGGTAACAGGTGAAGAGGTAACATACACCAATTGGGCAGCGAACGAACCAAATAATACCAATGAAAGAGTGGTTGAATTTCGTTCTGATGGGCAATGGAATGATCTATCTGCAAACTCAAGACTGCAATTCTTGGTGGAAGTAGGTGGTGGACCAATATCAGTGGATCTTGAAAATAACTTATTGACCTTGACCCCTTCCGAGCATTGGAATGGTGATTTTATCCTAAATGTAGTTGCGGAAGATTCAGAAGGAGCTACTGATGAGGTCAGTGTTCCGGGGCATGTCCTCCCTGTTAATGATTCACCTACCTTTTCAACTATGTCTGATGTGCTGATGGAAGAGGACCAGACCTTGGACATCGCCTTGTTTCCAGATGATGTGGATGGCGATCTCTTGGAGGTCTCTGCCTATCTTGATTCTGATATACCAGTCATGCTATATGTACACGCAGATGGAGATAGTCTACTCATTGTTCCAGAGCAAGATTGGTTTGGTAGTGCCGTTATCACGGTAGTTGCCAGCGATGGTGAATATATGGTAGAAGAGAGCTTTAATTTGCAGGTAAGTCCTGTGGATGATGAGCCTGTGGTCACTGGCTACTTGGATGACATTTATGTCTATGAGGATTTTGAAGAGTACTGGGAAGTCGATCTTAATGATTTATTCTTAGATATCGATGGACCTCTTGGATTTTCCGTGATCTTATCTTCTGAGATCATTGGACATGAGATTAACAATGGTGTGCTGCATCTCTATCCATTAGATAATGCTAATGGTGAAGCAGAGATGGTGATTACCGCTTCGAACCCCGTACGAGCCTCAGTATCTGACACTGTACTGGTAACAGTCTTTGCAGTGAATGATCCTCCAGTAGTTGGTTCCATTGAAATGGTCTATGCGACGGAGGATGTTCCACTAGAGATGTGGACCATGGAAAGCTTGCACGATCAGGGAATCATATCAGATGTTGATAATACTCTTGAGGAACTTGATTTTGCACTGCATCATGAGCATGACCTGTTTCACATTGAATGGAGCCACAATGCTCAAGATGCTCCAATGCTGTATCCACAAGAGAATCAATTTGGTTCTGAAATGGTGACACTGTGTGTGTACGATGGTGAATACGAATCTTGCTCAGATTTTGAAGTGGTTGTTGAGCCTGTGAACGATGCTCCATTCTTTGCCATGGACATGCATCAGGTGGTAGGTCTAGATCTAGAGTTTCACATGGAGATCCATTATGGTGACGTTGATTCCGATCATGAGGACTTGGAATTGACTCTGTTGAGTGGTCCTGAGTGGGAGCATAACCTAGATGGTGATCATCTCACAGGATTGCCAAGTGATTTGGATCATTATCCCATAGTGCTTCAAGTTGAGGATAGTGAAGATCAAACGATAGATACATTACACATTCATGTTGAACATTTTAGACCTGTTATAACCTCTGTTGTGGATGTCCCGAACGATCAGGGTGGAAGAGTCTACGTTAGTTTCAATGCTTCATACTTTGATGATGGTGAGATCAATGGACAATCCTACAGTCTATTCAGATGGGATGATTTTGAAAATGACTCTTCTGGTTGGGTTGCACTTAGTTCCGTGGATGCCATAGGTGATCCTGCTTACACGTTTGAAGCATCTACTTTGATGGATTCCACATCTGAAGAGTCAGACGGGTGGACAAGTTTTAAAGTAGTGGCCTCTATGGAAGGTGGAATTTTTGATAATCAGGAAGAAGGCTATAGTGTGGACAATATTGCCCCTGGAGTTCCAGAGGGTCTCATGGCCATGGTCCTTGAAGATGGTATAGAGCTTACCTGGAGTTCTAGTGTGGATGATGACTTCCAATACTTTATGATTGAAAAGTCAATCGATGAATCTTTTTCATCATCAGTTACCTATGAGATGGTTGATACCACGTTCACTGATGTGGAGTATGAGATGAATCAGACGTATTATTATCGTGTGACCGCGTTCGATCATTCAGGTAACCAAAGTGCTTTTTCAGATGTGGTAGAGGCTGCGTTATTATCTGCTGAAGATGAACTGGTCCCTGCAGAGTTTGCACTGCATCAGAATTATCCAAATCCATTCAATCCAACAACTCAGATCAAGTTCGATCTAGCTGAAGATGGTCTGGTCACGATCAAAATCTTTGATTTGATGGGTAGGCAATTAAGGACGTTGGTCAATTCTATGAAGACGGCGGGATATCATTCCATAAAATGGGATGCAACCAATGATCTTGGTGAGGGTGTGTCTGCTGGAATGTACATCTACATGATCCAGGCTGGTGATTTCATTTCAACCAAGAAAATGGTTCTCTTAAAATAAGATTCAAATTAAATGTGTCTCAAAATAAGAAATGCCTCATCATAAAGTGAGGCATTTCTTAAAAGTAGAACTTAATTAATGAACAATTAAAATGCAGTTCTGCTACCAATACCAGAACCCACATTGTTGCTATTAGATCCAATACCTTGAGATTGTCCATTTTCTTCTGGGCAGACAGTGACTAGGCATCCACCACAAAAACAACATGCAACACCATTTACGTCATTGACTGGACAGTAACCGTTATTGCCACAATAGTCGTAATTATCTGTTGATGATCCAGGTTGTTGGCACCAGAAGAATGTTTCCCCATCTCCGCATTGAGATTCAGAGTTTGCGGATCGAGTTGCTTCAACAAAACCATTTTCCACAGCCTCCATCAATTCCTCATGGTTGGTAAAATCACCACTCCAGCAGTTATTGTTTGAAACACTACTTTCAGTATTTGTTCCTGCATCATATGACCAATAGTATTTACTTCCATCTTGTCTCATGTGCGTAATTCTTTTAGTACTCGTATTAAAGGTCCATTCATTATCAGAGTCAGCGTCATCATTGTCATTGCTATCATACCCATAGGGTTTTTTTGCTAATGCATCAAAAGGGTTTGAGGGCCAGTATGGGCGACCACTATCTATTAATTTTTCAGTGGCATATATTTGCAGACCAGAGATGATTGCTGATATAACTGCATCTTCTGATGATTGTTCTGCTTTTTCAACCGTGGCCATATATCTTGGAATGGATACTGCAGCAAGGATACCTAAGATAATGGTTACCATTATTAATTCAATTAAGGTAAAACCTTTAGTTAATTTTTTTTTCATATTAATCTCGCAAATTTTTAATCATTCCATATATGTGGTCTTTTACCATTTCAATGGAATTCTACATTACTATACACAAAAATCATACCAGATTACTGATGATATGATTAAAAATATCCATTTCGTTCAAAAGATAATTAGCGAGAGAATAATTAATAGTGAATGTGTAACATAATTAAACAAAGAAGTGTCAACATTAGGTACAAACCATGTTACATGATTTCAGAGCTATTTAGTAATAAAATTATTTTAATATTTTCCCCATAACCTCTTTCAATAATTTTGCAGCAGTGATTGCCGTTATGTTATTGATATCCTTATCTGGATTATATTCAACAATGTCTGCTCCAATAACCTTGCCATCTATATTAGATATAATATCTATGACCTCTCTTGTTGATAATCCACCAGGCTCTGGATGAGATACTCCTGGTGCATAAGCAGGGTCCAAACCATCGAGATCGATTGATATGTATACTGGGTCAACAAATTTTAATTTTAGATCATTTGAGAATTGAGCCATTGTGATCACGTTCACATCATATCGTATTGCCTGATGTTGTTGGTGGTCATTCATGGTTCTGATTCCTATTTGCGTCAAGGATCTGGCTAGATCATTTTCCATGATTCTTGCAAATGGAGACGCATGTGAAAATGGATTATCATCAAAGTTCTCATACAGGTCGGGATGAGCATCAAAATGCACGATGTTTATCTTAGGAAATATCTTACCATATGCTGAAATAATTGGATAGGTTATGCTGTGATCACCTCCAATGGAGATACAATATTTATCATTGATCAATTCGTTTCGAATGGCACTTGTTATTGACTGAAATGCCTTATCCTGATCGTCAATATTCAGGTTTTCAAGATCGACCCAGTTATCCATTCCCTCTAGGTCAACACCATTCTCAGAAAATTTATTGGTCGCCTCAGAATTGAACTCACTTTTTATTATGGGAGGAGCCTTTGATGTCCCAGAAATAAATGATGAATTGATCTCCGTGGGCATTTTAATGATCGAAATCATTCAAAGACCTAGTAAAGAAGTATTGATCATGATTGCCATAAAAATTAGTCTTTTTACTACTGGTAATTCAGTGGGGTTTTTTGTTTAATGGAATTTCATTAGATTAATTACATAGATGTTAGTCACGATTTAGTTCTTATTCTACAACAAGAGGAAAAAGAGTCGTTTTATGAATGATAAAAAAGAGTTCAAGAAAAAGTATAACAAAAAATTACAAGATTTACAGATCGAACTAGTCAAACTCCAAGATTGGGTCATCGAGAATGGTAAAAAAATAGCTATTGTTTTTGAAGGCCGTGACGCTGCGGGGAAGGGTGGAACCATCAAACGGATCACTGAAAAATTGAACCCTAGATATTGCAAGATAGTTGCTCTAGCAGCACCTACGGATCGTGAGAAGACACAGTGGTATTATCAGAGGTACATTAACCATTTACCTGCCGCTGGAGAGATCGTTATCTACGATCGTAGTTGGTATAATCGTGGCGGTGTTGAGAAGGTAATGGGCTTTTGCACTCAAAAACAATATGTCAATTTTTTACAGACCTGTCCTGAATTTGAGAGGATGGTAATTAGCTCAGGAACTCAATTGGTCAAATACTGGTTTTCTGTTAGTGCCGAAGAGCAGATGAAAAGGTTTAAAGCGCGTGCGGATGACCCAACCAAAGGTTGGAAGCTAAGCCCAATGGACCTTGAGTCTGTTAATAGATGGGACGATTATTCAAAGGCAAAGGATAATATGTTTGAACATACTGATACACAGACATCACCATGGTACGTTGTGGAATCGGATAATAAAAAGAAAGCTAGATTGAATTGCATCGATCATTTCCTTGGTCTCATTGACTATCACGAGATAGAGATGCCTGAGGTTGTAATGCCAGACAGAATTCAACAACAGGACTATGAGAGGCCTCCAAGATCGAATTATAATTATGTTCCAGATGTGATCTGAAGATCGTTCAATTTTTTAATTCTTGACCATTTAATATGCACCCCTAGAATTAATTTAAGGGTGTGAAAAATTCAGTTTTCATATTATTATTGTCATTGTGCCTCACTCCCTATGGTTGTGAAGACAGTGAAGACACATCGCCTCCAAGTGTTACCATTATATCTCCGCTTGAGTATTCTTCTGTCTCAGAGATCACGTTGGTCAAATGTGAGGCTTCAGATGATGATTCAGTTAGAGTTGTAGAACTATGGGTGGATAGTTTGGCAACTGGAATAACAGATAGTTCTCAGCCCTATGAATTTCTCTGGAATACTGTTTCTCTATCAGATAGCACAGAATATTCATTAATGGTGATGGCTGAGGATATGAGTAATAACATATCATTTAGTCCTTCCATTTCTGTAATGGTTGATAACACGAGTTCAAATCCAAAAAGTCTCAATATTCAGTCAATAACATATACTGAGACAGAGATGACCATTATCATTGAGCCTTCTTTGGACGTGGACTTTTTAAAGTATAAGATATTACGATCCGAAGACATTGATTCTCAAAGATCTACATTGATTGAATTATCTAACGTTGTTGATACCATTGTACAAATTTATGATTTTGACCCTGTAGAACCTTCTTGGTATTGGGTTGAGGTAGAGGATATCCATGGTTATAAGGCAGTCGGAGATGGTTATTTTATTCTAGATGAATATCCAGGAGAACCAGATCTAAGGGACATAGAGTTTATTGACAGCACCTTATCCATCAATTGGATACCAAATATTGATTCTGATTTTCAATCGTATAAATTATTTGAATCCATGACCCCAGAAATGTCTGATGCTGTGATGATATTTGAGACAAATGATATCAGCGTCACCACTTTTAACTACCAAGTTGAGATGAACCAGTATAGATACTATCAGTTATATGTGGAAGACTATTGGGGACTAGAGACTGAGAGTGAGATCAAGATGGGATGCTCATGGTTTCTTTTCAATAACACATTTGTTGATGCTAGTTACGATTATGGTCGTTCACTGATTCAGACGAATGATGGTAATTATCTCATAGTTGGGAATATGAGTATACTTGGAGATAATTATAGCAATGCCTTGTTGGTAAAAATTGATCACACAGGAGAGCAAAAGTGGAAGAGGGATTTTACTTTTAGCTCAACAGATAGATTGAATATGGTCAAAGAGTTGGCAGATGGCAGTCTTATAATGGCTGGTTTCACAATGTCTGCCACAGACTATAGTAAAGACGTATTGGTGATTAAAACAGATGCTCAGGGCAATGTTGAATGGCAAAGGAGCTATGGTGATGCACAAGATGAAACAGCAAATTCGATAGATATTTCAAATGGCGGAGGTTTTATCATTACAGGCGAGGTAATAAATGCAAACACAGGGTTTGGTCTTTGTCATCTTATGAAGATCGATGATGAGGGTGAATTAACATGGAGCAATACATTTGGTGGCAGTCAGAATGATAAAGGATTCTCCGTTACATCAACGAACGATGGGGGCTTTGCAATAACTGGAGTAACTAGGTCTTTAGGTGATAATGATGGGGATGCATGGTTGATAAAGGTGAGTGGTAGTGGTGCAATTCAATGGGAGAGGACATATGGTGGAGAAGATACTGAATTTGGTCGAACCATACAGCAGACCGTAGATGGAGGTTATATAATCATAGGACAAACAGAATCCTTTGGTGCTGGATCTAGCGATGCATATTTACTAAAAACCGATTCAGAAGGAAATGAAATGTGGTCGCAAACTTTTGGAGGCCAAGGAACAGATCAAGGTAGGTATGTAGTAGAGTCTGCAGATCAGGGGTATTTAATATCAGGTTATACTGATTCTTTTGGTGCCTCTGGTGGATTCAATTTTTGGATGATTAAGACAAATTCATTAGGAGAATTAGAATGGCAAAGATTCTTTGGGGAACATGGTGATGATAGAGGGTTGAGTGGAATCCAAACCCTAGATGGAGGTTATGCCATAGCTGGGTATACTAGCTCAGTTGGCTCGAATTCATCTAATATACTATTTATCAAAACCGATGATAATGGAAATTCTGATTCATCAGAATAGCAATGCCTAACCAATTTAAATCAATGTTAATTGCATTCAAGTCAATCAGTATCTATGTCATGGGTTTTTTTTATGTGATTGTTGGATATAAGCATTTTCAAGATCCTGAATGGTTCATTCGTATCGTACCTCCGATCCTACCATATAAATTAACGTTGGTCCATGTCAGTGGATTATTTGAGATTCTTCTAGGTATTTTATTGATGATTCCTCCCTTTCAAAGTATTGCAGCCAAAGGATTGATCATATTGTTGATATGTGTCTACCCTGCAAATATTTATCTGGCATATACAAATGGTGCAGCAATGAATATATCACCAGAAATGGCTTGGGGTAGGTTACCATTTCAATTTGTTTTCTTAGGTCTTGCATATTGGCATTCCAAAGATCGATGATTGTCATGGATTCAAATGAACAGGAGCATAATTTACGAATGAGGTAAGGGCATTGAGCAAATTATGCCCTGTTCACTACATACCTAACGTACTCAAACAAGTACATTACTAGTTACAATACGTCTATATAATGTCACTTCCCCAAATACATTTTTTCTGACGTGATAGGTGTCACACTTCATATTGTATTATTTTCGATCAGTTATATGTTTTTAGAGTAAAAATTTTCAAATTAACCTTATGAATTATGTATCTATGATCAAATTGGCTCCAAATCGTACCACGCTCATTTTTATCCCAAGAGTTGCTGCTATTCTTTTTATTTTTTTACAAATTTTAGGCATGTTGACCTATCCCGGTGGTACCATGTATGATGCCTCAACAGAGGGTTATTCTTTTTCTATGAACTTCTTTTCAGATATGGGTGCATATGCTGCGCGGAATGGTGAGCCCAACTATCTATCAATGATAATATTTGCCATCTCACTTACTATTGTGGGTCTCACTTTTGGTTTATACTATTCGCTGTTACCTAAGTTACTTGGGAATGATACGGTGAATTTTTTTATGGCAACCATTGGTTCACTTTTTGCAATTGGTGGTTCAATTTGTATGATAGGCACAGGGTTTACACCATCGGATGTTGTTTTTGCTCCACATGTTTTCTTTGCAAACAACATATTTCATTGTTTTTTGGTCACTTCTTTGCTTTATACAATAGTGATATTTCGGTCTGATAGATTGAAAAAGAGATATGCAATGGGATATGCATTGTTCTTTATCTCAATATTTATTTATGTTGGTATTCTGCAGTATGGGCCATCTGCTAGGTCAGGAGAAACAGCTTTGATTTTTCAGGTATTATCTCAGAAAATGATTGTGATCGTTTTTTGTTGTTCTGTGATACACCAGACATTTGGTTTCTCACAATCAGGGATACTGGAAAGGTAATTCATATTAGAGGTCTTAATGTGGATAAGGAATTAAAAGTAAAAGAATATTTTCCAAATATTGATGATTTCTCAAATGATGATATCATTGAAGTGATTCATCAGAATAAAGAAAATTTAACTTCCTCACACAAGATAAATGGGCGTTGGGAGAATAAATATCTAAGCATTTATCATATGCCACAAATAAAAACATTATTTCATCTTGCATGTAAGGTTGGTAAAAAGATCATTGGTAGGCCACTGATCATTCCTTTTAAGGAGATGGGGCTACCAATGGATGAATTTTGGTTTAACATCGCTGGACCTGGAGAATCTACTGGCTGGCATGACCATAAGAATAGTTCTGTCCTCTCTGGCGTATATTATCTCAAGGTTCCAAATGAATCTGGAGACATTCATTTTAGAAAAAAGAATGATGACCAAGTAGTCGAATGGAAGGTAAGATCTGAAACTGGTAAAATGATATTGTTCGATTCCAATATTGAGCATTCAGTACCAATAAATAAGAGTAACCACGATAGGGTCTCCATTGCATTCAATCTTTATTGCTTGCCACTGACGATCAGCTCTAATTCTGATGAATATTCATCAAATAAATTTTATTCTTAACCCTTTTGTTATACATAAATTTGAATGGAATTAGAGTCTATAAATTTTATTGATTACGTTGGAGAACATAATGAAACGATTAACCTTATTATCTTTTGTCAGTCTTTTTATCATAATGATCATCACTGCCTCGAATTATTCGCCAGGCCAATCTGAAATTGAGTCTACTTGTCAATTAAGTACTGAATATTCAGAGTCAGGTAGTTGTAATAGCAACACCGGTTCATGTAAAAGCGATTGCAGTAAGTCTGATTGTTCTAAAAAAGTAAAAAGCAGTTGTGGTTCAGATTGTAAAAAACAATGTTGTTCAAAAGATAGTAAAAAGAAATGTGGAGCTAATTGTATCAAACCATGTTGCCAAAAAGCAGGATCATAAAACATCTTGAATGTTGTGACTGATCTCTAATTAAGAATTTATGGATCCAAACCCATTTCCAAGAAAATTTCTATATCTTATAGTGGCATGGATAATCTAGCTTAATGAAAAAAATATTAATTAGATCGGTCATAGTTGGAATCCTAGGGTTCTGTTTTTATTTTTATGTTTTGGTATGGTTGACACACATATAATGCCTTTAAGGTTGAAAAAGATCTTAGCTCTAATCTTTTGGATGGGATTTGCTTCAGGAACAGTGATATTGATTGATTCTTTCTTATCGATTCCAGATGAGATATCTGGAGTATTATACTTTTTAAGTATTGGTGTTGCTGCCTCAAGTGTTCTAAATCATTATCGATAATTTCAATGGGACAAATAACTGCAACTGAGATCTTTAGCCAGTGGGCATTAAATGGGAAGGATGTTGGAATGGAGGCAAATCATTCTTCGGCAGTAAATGCAATGCTTGATGAAATTATTGGCCTTCGAACTTCACCATTCTCCATTATCGATGCAGGATGTGGTAATGGCTGGATGGTCAGGAAGATAATCGAGCATCCTCTTTGCGAGAAGGCAATTGGAGTAGATGGTGCAAAAAAGATGATTGAAAAGGCTAGGTCATTACATTCTGAGGGAACATATTATCATTCTGATCTATTGGATTGGTGCCCAGATGAAAAGGTTGATTTTGTACATACCATGGAGGTTCTTTACTATTTTAAGAAACCAGAAAAATTAATTTCACATATTTTAGATAATTGGTTAGAAAAAAATGGGATCATTATAATGGGCATGGACCACTATGAGGAGAATCTAAATAGCCATTCATGGCCAGTAGATCTTAATACTTATATGAAACTATTAAGCATCAAGGATTGGGTAACCCTGTTTAAAGATTGTGGAGTGTCAGATGTCATTGCCTTTCAAACCAACGTGACTGATGAATTTCCAGGGACGTTGGTCATCAAAGGTTCAAAAAGATAATAATGAATATTAGAATGAATAAAAAAATATATAATATCGTTTTAAAA
>Ga0208410_1001157_pt1 | contig 13884 bp, 10 predicted proteins | sample ETN02SmetaG_3_FD_185787 | JGI IMG/M metagenome (GOLD analysis project Ga0208410, IMG submission 185787) | Marine microbial and viral communities from oxygen minimum zone, Eastern Pacific Ocean - ETNP2014F10-02SV257 (SPAdes) (version 2) | ecosystem: Environmental > Aquatic > Marine > Oceanic ... | reverse complement strand
GTTGTATGAATTATTTTTTTTATTCTGACAACCCATATTTTGTGATTCTTTAACTCAATGTATTAACCTTACATAATATTATTATATTTATACTTTGTTAATATTTTGAAAATCGCTTCCTGAAGGTTCTTGAAATACTTTCAAATCAAATTCAGGAACAACGGCCAATATATGGTCAAAAATATCAGCTTGGACTGATTCATAAATATTCCAATTCGTTTCTTTACAAAAGACATATATTTCAATTGGCAGGCCATTTTCCCGCGGTGAAAGTTGCCGGACAAGAAATGTCATTTTATTACTAATCAGTGGATGCTGCCTGAGATAGGCTTCGACATAGGCTCTAAATACACCAATATTTGTCAATCGTCTTCCGTTTACAACCATACTTTCATCAACTTCATTTTCCTCATTATAAGTTCTAATTTCTAATTGTCTATCTTGAATAGATTTTGCGATAAGCTTGATCTTAGTAAATCTGACTAACATTTCATCATCACAAAACTTAATACTGCTGAGGTCTATGTTAACATGTCTTTTGATTCTTCTACCGCCTGACAAATTCATATTCCGCCAGTTTTTAAATGACTCATTTATCAGTGCATATGTTGGAATGGTGGTAATAGTATTGTCAAAATTTTGTACTTTCACAGTAGTGAGAGTAATTTCAATTACGTCACCATCTGCACCATATTTTGGCATTTCTATCCAGTCTTTTGGAGCCACCATTTTGTTCCCAATCAACTGAATTCCTGCAATAAATCCCATTAAAATATCTTTAAATACAAACATCAGCACAGCTGTCAAAGCGCCCAATCCACTTAAGAAATATAGGGGGGTTTTTTGCAACAGAATTGATAAGAATAAAATACCGCTCACAAAGTAAAGTACTAGCTTCAGAACTTGTATAAAAGGAGTGATTGAGATTTCATTTGATACAGATGAACTTTCATAAATGGTCAACATTGCACTCAACAGAGCATCAATTGCCATCATTGCTGCAACTAGCAATAAAATGTTGATCAATGTTTGACTTAACCCAAGTAGCTCTGTTCCTTCTAAAATTGGTGAAGTCAATAAATATATCAGTATCAATGGAACGAAATTCAGCAAACGTTGAAAGACATGTTTTTCTACTAAAACATTGTCCCACTGCTGATTAGTAATACTTGACAAACGTTCCAAAGATCTATTTAGAGGACCCTGTACGATTTTGTAAACAAACCAACTTAAACAGAGTACAACTATAATCATACTGCTACGGACTATAGCTTCAACTGCAGCTTCTGAAAATCCTAACTGAAAAATATTTTCATTCACTAACTTACTTAAATACTCAATCAAATATTCAATCATTTTGACTCCGGATACATAGGTGTTAGCTGTGAATATCTGATATTCTCATCATTTTTTTTAGCTGTAAGAGACAGTCTGCAGAATTTTTTTTGTAAGTCTTCCAGTGAATCTTCTTTGTCTTGATTTCCATATAGTAAAGAATTTAGCGATTTGATACCATTTTTTAATTCCGGAATTCTTTCTCCAATTTGTTCAATTCCAAGAGGTGGATTTTCACTCCAAAGTGAACCAGCCCATTTTAAAAGAGCATCTTGAATAATTTCCGCTTCACCAGTAATGAGTGCATTTTCCACATTTTTAGTTGCAGATTTTATCTCATGAGCTTGATTTCGCTTATTATTTACAACATTTTCAATATCTTTAGCGGCGTTCTTATTTTTATACAATAACCACAACAGTATTGTCGCGCTCCAGAGTATAGCAAATACAATGGCTAATGCCTTCCAAAAAGCAGATTGATTGTCCGTGGTGGAAATTGGTTTTTCAGAAACTAAAACTGTATCCTTATCTTTTTCAGTTAATTTATCTTGGTTGACAAGAGAATCAGAAATTTCATTATTAACTGGAAGTACCTCAATCATTTTTGCTGGAATAACAGCAATCCTGGTTTTATCTTGTTGAACATCCCACCAATAAACTGAAACTTCTGGTAGCTTTATTGTTCCAGCTCTTCCAGGTATAATCGCCCATTTTTCAACGCGTGAACCTTCAAGACCGTCTTTAGTTTTGTCCGTTTCAATTAATGGCTGATCTGCATATGCTTTCATTTTGTCCGGGGTTTCAAAAGATAATTCCGGTATTTGATTGCCAAAAACACCTTTTGCACGAACTGTAAGTATTCGAGTTACTGGTTCACCCACCCTGAACTCTAAATTTTCAGGCAGCCATTTTTCTTCTAACTCCAACTTAGTTGCAGGCAACCACCAACCTTTGAATCCGGAAGGTAATTCCTTAACCTTAATTGTTTGTGCTTCACTGTTGCTAAAAATACGACGACCACGCTGCTGAAAAAAATTACCAAAATTTCCAAATTTCCTTTGTGAATTCCCACCGAGTATTTCGTCCCCCTGATAGCGAACCTGCGGCAATGAAATTGTACCACTTTTATCTGGAAGCAGAACGTAAGAAATTTCTGTTATCAATTGTCTTTTTCCGTTTTTCACATTACTGAAAGACTTTTGATTCAACTTTTCAATTTGTGTCCCATCAATTGCAAATGGCGTCAAGGATTCATTTTCGAGTTCTAATCCTGTTCTAATAACCCGTAAGCGGATGAGTACCTGCTGTTGCGGATATACATTTTTGGGTGACACATCTACTTCTAAACGTACACTTTGATTGTTAGTATTTTGACTGGATTCCACTGCCTTCAAGATAATAGGTGAGGTTGCTTCATTTCCAACCTGCAAAGCAGGAATTAGATAATTTCCAGAAGAAGGTGCAAGCATTACATATGTCCATTTCACAGTACGTGTGATAGAAGTCCCAACAATCGACGTTTGATTTTGCATACTTCTATTAATAACTTGTAGACTGCCGATTCCAGATAAATCAGGTTCCTCGGTTTCATCCACATTTTTTGCCTCTATGTGAAAGTTGAACATTTCACCGACTACAACAGGATTTTTATCAACCCAAGCTGAAACATCAGCCAGGCTGAGGTTTGTATAAATCATCAAAATTCCTAAAAGTACTAATTTCCTCATCTTTTACCAGTAATGTTCATTCAGTGTTTGTTTTTTGCCCCGACGTTGATATTCGCGATGCATTTTATTACGTAATAATCTTCCAGGGTCATCAGGGATTTTCCTGAGCCATTGTTCCAAAGCCTGTTGTCTATTTTGCTGCTCCTGAGTTAATTCCTTTTCATCTGCTGAAGAAATATTCTTTTCTTCAAATTCTTTATTTAATTTCTGCTCACTCTCATTTTTATTAGCCTTGGTTGATTCAACATTCTCTTTTAAATTTTCTTTATCTTCATTTGACTCTCTTTTATTATTATTTTCTTCCTCTATAGATTGAGGATCGCCCGAATCATTCTTGTCTGCTGGATATTCCTGAGTGGACTTTTCATTTTTTTCAGCATCAGACTTTGGAGAATCATTTTTCTGATCATTTTTATTCTTTTGCTGCTCATTTTCATTTCCTTTATCTGATTGTTCATTTTGTTGTTTCTTTTGTTGTTCTCTCAATAACTTTTCTATCAAATCACGGTTGAACTTAGCATCTTCATGTTGCGGATTTTCAACCAAAACCTTATCATATGCATCAAGAGCGTCCTTTAAACGACCTGCAAAAGCCATAGAATTCCCCAAATTGAAATTTGCAAGAGGACTCCCATTTCGTGAGAATTCTTCAATTGCCTTTTCATAATCACCTGTACGATAAGCCGATGTACCTTTCCATTCAGGATTTTCAAAAAGTTGAGCCGCATTCTTTGTATCACCATCATTAAATAATTTTTCTGCCTGCTGGTCAGTTCTCAACCATAAATCCTTCCAACCAAAAGCTTCCGCTGAATTTGGCAATCCCAATACTCCAAATAAAACGAACATAATGCATGATAACAATAGCCCCCTTCGAAATAAATATGCCGCTAAAGGTAAAACGATTAGTAGCAACCATGGTCCTTCTTCATTCCATTTATCTGAGCTCCTCCGCTTTTCGTCTTCTATAAAGCCCGTAAAAGCTGTTTCCGCACTAATTATGCGTTCCACATCCCAGTCATCAATACTTAATTCGGTGAACAAACCCTGCTTTTCATCTGCAAGTTTTTTTAGTGGTTGTGAATTTAGTTTTGGAATTACTATAGCTCCATTTTTATCTTTTATAAAACCACCTCCTGACAAAGAAACCGGTGAGCCGGATTCAGTCCCAACGGCTAAAATAGACAAACGATTCTGATCTGTCATGTTTTCAATTGCAGATAATTCATGTCCTTCAACCCCATCTGTAATCCATATAATATGCCCTCCTCCTCCTTTGCTGCGGCTTAGTAAGTCTGCGGCCAATTGAATGGCATCTGCTGCACGACTTCCTGGAACAGGCATAATATTTGGTTGCAAGCCAGGAAGGAGAGCTGCAATTGTAGCTGGATCATGAGTTAGAGGACTAATTACAAATGCTTCTCCTGCATATACAATTAGTGCCGTTTCTCCCTCAACAAAGCGTTTTAATATATCCTCCATTTTGAAACGAGCTCTATCTAATCGAGTCGGCTTTATATCAGTCGCCAACATAGAAAAAGACAAATCTAGAACAAATACTCTTGCCTGTGTTTTTTGTAACAGTGGTTGTGGAATTTTTTTCCAAACAGGACCTGCCAAAGCCAGCAAAAGCAAGGTCCCTATAAAACACATAGTCCATGGTAGAAGACTTGCTCTTTGATTTTCCGGTCTTGTAGCCAAAAAATTAAACAAATGCGGTTCTACAATCTTATCCCAGCTTGTAGTACTCCACCATTTCCCATGCAATCGGAAAACTAGCCACCAAGCAAATGGTATTAACAATAGCCACAACGGGCGCAAAAAATGAAATTCAGTCAACAAAATTGTTCAAATAAAATATTTAATTATTTCTCAAATAGACTTATTAAGTAACATGAAAGTCGCTAACCACATCCCAAGAATTAAAACTACAAAACCAAGTGGCCAAATAAACAAAGCCTTTCGCGGGCGATAGACTTCTTTTTCTTTTTCTATAGGTTCAATTTCGTCAATTAAAGCATAAATTTTTTCAAGTTCTTCTGTACTCCGAGCCCGAAAATAACTACCGCCTGTGCTGTTCGACAATTCCTGCAGCATTGCCTCATCAAGTTCAGCCGAGGGATTTATTTTTTGTTTTCCAAAGAAAGTTCTCACCCAAGCTTCATCTGCGCCTACACCTATGGTATGAATCCTCATACCGGTCTCTTTTGCCATAAGCCCCGCATCCTCTGGTGAAACATCTCCCGCAGTGTTTTGACCATCAGTAAGAAGGACTAAAACTTTCTCGGTATCCGGAAGGTCTTTCATCCTTTTTACAGCTAGTCCTATCGCATTTCCAATTGCAGTTCTTTCTCCTGCTATTCCCAATTCAGATTCTTTAAGCATTTGCCATAAAGTTTTACGATCAAAAGTCAGTGGCGTTTGTAGATATGCTTGATCTCCAAACAAAATCAACCCCAGTCGATCCCCCTTTCGACGTTCTATGAAAGGATGCAAAACCGATTTAACAACTGCAAGCCTGGACACAGCTTCTCCACCCAACTGCAAATCTTTTTCTTTCATACTTCCTGAGAGATCAACTGCCAACATAACACTTCGACCCGAAACCGGAAGTTCCACAGGATCACCTACCCACTGCGGTCGCATTGCAGCAATGACAATTAAACTCCATGCCAATCCTGCGATAATCAAGGATTTGGTATTTTTTTCTGCTGTTAAACCTGTTTGTGGTAAAGATGCTATTCTTTGAAAAAAAGGCACACGAAGTGCCTGAACTGAACGTTCAAGTGGAGTCATTAATCTAATTAAAACAGGTAAGGGCCAGAACAATGCACACCATGGCCAAATAAATTCAAATACTCCATTTTCAAAGAATAACATTGCAATTATCTGTTCAAGACTGATACGGACATTTCTTTACCCATTTACCTACCAATGGGAACAAAACTTCTAAATCGAAGTCAGGCTCTGACCTAAAAAGATCTTCCCCAAATATATTACCAACACCTCTTGTGAATTCAGTAGTTTGTCCAGTTTTATCAAGAAATTGTAACCACTCTAGACCTTGCATAGAAGCAACTTCTTCATGCTTAGATAAACTCAATGCCGTTCGTCTGAGCAACTGAGACAATGCTCTCAGTGTTGATAATGCTGAGTGAGAATTCTTATATTGAGACTTCAAATCTTTTAATAGCTGTAATGCTTCAATTCTAGGTCTTCTTCGTTGGTAACTTCGAAGAAGCCAACAAACTATGAAAACAGAAATCAAAATAAAGAGCACTGCCAATATCCACCATCCTGGAGCAGGTGGCCACCAAGAAATAGCAGGAGGGAGGTGGATGTCTTTCAAATTTGTGAGAGGATTAACTGTTGTCATTTTAAGGATGTTTATTAGTAAATAACTGTCAAATCATCAGAATATGCTAGGCATTCACTGATTATTTATTCGAATTCTTTGTTTTTTTAATTTTATACAGCTAAGATATTTTCCTCAGTACTAAGAATCGTTAAATCAACTCTGCAATGTCTAAATTCTGAGCAAATTTCCTCAAGTAGCTGCTCAAAAGTGTTATTATAAATTTGACGAGTTTTTGCATTTCCTGCATTAACCCAAGCAGTTTTTTTCCCATTGCTCATAGCGAAACGTCCAGAAGTTGGAGGTTCTTTTTCCAGAGGATCAGTAATCAAATAAGCTTGCACCTGGTTTTGTTTGGAAATTTGAAAAAGATGCTTCCTGCATTCTGCATCAAATCCTGAAAAATCGCTGAAAATATAAACTAAACTTCCTGGCTGAACTACGTGCCTTACCCGCCTCAAGGCTTCTGCAAACAAACATTTGGTATTGAAACTCCACAAACTATCGTTCATCCTTCCTACAACAAGATTATGTTCGGTCATTATATTTGACAGTAAACGCAAATAATGTCGTCTGTCAGCTCTTGGTCTAAATTCACGGTGCATCTTTTCTGAAAACAATACTCCACCTACTCTATCTCCTCTTAGTAATGCCCGCCATCCAAGCAAGGCTGCAATATGGGCAGCCTGCACAGACTTTAACCTATGGCGTGATCCAAAAAACATCGGCAGTGACTGATCGAGAACTAGCATCACAGGACGTTCTCGTTCCTCTCTAAACAATTTCGTATGTGTCCTGCCAGTTCGTGCTGTCACCCGCCAGTCTATATGACGAACATCGTCTCCTGGTTGATAAGGCCTTGCTTCGGCAAATTCCATCCCTCTTCCCTTGAGTTTCGTCAAATATGGACCGCCAAGTATACCCGCGCTTTGAAGAGACGCTGATGTTGATTTTTTATTTACGAGCTGGACCAAATCCGGGAGTTCCATTTTACCCAGCCAAATACCATTCTTACTTAATTGACGTTTCATATTTTTTTTTCAGGCCAAACTAGATTTTCCTGCAAAACCCAGCGAATAATCTTATGCCATGAGGATCCCTCCTCTTTCAGCAAAACAGAATTATTTTTATTTTGACTTCCAAAATAATGATCTATTTTATTATTCTCCTGAAAATAACGGTTTTTTTCTCCAATCACTCCCCAATAAGCTCCTGGCCTATTTGTATAGGCCCTTAAGGGTATATCAGGCAATGAATCAACCATTGGGGCCAATAAGGAACGCCCAACCCATGGTACCGTTATTTTTTCAGCTAAAAGATCCAAAATAGTTGGAGCCAATTCGACTTGACTTGCTGGTTGAGTAATAACCATACTCCGATCACTTTTTCCTATACTTATCGACTCACCAGATAATATCAATAAAGGAACTTGTGATCGAATTTTAACAAACTCCTCAAAGTTGTTGGAGCCTCCCTCCGATGGTTGAAAACTGGAAGTATCTGCTGTAATGATAACAAACGTGTTTTTAAACCATGGTTTTTTGGAAATTTGACTTATAAATTTTCCTAACATAGCGTCAGTATAATAAACAGCTTCTCGGAAACGGTCTTTTACCGACTCGCCTTGGTGAAGTTTGTATTCATCCGGAACTTCAAATGGATGATGGTTTGTAATGGTTAAAGCTGATGAAAAAAAAGGCTGTTTTTCATTGTCCAAAACACTGACCCATTTCTTAAACAACTCTTCATCCGATAAGCCCCACCCCAGTGATACAGCTGAATCAGAATAATCAAATTCATCAATTATTTTCTCAAAACCTATTTTTGGTAAAAAAGTAGACTGACCGTCAAAGTTTGCATCAGACCCATATACCCAGGATGTGGAATAACCTAATTTTTTAAGTACTTCAGGGAGACACAAGAAATTATTCCTGGCGTAACGTTTCATCACTGCAGCACCATAATTTGGAAATAATGAACAATACGTTGCTACCAGGCCATGCCGAGTTTGGAAACCGTTTGCGTAAAAATTTTTAAAGATAACCCCCTGTTTTGACAAACGATCAAACTCTGGAGTTAATCTTAGTTTACTACCGTAAACCCCAATTTCAGCAGCCCGAAATGACTCCAACAAAATGATTAGGATATTAGGCCTTTTATTTGTTTGACATAGTTTCTTTGAGAGTTTAGAACGTTTATGACTAGTACAGCTATTTGATTCTCTGATTCGTACAAGAGGATACTCACTCCATTTTTCTTCGTATGGCATCACCCCTGGCACAAGTGTTTTTACTATACTTAAAGATTTTACTGGGCGTAAAATTTTTTCTTCAGGTTCACGATCTTTCGTTAAATAAAAATATTGCAATGCTGCCGATGTGAGGGGATTTTCCATGTTTTTCGAAACATATGAATTGCTGTAACTTGCAGCTCCTCCACCAATTAAAAACAGTATTAATAGACTAATTGTCCTGCGTATAAATCCTGATCTAAAAGATACTTTTTCCTTACCAAAAATTCTAAGTAGAAGGATTAGCAGAACAGTTGGAAATAAAAACAATAGAAAAAATTCTAAACTTTTCACTACATTGATTGCTGAAGACCAAAACGCACCACTATCATTAATATATTCATAACTTGAAAAAGGAAGGTGAGTGCCGAAAAGTATTACATAATTATAATCCGTAAACATAAATCCTAGAAAAACAGTCCCAATCATTCCAAAAAGTATTTTTCTATATGATATCGGCAAAGGAGTAAGTAGAGCCAGCAAGCCTAAAATAGCACCGTTCATCAAATCATAGCCGAACCCTATTAGGACTGCCTGAACTAAACGTAAACTCCATTCTGTGTTCAACTGCAACAACATGAAGTGTTGAAGAATTCCTGCCATAGAGACAACAAAAAAAAGAATTATTGCGGGTGGGTCAAAATACTTCATAGATTAATGTATATATAAAACTATGGTACCGGAACTATAGAAAGTATTTTTTTTATTACCTCATCTTTAGTTATCCCATCTGATTCAGCCTCATAACTTTCGATGATTCTATGGCGCAAAACATCTCCTGTTAAATCCTGCAAATCTTCAGGAGTAACAAAATCACGTTCACGCAACCATGCACGAGCCCTTGCACAACGATCTAGGGCCAGCGATGCCCGGGGACTCGCCCCCCATGTCAAAAGACGTGCTAACTCATCACTGTATCTTTCTGGTGTTCTAGTAGCTGAAATAATTTCAACTATGTACCTCTCTATCTCCGGAGACATGTAAGTATTCAAAGCGTCATTTCTAGCAGCAAATATTTCTTGAGCAGATATTATTGCTGAATCTGACTTTCCTCCTGATTTTATTGAATTCCCAGGTTTTTTTCGAGATGTGGCTTTTATTTCAACAAGAGCTTCATTACGTACAAGACGCATTATTTCCAACTCATTATCAACAGACGGATAATCGATTAATACATGCAGCAGAAAACGATCAAGTTGTGCTTCCGGAAGAGGGTAAGTACCTTCCTGTTCAATAGGATTTTGAGTTGCCATTACGAGAAATAAGTCAGGAAGAGGATATGTTTTACCTCCCACTGTTACCTGACGCTCTCCCATGGCTTCCAAAAGTGCTGACTGGACCTTGGCGGGTGCTCTGTTTATTTCGTCAGCTAGAACTAAATTATGAAATACTGGACCTGCCTGAAAATGGAAACTACCCTCTTGTGGACGATAAATTTCCGTGCCAGTCACATCAGCAGGCAACAAATCAGGAGTAAATTGAATTCGGTGAAATTCACCAACAATTTTTTCACCTAATTCTTTAATGGCTCTTGTTTTTGCAAGTCCGGGAGCACCCTCAACGAGAAGATGCCCATCTGCTAACATTGAAATTAACAAACGTTCTATTAGCCTATCCTGTCCTAAAACGAGACGATTAAGACTCTCTTGTAAAAGGTGAAAGGTTTGGATTGAATTTGACATACTATTTATTCTAAATGTTTAATATATTTATTATTTTCTATAGTTAGTGACTATAAACTATCCTTTATAACAATGGTAATTTTTAAAAGATTTCTACAAAGCTCAAATTAACTATGGGACTTTTGATACTATTGAATTTGAATTTTATTTTTTTACAGAAATTATTTTATCAAACCGTTAATTTGCTGACAAGATGAGAATTGTTTCAATTTGTTCAAGTTGCCGGGTTTTATGCTTTGTCATGATTGAATAAATGGACATAATGAGTTAGGATGGGATCTGATATGATATAAGACATAAAACTTCATGAACACACTTATGCAGTTCAGATGAAAAAAAGGAAACAGACTTTGAAAGAAACCTAATGCTGCTGGAAGATCAACTACCTCGCATCCAAAAATTGATTAAGGAAAAACTAGGACCGCTGCCAAAAAATGCTCTCCAAAATAAGACTGTTATGAAGGGTGCTTTTCGGCGTTTATATCAGACACTGCCGAGAATGATTAGGCTCGCATTCAGTGAACAGGGATTTGTTGAATTCTGCATGGCAAACCGTGAACGATTATTGAATTTAGGTGATGCCGTATCTGATAATTTTTCTTCAACTAAAACAGCAGATACAACTGAAAGTGATGCGCAGAGTTTTCAAAATAATGAATTAGAGGCACATAAATCCCAGACAACTGAAGACATGTTAGCAACTGCGCAACGAGTGTTCTTACCAACCTATGCGCCAAGCTTAATATTATGCAGAAGTCAGGGAGCAAAAGTCTGGGATAGTGACGGTCAAGAGTACATAGATTTCGGTGCAGGAATTTCTGTAAACAGTTTAGGACACCAGGATCCTGAATTATTGCATGCGTTAACCGAGCAATCCGGCAAACTATGGCATACTACAAATTTATATTTAACAGAACCCGCCATAAAACTTGCTAAAAGCCTGGTGGAAGCGACATTTGCTGACCGTGTTTTTTTCTGTAACTCCGGAGCTGAGGCGAATGAGGCTGCAATTAAACTGGCACGAAAATCATCTAGTCTGTTATACCAACCAGAAAAAAGAGAGATATTGACTTTTGAAGGCTCGTTTCACGGACGTACACTAGCCACCGTTACTGCAACCGCTCAACCTAAATATCAACAAGGATTCGAACCACTTCCGGAAGGTTTTCGTTACTGTCAGTTTAATGATTTTGAGGCTGCAACGACAATGATAGGTGCAAATACGTGCGCTGTCATGGTTGAGCCGATTCAGGGAGAAGGCGGAGTTAATCCTGCAAAACCTGGATTTTTACTGCATTTAAGAAAACTTTGTAATCAACATAATGCGCTCTTGATTTTTGATGAAATTCAAAGTGGGATGGGACGTACAGGAAAATTATTCGGTTACCAGTGGGAAGAAACCGAAGCAGAGTTATCTCTGAAAACTACAGAGACGCGGGAAATTTATGAGCAGAAACTGATTCCGGACATTGTGACTATGGCTAAGGCACTCGGTGGGGGGCTACCAATAGGTGCGATGCTATGTACAGAAAAAATTGCGCAATGCTTTAAACCGGGTGACCACGGAACTACTTTCGGAGGCAACCCGATTGTAACCGAGGTTGCCGGAGCTGCGTTAAGGAAAATTAACACTCCAAAAATGCTTTCTGGAGTGTTGGAAAAAGGTAAATTTATCAGAAAACACCTCGATTCTATAAACGACGAATTGAATTTGTTTGAAAATATCCGCGGACGTGGAATGATGATCGGAGCGGTGTTATCAAAAGCTTGGAAAAATAAGGCATCGGAATTTGTCAACGCCTGCCAGCAACAAGGGGTATTGGTATTGAGCGCAGGGCCTGATGTGATTCGGTTTTTACCACCGCTTAATATTTCTGAAGATGAACTAAAAATTGGTTTGGATCGAGTCGGCCAAGCCCTGAAAAATGTTCATGATGAAGAACTTGCATACGATTCAAAATCTTAATTACATATCGAAAGTTTCTACAAAGTGAGCTTAGTACTGGTTCCCATAGCGAACAAGAAGAGGAGTTAAAAAAATTTCGAGTATTAATTCAAATTTTGATTCTGTTCAAAATACGAATTGTGAAAGAATAATTTATTTTCTAATTACCTTATTTAAAAGTATTTAGACGTAACCAAAAATAAGTGGAATGAAAAATTAAAAATGAAAAAAGTAGCATTTATAACCGGAATAACCGGTCAGGATGGAGCTTACCTAGCAGAACTTTTGCTGAAGAAAAATTATATAGTTCATGGTCTAAAAAGACGTTCATCGAGTTTTAATACAGGACGTATTGATCATTTGTATCAGGATCCACACGTTAAAGAAAAAAAATTTTTTCTACATCACGGTGACTTAACAGATTCCACTAATCTGATCAGAATAATTCAGATGGTACAACCAGATGAGATATACAATCTGGCAGCTCAAAGTCATGTTCAGGTTTCTTTTGAAACACCGGAATATACTGCAAATGCAGATGGTATTGGTACATTAAGAATTTTAGAAGCGATCCGGCTTTTGAACATGCTTGATAAAACCAAGTTTTATCAAGCTTCTACCAGTGAACTTTACGGTATGGTACAGGAAGTTCCTCAAAATGAAAATACCTCATTCTATCCGCGTTCACCTTATGCTGTAGCTAAACTTTATGGATACTGGATCACGATCAATTACCGTGAAGCTTATAAGCTTTTTGCATGCAACGGTATCCTCTTCAATCATGAGTCTCCTGTCAGAGGAGAAACATTTGTCACCAGAAAAATAACCCGAGCAGTTGCGAGGATTTCATTGGGGACACAGGAGAAACTCTATCTAGGTAACCTAAACGCAAAACGGGACTGGGGACATGCCAGCGATTTTGTGGATGGTATGTGGAGAATGCTGCAACATGAAATACCCGAAGACTTCGTGCTTGCTACGGGAATATCAACTACAATCCGGGAATTTACAGAACGCGCTTTTGCAGTAGTTGGAATCTCACTCGAATGGTCTGGAAGTGGGGTTGATGAAATAGGTCGTGATGTTAAAAACGGGAAAGCCCTGGTATCAGTTGATCCAGCTTATTTTCGACCAACTGAAGTTGACATTTTGATCGGTGACGCAAGTAAAGCCAAAGACAAACTTGGCTGGAAGCCGACTTGTGATTTGCAGCAAATGATCGAAGAAATGATTAAATCAGATTTAGAAGAAGCCCACAAAGATAAGCTCTTGTAAAGCGGGGGATCTCAAACAATGATCAGAAATCAGGATTGAGTATTTTGCAAACATGAATATTGCACTATAAGGAGATTTTATGATTAATATCAGTTCAATGTTTGCCAAGTCACCTTTTAAACCAATGCGAGATCACATGGACAAAGTGATCGAAAGTATTGCTCCTCTGAAAGAATTTTTTGAAGCACTCCACGAGAAGAATTTTTCAAAAGTTGAAGAACTTCAACAACAAATTTCAGAAGCTGAAGAAGATGCGGATAAAATCAAAAACGAAG
>Ga0208410_1001156_pt1 | contig 13884 bp, 14 predicted proteins | sample ETN02SmetaG_3_FD_185787 | JGI IMG/M metagenome (GOLD analysis project Ga0208410, IMG submission 185787) | Marine microbial and viral communities from oxygen minimum zone, Eastern Pacific Ocean - ETNP2014F10-02SV257 (SPAdes) (version 2) | ecosystem: Environmental > Aquatic > Marine > Oceanic ... | reverse complement strand
GTCTGATAAACTCTATATCGACCTTATATCTACAGATACGACTGACGCGCAGGCATACAATAATTATGCATACAGTTTAGTCGAAAGAAATAGAGACATAGATTTTGCATTGGAGTTGGCTCAAAATGCCATAAAACTTGAGCCTAGGTCTGCTGCATATTTAGACACTATCGGCTGGATCTATTTTAAGATGGATGAATACGATGAGGCGCTAAAGTATATTCGAGAATCTTTAAGTATTGACTCCAGTAATACAACAATCCAAGGGCATCTAGATACAATAATTAAAAATAAAACCAAATTCAATACACAGAAGATGCAGCAGGCTGGAAATTAGGATTGAATGATACGTTTAGCATTTATTCCTTTATTTTTACTATTGGGCTGCGCGGGTCCTAGTGGTAATATTTTAAATTTTAGACCACAAAAATCATATTCTGAATATTTAGTTGAATTCAGCTCTTGCACTGGGAAAGGAGTATTGAATTCCAAAGGGTCATTGAAAGGCAAACTACCATTTAGTTTTAGGTCCCAAAGGGATAGTACTTTTTTAGAATTCAGTGATTTGATTGGTCGTAAAGCACTATTCGTCTGGATTACAAATAATTCCATTACAGCACGAAATTTGATTGATAATAAACAATATAAATATGATGAGGTTATAGAATTGTTACCAGTTTTAAAAGTATTGGAGCCTAAGGATATAACACAAATTATTTGGGGTGTGCAGCCTAATTATAAAGAGAAATTCAAGGTTCTCCCTCAATCAGTAAAAAACAATATTGTGTTAGACTTTCATAAAAAGAATATTCAAGATGAGAAACAAGCTTTAGTCGGGATGAATTATTATGAGAAAAATTCAAAAAATTCTATTGAAATAGATATTGATTTAAGAAAAAGAAATACAGATTTTCTGAATATGAAAAAAGTTTGGAGATTGTTAAAGTACTAGTATGAATATTTCAATAGTTATACCAATATTCAATGAAGTAGAGTCGTTGCCTTCCTTAGTAGAGGAATTGGATATGAACCTTGAAAAATTTGACTCTTGGGAAATAATCTTCATAGATGATGGCTCAAGTGATGGTTCTACAGAACTTCTCTCAAATTTATGTTTAACTAAGCCTGAATATAGATTAATACAATTCCATAGAAATTATGGAAAGTCTGCTGCTTTGAGTGAAGGGTTTAAAGCTGCTTTGGGTGATTATGTTATTACTATGGACGCTGATTTACAAGATGACCCATCTGAGATAAAAAATCTTGTAAATAAATTAAATGAAGGGTGGGATCTTGTGTCAGGATGGAAAAAAACAAGACTAGATCCATTAAGCAAACGTATACCTTCAAAATTATTCAATTTTATACTTCGATTGGTAACTGGAGTAAAGATCCATGATTTTAATTGTGGGCTGAAGGGATACAGAAAGTCAGTAGTAAAATCCATCGAGGTATATGGAGGTAGACACAGATTTATCCCAGCGATGGCTGGACAAAAAAAGTTCAAAGTAACTGAAATTATAGTAAATCACAGAGCGCGGAAATTTGGAGAAACAAAATACGGAGGTTCTAGGTTTTTACATGGTTTCTTTGATCTTATAACAATTCTTTTTCTTAACAGATTCACACAACAACCACTCCATCTTTTTGGATCATTTGGAATTATTTTTTTTAGTGCTGGATTTATTGTAGAGTGTTTTATCCTATATAACAAGTATGTTCTATTTGAGCCGTTTTCTAGACATATGGCACTATTGACCTTTGGTGTCATGCTAATTGTTATAGGCATACAATTTTTCTCAATTGGATTGTTAGGTGAATTAATGGCTAAGACAAATCAAGGTCATGAGAATCGGATTAAACATTTTCATAATGATAATCAATCAAACTTTAAAGTTTGAGACCAAAGTCTAATTCTTTTACGAGAATGAAGTAAAAGATACGTGGTATTTCTAAATAATAAGATCAAGTCAATATTAGGTAATAATAAATTCTCTCGTATAGATTTTATCATTTGTGGTACACAAAAGGGAGGCACTACTGCATTAGATGCATATCTTAGAACGCACTCTGATATCTGTATGGCCGATAAAAAAGAAGTGCATTATTTTGATACAGACAGGTATTTTAAAGATCAAAACCCAAACTATAAAAAATATCATAAGTATTTTAGTCCTAGAGATGAAAACCAAATTATCGGTGAGGCAACTCCAATTTATATGTATTGGGATCGAGCAATAGAGCGAATCCACGAATATAACTCTAAAATAAAATTGATCATAATTCTTCGAAATCCAATAGATAGAGCTTTTTCACATTGGAATATGGAAAGAGATAAGGGAAGAGAAAGTAGATCTTTTTGGCAAGCGATAGTCGATGAAGAATCTAAAATTAATTCCTCTGACCGAACTCAGGATAAAAGATTTTCTTATTTGGATAGAGGATATTACTCATCACAAATAAAAAATATATATAAATATTTTAAGGAGGATCAGTTATTGGTTTTACGCAATGATTTATTGCGTGTGGAGCCTGATAGAATTTTAATGCACATTGCAAGATTTTTAGCTATTTCGTCTTTTAAGCCAATTAAGCATAGAGAGGTTAATTCAAGAGATTATCCGGTAAGAATGAATAAAAGTGAATTAACTTTTTTAAAAAAAAATTACGAAGAAGAATTTAATTCTTTAGAAGATCTTTTGGGTTGGGACCTATCATCTTGGAGAAAATGAATGGAAGATAATTTTTCCATTAGCATCATAACACCTACCTATAATAGGGCAGATGAACTTATTCATCTATTGAAATCAATTTCTGAACAAACTTATCCATTAGAAAATATTGAGTGTATCATATCCGATGATGGTTCCTTGGATAATACTGAAATGATTGTGAAGGAATGGCAGGAAAAGTCTCACTTTGATATAATTTATTTAAGTCAGGAGAATAAAGGTCCTGGAGCAGCAAGAAACCATGGCCTAGAAAAATGTAGTGGAGATATTATTCTATTCATTGATTCAGACTGTGAGGCTCACCCAAAATGGATCGAGGTAATCATAGAATCATACAAAGTAAATGATTTTGATGCATGTGGAGGCCCAGATGGCTCAAAGGATGATTTTACAATCCTCCAAAAGGCAATTGACTATTCAATGACCTCCTTTTTTACAACTGGTGGAATGAGAGGTCATAGTGAAAAAATGATTGCAAGATTCTATCCGAGAACACATAATATGGGTATCACGAGAGAGATTTATGAGACCATTGGTGGATTTGGTGACCTTAGACATGGACAAGACATAGAATATAGTAATCGTATACACAAAACTGGAGCAAAAGTATTTTTCATAAAAGATGCTCTTGTTTATCACAGAAGAAGGACATCCCTAAAGCAGTTTATCAAGCAGGTCTTCAACTGGGGTGTTGCAAGAGTAAACTTGGGTAAAATTGATTCAAAAATGTTAGAGATAGTCCATTTTTTACCAGCAATGGCATGTATACTTTCGATCATTATTATTTCTTTTGCTCTATATGTAGGATGGAGTTTATTTGAAATTTTCTCAATATTCTTTATTCCTCTATTAGGAATATCTTTTATCGGATCAATAAGTAAAAGCGATTTAAGGATATTCCCATTTCTTCTAATTGTAATACCAATTCAAATTTCAGGATATGGGATAGGTTTTTCCCAAGCATTTATAAGACGTTTTGTTTTCAACAAACCTGCAATGACTGGATTTAAAAAGAATTATTACAAATGATTATAATGATTTTAGGAATGCATAGAAGTGGGACTTCAACTATTTCAGGAGTACTGCATATGAATGGAATAATCATGGGGACTTACCAAAATTTTTGGCCTCGTCCATTAAATCAGAATCCAAAAGGTTTCTATGAGAATTTTGACTTTAGAAAAATAAATGACCAACTGTTAAATAGAGCAGGGTATGATGTTAAATCATACAAACCTGAGATACCTAATATCCAACAAATAGACAGTTTATCAGATAAGATGAAACTAATTATTAAAAAATCAAATTCTTCCTATCAGGATTGGGGTTGGAAGGATCCGCGTACGTGTTTGACCGCAAATCACTGGGCAAATGCTATTGATACATTAGGACTTCAAAAGAAGCTAAAGATAATCTTCATGGCTCGAAGAGCCTCTTCTGTATCTCGTTCATTGAACCTGCGTAATGATTTGTCATTTGAACAGGGCTTAGAATTATGGAACAGTTATACGGAACAAGCTTTTAGTTTCATAAAAAATAATAGCTATCCTACATATTATTGTTCTTTTGAAGATCTATTAAGGTATCCAGTCCAAGTTTGTGATTCATTATTTGGTTTCCTTGGTAAAGAGTGGGACCCTCAGGTAGTGAAAAAGTTCATTGACCCCTCAATCAGTACCAGTGAAAAAGGTAAGGCTATTGAATACCCATCTAATATTTTGGAGCTTGAAAAAAAAATCTATTCTCATATGAATGACTACTCATAACAAAATAAAGAACATTACAATTATTTCTGTAAGCTATAGATCAGGCATGCATATAAGCAGACTGTTTAATAATCTTAATGATAAGGCTCAGCATAAACAAAATCTAAAGTTTATAGTAATTGATAATACTAACGGTGAAGACCAAGAACTAAACACTCTTCTTCCCAAAAACTTGGACCTAAATGTAGTTAGAAATGATGGACGACATTATCAAAGATCAATTTCACATGCTAGTGGTCTTGATATTGGTCTAATGCAATCGGTTACGGAATATACGTTGATCATTGATCCTGACGTTCACGTTTTTAAAAGTAAATGGGATAGCCTATGCTTGGATTATTTGGAGGATCGAGAAAAAATAGTTATAGGTTCTCCATATCCTGATTGGAAACTTGGAAAAGTACATGACTATCCAAGTGTTGTATTCATGTTTTTTCGTACTCAAGAGATCAAAGGGCTAAACAAATCTTTCCAACCCTTCCCAACATTGTCCAAAAAAATAAAAAACAGTATATTAAGAAAAATTACTAGACTAGGTATTATTGCGAGCAAAAGCAGGCTTGATAAGAGCCAACTATTAAGAAAAATTACCTCGATTCTTGAGAATATATTTGGTATTACCAGTCCAGATACTGGGAATGATATTATTAAGGCAATTAGAATTAAAGACTATGAATCCATAAATTTCAAGGCACGTCTTGCTCATCAATTACATTCCATCAATGCTAGTTCATTTCATTATGATATGGCTAGAGAATTTGAATTATATTTTTATGAGGATACTCCATTTATGTCCCATATGTATGGATCAGGTGTTTTTCATTGGAAAACGGCAAATGGTTCGGATGTTGAATATTGGCAGGAACTTATTGAGCATATCGAAAGAGGAGCAAAATGAAATTTATACATCATAATAAGATTGAGATAATAATTCTTGTAATACTGCCTTTACTTTTTTTGTTCAGGATGGTTTTCTTTGGTGAGATTGTTACTACCAACGATGAGTTAGAGAGACATCCAATAAATGAATGGAGAGACAGCTATTTAGCAGAAGAAGATGATGATATGCCACAGTGGTATCCAAACCTTTTCTCAGGCATGCCTTCCTACGGTGGTTACATTTATACAAATGGTGACCCAACAAAAGTTATTCGCAGTACACTTCTTTTCAATCCAGGTTTAAAAGTATGGTTCTACTTGTCTTTATCAGGAATTGGTATGTTTGTATTACTCCAATTATTCAAAATAGGGAAAAGCTCTTCATTGTTTGGGAGTTTGATTTCAGCGCTTACTCCATATGCTTTTGGTCTAATTAATGCAGGACATTTAAATAAAATTTTTGCAATGGCCTACATACCTTGGGTACTTTATGCAGCGATTCATTTCATTCATAAACCTAGGCTAAGCGGTTTGTTGTTACTATCATTAGTGACTGCCTTGCAGTTATGGGCCAATCATCCACAGGTTGCCTATTATACTTGGATGGTAATTGGATTCTATTATGTATGGATACTTTTTTTATCTTTTAGCTCTAAATCATTCACAACTAAAAAGACATTGTATCCACTTTTTGGTTTGGTACTAGGAATTATAATAGCCTTGTTGATGGTTTCTGACCCTTACGCTGACATTTATAAGTTTCAAGAACACTCTAATCGAGGATCTGCCTCAGTTTTAGATCAGTCAGGACAAACTGATACAGGAACAAAATGGAAGTACGCAACTCAATGGTCATTTCATCCAAAAGAGATAATATCATTTATTTTCCCATATCATTTTGGATTACAAAATACGAGTAACCTATCAGAGGGTGCATATTGGGGCTTCATGCCCTTTACACAGTCCACGCATTATGTTGGCTTGGTTGCTTTAATATTTGCTGTTTTTGGAGTCATTTTGAAAAGATCGGAAAGGTTCGAGAAAATTTTCTGGGCAGTAACCATCTTGACCCTCGTGACTGGTTTTGGTTCCTTCTTTCCAGTTCTATATAAACCTTTTTATTCTTTCTTACCATTCTTTTCAAAATTTAGAATCCCATCAATGATATATATGCTTCTTGCAATAACAATACCGCTTTTGGCTGCAAAAGGATTAGACAGCTTTTTAGAGTTTTATGAGGATGGTAACAAAAGAAAAAAGGTATCTTATGTTCTTGGTGGTCTTTTGGTATTGAGTCTGTTATTCTTTATGTTTGGCGACCTACTATTTTCATTTAGTGGTCCTGGCGATATACGTTATGATCCTTTGACCTTATCTAAACTTAGATCTGCTAGAATTGATCTTTTTAACAAAGGCTTGATTTTAGCAATTTCCATTTGCGTTTGTTTATCTGCATTAATATACGGATTGATTCAAAAAAAGATAGACCGTACGTTTTTTAAATATTCTGTGATATTTGTAGCCTTGTTTGATATTTGGATCGTGAATTCTGAATTCATGAATGTTAAGCCTCCACTTAATATGGATAGAAAATTCAGAGATAATGACTTAATTAATAAAATAACAAAGGACACGGGACATTTTCGTGTTTTTCCAGCAGATGAAATGGGCTCAAATAGATACAGCTACTGGGATATCGAAAGTATTGGAGGTTATCGTCCAATAAAACTTAGAAATTATCAAGATCTAATGGATGCAAGAGGTTTTAGCCGTCCTAAAGTCTTAGATATGTTGAATGTGAAATATGTCATTACGGGTAAAAGAATAAATAATCCAAACTATAAAAAAATAGAATCCATAAACGGACTATATGAAAATAAAAATGTACTTCCTAAGTCTTGGATCGTAGGCAAGGTCAAGAATGTCACAACTCAAAGAGAATCACTAATGGAGACACTCTTAAGTAGTTTTGATCCTAAGAAAAGTGCTATTGTATGTAACTACATTGGATCTGAAATTCCTGAGAATGCAATGGGAGAGGTCTTGGTAAAATCACGTAAAGAGAATAGGATCGAACTTGTTGCGAGCTCTGAGACGGGAGGTCTATTAGTACTCTCCGAAATATATTATAAACCGGGTTGGAGAGCTATGGTCAATGGGATTGAGACACCTATTTATCAGACAAACCATATTATAAGATCCATAGAGCTTCCCAAAGGTATCTCGCAGGTAGTCTTCGAATATGATGATACCATATGGCAAAGAACACGTCTGTTATCTAGATTTTCATTTTTAACAGTTATCATAATTCTTGGTGGACTTTTTTGGAAAGATAAAAAAAGAGCTGGCCAATGAAACTTTATCGCAATGCGGGCAACATAAAATCTGGTCTATTCATAATGGGTATTGTCCTTGTGATAGGACTGCTCGCATATACGCAAATTTTAGTTAATCAACTTCGCAGAGATAACCGTTCAATAGTAAGACTTTATGCTGGAATGATAGCAAATATTGTACAGGATGAGAATGATAATAATCTTGATTATATTTTCGAAAATATTATCCAGAAGGTAAAATTTCCTTTAATTCAAACTGACACCGACCATAATCCACAAATGTGGAAAAATTTGCCTGATAAAGTAGTTTTAAAGAAAGAAATAAAAAATTTCATGAGAGTAATTGACAAGTATAATGAGCCCATTCCATTAACCTATAAGGATGAGACTATTGGGGAAATAAATTTTGGATATCTACATTATGGTGACTCAGCAATTGTACAGAAATTACAAACCTGGGGTTATATTCAGATCTTGGCGATTGGTTTATTTATCTTTCTAGGTTTTTCAGGGTTTAGTTTTATAAGGAATAATGAGAAAAAACATATTTGGGTAGGGATGGCAAGAGAGACCGCTCATCAATTAGGTACCCCAGTATCTGCATTGATGGGATGGGTTGATTGGCTAAGAGAGCACCCGGAAAAAATTGAAGAAATTATTCCTGAAATGGAGATGGACCTTCTAAGGCTAGAGCAGATTAGTCGTCGATTCAGTAAAATGGGTACGAAATCTGATTTTGAAGAATTTGATCTATCTGAACGTATTGAGAGAATTGTAGACTACTTAAATAAAAGGCTACCATCTTTTGGTAAAAAAGTTATTCTCAGAAATGATATTGATCCTGGGATAATTATTTTTGCAAATGGTTCTCTTCTTGCTTGGTCGATTGAGAATATCATTCGTAATGGTATTGATGCTATTGAAAGAGATGATGGAATGGTCAGTGTATCATTAAGAAAATATGATGACAACATCAAAATTAGAATTCAAGATAATGGAAGAGGTATACCAAAAAAAGATTGGAAAAACATATTTAGACCTGGTTTTAGTACTAAGGAGGCAGGATGGGGTCTTGGATTATCCTTGTCTAGCAGAATCATTGAGGATATTCATGGAGGCCAATTAAAGGTTTATGAGTCTAATAATGATGTAGGAACCACATTAGAGATCAGTCTTTAAATTGAAATCTAAGTGCGCTAATTTTATAATAACATAACTTAGGAATATATGGAACTTTTATACGGACAAGCACAGCAAGGTGGAGGGATAGCAGCCTTCTTGCCTTTTATTTTGATAATGTTTATCATTTATTTTCTTATGATTCGCCCACAGACCAAGAGGCAGAAAGAAAAGCAAAAAATGAGAGAAGAACTTCAAAAAGGAAATAAGATAATTACAATGGGTGGCATATATGGTGTCGTCCAGGGCTTTAAAGAAAAGGGTAGACAAATTATCATTAAAGTTGATAATAACACCAATCTTACCATAAATAGGACTGCCATTGCAGGGCTTGCTGAGAAAATCAAGGACGAGGAGTTAGAGCAAACATAATGTCAGTTTTAAATGTAGTTCATTATGGGAACCCTATTTTGAGAAAAGTTTGTGAGCCTGTAATAGATTTTTTAAATATTGATTCCATTGTGGATGATATGTTTGATTCAATGTACGAGGCTGAGGGTATTGGATTAGCAGCAAATCAAGTTGGTATCGATTTGAATTTATTCATCATTGATATAACTCATACTGAAGAAGAAGAGAATACCCATATCTTTATTAATAGTTCCATAATAGAGACCTCAGGCGATGAGGATTTATTTCAAGAGGGGTGTCTCTCACTGCCTGGGATTGCCTTGGATGTCTTAAGGCCAGAGAAGGTCAAATTAAGATACCAGACAATGGATGAGCAATGGCACGAAGATGAATTTGATGGTTTACTTGCCCGAGCAATTCAACATGAAATGGATCATTTGAATGGTGTCTTCATTGTTGATAGAGTCAGTGAAATTGAAAGGATAAAATATCAAGCAGACCTAAAAGAGCTAGAAAAAAAATCTAAAGGCCTGATTTCATCAGAGAAAAAGAAAAAGGGATTTGTTCTTTAACTTTAGCAGGGGTGGGGATTAGGTAGTGCGTACTGTCTTCATGGGGAATCCATCCTTTGCCATTCCAACTTTAAAGGCAATTATTCAGTCTGAACATGAACTAATTGCAGTTGTCTCAAATCCTCCAAAGCGAATTGGAAGAGGAAGAAGTCTATCACACACTCCTGTTGGGAAATTTTCACAAGATAATAAGATTCCTTTAATAGAATCACAAGATTTTCGCTCTGATGAATTAAAAAATGAATTGCATATTCTAAGGCCTGATGTCTTTATAGTGGTTGCTTTTAAAATTCTTCCCAATTCAATAATTGATATTCCTAAATATGGTTCTCTTAATCTACATGCTTCTTTGTTACCAAAATATAGAGGGGCAGGGCCTATCCAATGGGCTCTAATGAATGGAGATAAAAAAACAGGTGTGACAATATTTCAAATAAAGCCGAAAGTGGATACAGGGGATATTTTAATGCAGAAAGAGGTCGACATATTAAATGATGATAATATGCTTTCTTTAGGTAACCGATTATGTGAATATGGAGCACATATGATGATTGAAGTATTAAATAACATAGAAGCAGAAGGTAAGGTCAATGGCATAAGGCAAGATCCTAAATTGGCTACTCCAGCACCGAAGATACGAAAGAACATGACCGAGATCGATTGGAAATGGACATCCCGGAAAATACATAATTGGGTAAGAGGATTATCTCCCTTTCCCGGTATGTCAACTAATTATAAAGGAAAAAGGTTAAGGGTTTTTGATACAAGTATTCAACCAGGAGCAAATTTGAGTCCTGGTACTATTATTGAGGCGGGAGGTGATAGATTGATCATAGCAACAGTGGATGGTGCATTGAGGATACATGAATTACAAATAGAGGGTAAAAAAAGAATGAATGCTGATGATTTCCTTAGGGGAAATAAAATGCAGTCTGGAGATTTATTGGGATAATGAGGATTGATGCTAGATTTTTAGCCTATGAGATACTTAATCAATTCAATAATAAAATCAAATTAGACAAACTATTTGAGAAAACATTTATTAAGTATGATCCAGATTCTAGGGCTCGAGCCAGAACAGTTGCAATTATCAATGACATCATTCGTTTAATTGGTAGAATTGATTTTATGATCAAAAAGGTCTCTGGAAAGGGAAACCATCAGATCACAAAATCAATTCTTTCAATTCTAAGAATCGGATTTTATGAGATTTACCTAGATGGTCTAGTTCCAGATTATGCAGCAGTGGATTCAGCGGTAGAACTTGCAAAAAAAAAATCAAACCGTAGATCAGCAGGTTTTGTAAATGCAGTACTTAGAAAGTTTGTCCGAAAAAAAAATAATGACAAAAACTGGTTCAATTCATTATCCAATGACCCAGAATGGAATTCGATGCCAATGTGGATTCAAGATAGGTGGAAGAAAAATTTAGGCTCCAAAGGATTGATTGAGATGCTTGAAAGTGTGAATAAGAGTCCACCTAATTTTGTTCGTATTCAAGATAAAGAGGACAGTTTAGAGAAGGTGATGGAATATTTATTAGATGAAGGAATTGAAGTAGAGGTTTTTTCCGAATCATTCCTGAAAATCAAAGGAGGGACTGCCAAGGTTCTTCAAACAAAAATGTTTAAAAATGGTGGAATATCAATTCAAAATCCAGCATCTGCTGGAGTGGTTAATTGTCTAGATGTCAGACCAGGAGATATCGTGGTTGATGTTTGTGCAGCACCTGGAACCAAATCACTTTATCTTTCAAGTTTAGTAGGTGATTCAGGAAGGGTATTTGCATCTGATATGATCAAAGAGAGAGTAGAAATGGGTATGGCAGATCTGGAAAGACATGGAAAATCAAATATCCAGTGGGAGGTTAAAAATGCAACAAAAGATGATTTTACCATGACGGATCGAATGTTAATTGATGCTCCATGTACTGGGACTGGTGTATTAGGTAGAAAACCTGACATAAGATGGCGTCGTAAAAAAAGTGACATCCAAGAAATGTCCAATAAACAATATGAAATATTGAACCATTGTTCAAAATTCATAAATCCTAATGGAATCATTGTTTATGCAACTTGTTCAATTGAGCCAGAAGAAAATTGGGACGTAGTTGATAGGTTCCTTAATTTTAATACTAGTTTCTGTTTAGATGATATTCATTCTATGGTTCCTAAGTCCTGGATTGATAAAAAAGGTGCACTTCGTACTTTACCATATATGCATGGTGTTGATGGGATGTTTGCTGTGAGGTTAAAAAGATCGTTATGAAAAATTTTGCTGTATATTCAATTACTTTCATTGGATTGTGCCTATTAGTGATTTTTACTTTTGATAGTTTTATCATGCCATCATACGTTAGGATGAATTCTGGCAGATATATGGTCAATGTCATTGATAAGAAGATTGATTATGCTAAAAAAGTTTTGCAGTCTGAAGGATACCGCAGCTTAGTCTCAGATACACTTTTTACTACTGCATATGAATCTGGGATTGTGGTTGATCAATACCCGGTACCCAATACTAGAGTCAAAGAAGGTAGGACCGTTCGTTTGAAAATTGCCCAACCTGAGAAAATGGTCCCAATACCTGATCTGATCGGTAGATCTCTTCGGAGTGCAGAACTTGCTCTAAATCAGATAGGTTTAGAAATAGATACCGTATACGAAGAATATAATTCAGATGTCCCATCTGGGAATGTTACGTGGCAATATCCAAAAGGCGGCGATATGTTGAATAAAGGCATGGGGTTACATTTAACAATTAGTTTAGGAGTTCCACCTAACTTTTTTCAGGTACCAAATCTATTCGGGTTAAGTAGAAAAAAGGCTATTCAAGACCTAGAGAAAGCAGGATTTGAATTGGGAAAGGTTTTTTACCGTCAAAATGAAGATCTAATACCCTATACTGTACTAGATCAATCAATTCCAGCTGAAACGGTACTAGAGAAACCAACAAAGATAGATCTTACTGTTAGCGTTCTTGATATGAAGGATATTTTTAACCAGATGATAAATAATTGATTAAAATTCCAAAAAATGAGATATCTCGTAAAGTTATTCACATACTTTCATCAGTAATGCCATTAAGTTATCTATGGTTTATAGAAGATAAGTCTCTTATGGTATATATTCTAGTTGGAATGAGCTTATTGGCTTTGGCTATTGAATATCTAAGAAATAGTTGGACTTTACTTTCAAGTTTATTCAATGCATTATTTTACTATATGCTTCGAGAACAGGAGTTAAAAGGAAAACTTACAGGTGCAACTTGGCTTTTGATTGGATGGAGCATAACAGTAATACTATTTAATATGCCTATAGCAGTAGCAGCTTTACTCTTTCTTTCAATTGGTGACTCATTTGCTGCAATAGGAGGCAAGTTGTTTCCAAAGGTTATGATTGGTAATAAAACTTTATCAGGTACACTATGTGGTCTTTTCATATCTTTTACTTTTGTTCTTATGATCAATCAATCACTTTTACCAATTGTTATTCTAATTGGTGCAATTGCTGCAATGGGGGTAGAGCTTATTCCATTAAGAATCAATGATAACTTGACCATACCTATTTTTTCTGGATCTGTAATGATGGTTGCTGATAGGCTTTTATGACCTTTTTATCCCCTTCAGTATTTTGGCTATTAGGTGCAATAAGCATTCCAATTGCGATTCACCTACTAAGTTTATTAAGGCTTCATAAGGTTGAGTTTAGTTCAATTCAATACATAAAAGAGTTGAAGACCAGTTCAATACGTAAAATAAAAATTAAAAAGTTAGTCTTATTGTTGTTAAGAATTTTAATTATAACATGTTTGGTCCTGATGATGGCTCAACCTGTAACTAAAGGGTTTATGCCGGGATGGATCTCTGCTGAACAAGACTCAAGATTAGTTATAATAATTGATAATTCTGCTAGTATGTCTGTAAAAAATGGTGAGAAATCCTTTTTGGAACAATCAAGAAATCTTGCGATGACCATAGCCTCTCACTTTGGAGATAACACAAACATTACGATTTCACAGACATCCCCTCCTAAAGTAGTCTTTTCAGGCATTAAAAATGATCAAGAAT
>Ga0208410_1001152_pt1 | contig 13928 bp, 8 predicted proteins | sample ETN02SmetaG_3_FD_185787 | JGI IMG/M metagenome (GOLD analysis project Ga0208410, IMG submission 185787) | Marine microbial and viral communities from oxygen minimum zone, Eastern Pacific Ocean - ETNP2014F10-02SV257 (SPAdes) (version 2) | ecosystem: Environmental > Aquatic > Marine > Oceanic ... | reverse complement strand
AATAAAATGCCAAGTAGTCCACCGGTGAAGGCAATAACGGTTGTCAGATACATATCAAAAGATTGCCAAACACCAATTAAAATTAAAGCAGGCATGGTAAAAATTATTCCAGCAGCTAAAGACTCTCCTGCAGATGCCGCAGTTTGTATTTGGTTTGCTTCAAGGATTGAAGAGGGTTTTCCGCTCATTCTAGAAAAATATTTTAGAGCCAACATTCCAACTACTGCTGCCGGTATAGATGCAGATACAGTCATGCCAGCTTTGAGGCCTAGATAAACATTCGCAGATCCCATAATCACAGAAAGGGCTAACCCCAAAACAATAACCCTTAGGTTTAACTCTGGTAAAGTACTTGTGTCATTCTGCATAAATATCTCTTTTTATTTTCTGAGTGACATTACGAAAATTTTAATCATAAAAAACAATATTTTTTCCTTCTATTACTTCGCCAATTTCATAGACCTGCGTTATGCTTTCGAGTGTGTCTCTAATGTTTATAATAGAATTTTTGTCTACAATGAAAACCATACCAATGCCCATGTTAAAGGCGCGATACATTTCGTCCTCATCTACGTTACCTAAATTTTGTAAAACATTAAATAATCCTAGTTTTGGCCAAGTGTCTTTTTTGATTTTAACTGAGCAATTATCTGGTAGAATACGGGGGATATTTTCAGTTAGGCCCCCACCTGTAATATGCGCGACACCTTTTATTTCTATATTTTTTTCTAAGACTTTAAAAACATGGTTTGTGTAATTAATATGCGGCTTGAGTAATGCCTCCCCAACTGTACTTTTTAATGAGTCTATATATGTATCAACATTATACTTTTCACTTTCAAAGAATATTTTCCGGGCTAATGAGTACCCATTTGTATGTAACCCATTTGAAGGTAGGCCGACAAGTATATCACCTGGTGAAATATTTTCACCTGTAATTATTTTTTCTTTATCAACAATGCCGGTTATTATGCCGACTAGATCATGTTCCCCAGGTAGGTATGTATCTGGCATTTCTGCTGTTTCACCACCAACTAGTGAAACGCCTGTATCTCTACATGCATGAGTCATCCCTTCTACAATCTCAGCAACAATTTTAGGCTTAAGTTTGTCATTTGCTATATAATCCAGGAATGTTAGTGGCTTTGCACCCATTACTAAAATATCATTAGCGCATGCACTAAGAAGATCTATCCCAATGGTATTGAATTTATTCATTTTTCTAGCAATAATTGTTTTAGTGCCAACACCATCTATACTTTGAACCATAACAGGCTCTTTATATTTTACTAAAATATCCTTCAAGTTAAATAGAGAACCAAAGCTCCCAATTCCAGTTAGTACTTCTTTTGAATGGGTGCTTTTTACTTTATCTTTGATCAGCTCTACAGCATTATTACCAGCATCAATGTCGACACCAGCTGATTTATAATCTATTTTCTTTTTGCTCATTACTTTATTTTATCACGAAGCCCGTTAAGCCAAAGCTCTTTTGTTTCTTCAGTATTTAAATCAATTTTGTCATTAATTTTAATATATTTTTCTTTTGTAGTCTCTCCAATTAAATCTATTTCTAAATTATAACTCTGGAAGATTGCTTTAATTTCATCTACATTAGAATTAATAACCTCTATTATAAATCCCCCAGTTTCTGAGAAAAGTAATTTTTCAACAGATAATTTCCCAGGTATATTAACAGAGCACCCTATATTATTTTCAAAGGTCATTTCTGATAATGTGACTGCAACTCCCCCATCAGAAATATCATGACATGCATTAATAAGGTTACTATCAATGCTGTCAGTAATTGCATAAATTTGATCTTTTACTTCATCTATGTTGGGGTTTGGGACATTAGCTCCAAGTTCTTTGTGGAGGCTATAGTACAAACTACCACCTAGCTCATCTTTTCTTTTACCAATCATAAAAATTTTTGAACCGGGTGATTTAAAAGACATTGTTATTACATTGCTAATATCATTGATTTTACCTAAACAGCTAATAATAGGACTCGGCGGTATAGAGCCAGATTTTGATTCATTATAAAAACTTACGTTGCCAGCAATGATAGGAGTGGGGGAGTCAGGATGCTCCTTTAACTTCATTTTTTTACATGTATCTGAAACACCTCGAACCGCCTCAACAAACTCCCACATTTGATGTGGCTTTTCTGGATTTCCAAAACATAGGCAGTCAGACATTGCATGTGGAGTAGCTCCAACAGATGCAACATTTCTCATAGATTCAAGAGTAGCGTTTACGCCTCCAAGGTATGGATTTATCTTACTCTGGTTTGGATTGTGGTCTGTCGATAGAGCAATGCCAACATTCTGTATTTCTTTTGGATATTTTTCACTATTAAAAGGAGCCATAACTCCAGCATCACTCATTCCTGCTTCTATGATAGTCCTACCTTGTACTTGCTTATCATAAGACTCATAAACCACACTTTTTGAGGCTATGTTTTCGTGCGAGATCATGTCAATTAATATTTTGTTAAAGTTATCGGGAGTCGGAATACTTGGTTCTTGAAAATTATGATTTGGCCTCTCGAATTTTCTATCATAAAGAAACCCTTTTGTAACCTCTTCAGCTAGAGCATCAACAATTTTTTCATCCCCATTATGCACAACATAGTTTTTATTATTACGGATTTTACCGATGACTGATGCTTTTGCTCCAGATGATACAGTTGGTAAATCAAATTTAGTATTATAATGATCTATAATTTTTGGAGTTAAACTAGGAGGGCATACCCACATAAACCTTTCTTGAGTCTCAGAGCACAGATATACACTTGGATGTAGATCTTCCATTCCAATATGGACATTATCAAGCCATACTTCGGAGCCATATCCCGATGTTTCTGCTAGCTCAACGCTCGCACATGCAACGCCGCCAGCACCTAAATCTTTAAAGCCAACCTTTTCGCATAAATTATTTTTTTGGAAGTATTCAAACAAAGCATACGTTGATTTCAAGAGGTGTCTTTCTAAAAATGCATTTGGTTCTTGTACCGCTCCTTTATTTTGCTCCTTTTTTTCTTCTTCAAGCTCTAATGATGCAAAGCTCGCACCTCCAAAACCACTATTATCAGTGGGCTTACCGATTAGAATCAAATCATAACCATCAGAGTTTTTAGGAGCATAAGAGTGAATGATATGGTCCTCCCTTACAATGCCTAATGTTACCAAAGTGACCAGGCAATTATCATTATATCCACTGTTATAATAAATATCTCCACCTATATTTGGTATCCCTAGTGGGTTCCCATACCCAGCAACACCAGCCACCACTCCATCATGGATCCATTTTGTTTTATTATGATTTATATCACCAAACCTGAAAGAGTCTGAACAGGCAATAACCTCTGCCCCCATGCATAAAACATCTCTGACATTTCCACCCACTCCTGTAGCAGCGCCTTCATATGGGACTATCTGTGAGGGGTGATTGTGAGATTCGTGACTCATTACAATGCACCAGCGTTTACCTGAATTATCTTTTGCAATTGCTACAACACCGGCGTCTTCTTTTGCGCCTAGAACAACATCTGGCCCTTCTGTTATAAATTGCTTAAGGTGATTACGGCTGCTTTTATACGAACAATGTTCTGATCCTTGAATTGAAAAAAGTACTAACTCTGCGATGGAAGCGGGGCGACCAAGCATTTCTTCTTGTATTTTTATACCTTCTTCAGGTGTTAGCGCAATATTAAGCTCAGAAAGTTTACTTTTTATTTGGTTATTATTTAACCCTGAAAGATCAATCGTTTCTTTCGTGAAACTCATTGATCAACGAATGATAGTTTCATGCCTTTGTGGGCCCATTGAAATGATTGTGATTTTACAATTTATTTGATCTTCAATGTATTTAACGTAGTCTCTAAGTGTTTGTGGAAGAGCACCAAATCCTTTTTCTATCATATCCGGAGTTAACTCGCCCCAACCTTTTAAGTTTTTGTAAATGGGTTTAGCATTTCTGAACTCCGACAAAGATGCTGGCATTTCTGTTATTGTTTTATTCCCTACTTTATAAGCATAACAAACAGGAATCTCTTTAAATCCAGATAATATATCAAGTTTTGTAAGCACAATTTCAGTAAGCCCATTTGTCCTTACTGCTTGGCGTACTTGTACCAGGTCAAGCCACCCAACTCTTCTAGGTCGACCAGTAGTTGTGCCGTATTCTCCCCCTTTATTTCTAAGAGTTTCTGCTTCAACTCCATTGAGTTCAGATGGAAGAGGAGACTGCCCTACTCTACTGAGGTATGCTTTTGTTATCCCAATTATTCTATTTATTTCACCAAAAGTAACCCCTGTCCCTGAGGCAATGTGCCCAGCAACGGTATTGCTACTAGTCGTATGGGGATATACACCGTGGTCAACATCAAGGCTAATTCCTTGCGCACCCTCAAATAAAATAGATTCTCCTTTTTGATATGCATTATACAGGTCAACAGAAACATCTGAAATATAAGGAGCTAAAAACTCTCCAAATTTTAGATAGTCGTGATATATAATCTCTTTATTAAGGTCTGAAGAATGCCCAAACGCCTTTACCATTGTTTGATTAAAATTAAAAGCCTTCTCCAATTTTTCTTTAAATATTTCTGGTTCTAGAAGGTCAATCATTCTAATCCCATGTCTATACATTTTGTCACCATAGACTGGCGCAATTCCTCTTTTTGTGCTTCCAGCAGCGAGGTCACCTTGATATTGAGTTAGGGCAACATCCATTTCAATATGGTATGGTAAAATGACGTGAGCTCTATCACTCACTTTTAATTTTGGGTCAACGCCCTTTGCTTGTAGGTATTTAATTTCCTTTATTAAAGCAGTTGGGTCTATGACTACCCCATTACCAATAATGCTTATTGGATGATCATATAAAACACCTGAGGGGATTAAATGTAATTTATATGTGTCGCCATTGACAATGACAGTATGCCCAGCGTTATTCCCGCCGTGAAAGCGGACAACATAATCAGCTTCGCCAGCAAAAAAATCAGTTATTTTACCTTTACCTTCGTCGCCCCATTGGGCACCAACAATTGCAGTTATTTTTGAAGATTTTTTTGACATAGTATGTGATTTTGTGGAGTTATTTTATAAAAACCTTGAAACTGTTAAAAAAACTATATCAAACATTAATCAAACTGAAACTTCAATTAAAGTTCTATTCTTCTGAGTTTTGAGATTTTTCTTTATAGCCAGATTTTTTTTTAGCCCAGCTTAGCAGTCGTTTTATTGGCGGGAAATAATCTGCTAAAATAATTAAACCTGGGATCCCAAAAATCCATCCTTGAAATATGGGGATTAGCCCCCCAATCATTCCTATAATGACTAAAATAATCCCGAATGTGATTCGTAAAGTGTGTTTCATACAGTTTGATTAGTTATTTAATATTTTAAATTTATGAAAAATTGTTCATTAATATTGGACCAGTTGTTTTCTTATTAAACAATTTTTAATCATATGCCTATATTTGCGCTAATGAAAATGAAGATATAAATCATGAAATTTGAAAGATATAGCTTTAAAAAGAAAAGCCCCCAAGATATGATAACTCAGTCTAATGAATTAATGAGAGAAATGTTAAACAGGAGAAGTATAAGAGATTTTTCTTCTGAAGAAATACCTGAAATGGTGATTAAAAATGTTTTAAAAACTGCTATGGCAGCACCGTCAGGCGCAAACAAGCAACCCTGGAAATTTGTTGTTGTAAAAGATGAAAATATTAAAAAGAAAATTCGAATTGCAGCTGAGAAAGAAGAAAAGAAATTTTATGAGCATAGGGCAACAGAAGAATGGTTGAAAGATTTAAACAAATTTGGAACTGATTGGAATAAACCTTTCCTTGAAAATGCACCGGCTCTTATTATCGTGTTTAGGCAGTCATATGATAATAGTGGGGGTGGCAAAAGGAAAAACTATTATGTAAATGAATCTGTTGGTATAGCTTGTGGTTTTCTGCTTATGGCATTGCAAAATGCTGGTTTAGTATCTTTAACTCATACGCCAAGTCCAATGGGGTTTTTAGAGCGCATTCTTAAAAGACCAAAAAATGAAAAAGCTTATTTACTTATTCCGGTAGGGTTCCCAGCTAAAAATGCAGAAGTCCCCCTCCTAAATAAAAAGGCTTATAATAGATCAGTGGAAGTATTCTAATATGATAAAAATTTTTGTTACTGGAGGAACCTTTGATAAGGATTATGATGAAAAAAATGGAAAGCTTTATTTTAAGGAAACTCATATGAATGAGATACTAAAGCTAGGTCGTTCAAAGGTTGATGTAAGCATTGAAACCCTGATGATGTTAGATAGTTTAGATATGAAGGATAGCGACCGCAAATTAATTGTTGAAAAGTGTACAAAATCTAAAGAAAACCATATTGTTATTACACATGGTACAGATACAATGACAGATACGGCAAGGGAGTTAGGATTAAAAAAACTAAATAAAACAATAGTGCTGACCGGCGCAATGATCCCTTATAAATTTGGTACTTCTGATGGGCTGTTTAACATTGCGAGCGCATTAGCTTATGTACAAACGCTGACAAAAGGAGTATATGTGGCAATGAATGGAAGGGTATTTACCTACGATAAGGTTATAAAAAACAAAGAAACAGGTATTTTTGAGGAAATAATATGAGCAATGTAAAAATTTATCACAACCCGAGATGTAGTAAGAGTAGGCAGGCCTTACAAATTATCAAAGATCATGGGATTATACCTGACGTTATTGAATACCTAAAAGAACCTTTGGAAAAGAGCGAGTTAGAGAATATCGCTAAAAATCTTGGAGTGCGCCCCAAAGAGTTTGTAAGAAAAAATGAGGCTGAATTCAAAGATAATAACCTTGCCGGAAAGCTGGAAAAAGATGGTGATCTTTTTGAAGCTATGTTAAAATTCCCAAAAATAATGGAAAGGCCGATTATAGTTTCAGATTTGGGAGCAGTCATTGGGAGGCCGCCAGAAAACGTATTAAAAGTTTTAGAAATTTAGTGCTTTAAAACTGCTTATATATATATAATGTGTATAAAGCGATTAAAAAAACTTAAAAATAACCTTGACATGCATCGTTTTCAGCGGTTATGTTTATTGTACACGTTCTTGGGGTGATGCGGATAGGTACACGCTATTCGCTCGTTAATACCAGAGAAAAAGGATCAGATTATTTCCTTTATCTTACTCAAGCCCTAAGAACTTGAAAGAAAATTTGTTAAATATAAATTGGAGGCAGAAAAATGAGAAAAATCTCAAAATTAGTTGCTCTAACTATGCTTTTATCTTTATCCTGGTCACAGACTGCAGGTAAGGTAAGAGGAACGGTAAGCTCAGCAGACGGACAACCACTGGTTGGTGCTAACGTCGTAATAGATGGTACAGCGAAAGGTGCTGCTACTGATGGTGATGGTGGATATACTATACTTGGTGTAGACGCTGGAACTTACAGTGTAACAGTTTCTTATATCGGTTATCAAAGCAATTCACAATCTAATGTCGAAGTAAAAGTTGGTCTAACTACGCCACTTGATTTTGCAATGCAAACTTCCGCAGTAGAAGGTGAAGTTGTGACAATCGTTGGTGAAAAAAGATTAATTGAGCCTAGTGCTACAAATTCAGTTCGTAGTATTGGAGAGCAAGAGATTCGTAATTCTGCTTCAAGAAGTGTCGTCGGCGTTCTTGATCTGCAGCCTGGTGTAAATATCACAAACGGAAGAATTTCTGTTCGTGGTAGTAGAGCTGAAGAGGTTGCTTACACCTTAGACGGTGCAGCAATTACTGACGTTATTAACACAGGTTTTGAATTTTCTGCTATTCCAGAAGCGATTGCTGAGATTTCAGTAGAAGCCGGTGGTTATGGTGCTCACGTTGGTGGCGCAAACTCTGGTGTAATAAGACAAACGCTAAAGACAGGTTCAAGTTCAGTTGGTGGTGACGTTAGGTTTGAAACTGGTGATTATGGTCTATCTGATCTTACAGCTACTGTAAACGTTCCGATTGGAAGTAATATCAAAACTTTTGTTGCGATCAACAGTAAGCATGTTGATGATTATGACCCTACTTATTGGACAGATTTTGAAATTAACAATGGTGAGGCTATGCCTACCGCTGTAGCTGGTGTAACTCCTGATGGAGACGAAGTTGCAATCAAATTTAATTCTGGTGGTAAAGATGGTATTTCTCATAGAGCGAAAGACGATCTAAAAGTAAATGCAACTGCTGTTGCATCACTAATGGATGGGGCTTTAAATCTAAGAATTTCAGGTGTTGTTGATAATCAAACACGTGAGTTTAATTCTTCACCGATTTACCACATGTTTAATAACGCTAGATTAGGTGAAGCTGAGCGCACATTAAATATGATCAACGTACGTGCAAACTATTTCTTAAATCCTAATATGGTTATTAATGCTGGATTTTTTACTCTAAGCAGAAATTATGAGTATTTTGATGGTGCTTTCGGTAGCGGAGATTTTTCGAAAGCTCTTGGCTACTATGATTCATCAACTGTTGCTTCAATGGGGGTAGATGCTTCTTACTGGGCTGGTGGTAATACTACTTTTGCAGTTCCAGGTGAGACATACACTTCTCCAGCTGATTACTATGTTGCAAACTCTTTTGCATTTGCAAGACCTGGTGATGTTACTACTGGCTGGGGTATGAGTCAGCGGAATTCATTTGGAGTTGATGCTGGTTTAATTTGGCAAAGAGGTGATCACGAAATCAGAGCTGGTTTTGATTATAAAAAATACCTATACCGCAGTTATAATTTGAGCACTGGTGCTATGTATAACATCAACAAAGGTATTGTTGATGGTACATTTACTAGAGAAGAAGCAATTAGCGGTAGTAATACAGACGTTAATAATATTTTAATGAATAGTAATCGCGGTGGTCAAATCGGTTATGATGATTATGGTAATGAAATTGATGATGATTGGGTTGGTCCTAGAGAGCCAACAGTTACATCTATTTATGTGAATGATAAATTTGAGGCTGGTGACTTGGTAATTAGTGCTGGTGTTAGAATTGATAATTTTATGATGGATGATTGGAAAATGAATGACCCAGCAAATCCAGGTTGGGATCAAACTAACCAGGGTATTGTTACTTCTGAGTTTTCAGAGTCAGATGTTAAGACAGTTATGCAACCACGTATTGGTTTTGCGTTCCCTGTTTCTGATCAAACAGTATTCCACTTACAGTATGGTAAATTTGCGCAGATGCCTGAGCTTGATCTTCCTTATTCTTCTCCTCGCTATATGAATCTAGTTTGGGGTGGACAGAACTATACTCCTGATCCAATGGGGTTTGATCTTGATCCAATTGAGACTACACAGTATGAGGTTGGTATGAGCTATCAGTTCTTACCTCAAGCAGCTATTGATGTAACTGCTTTCGCGAAGAATACTACTGGTCAGATTGTGATTGCTAAAAATGAAGATGTAGAGGTGAATAACGAGTACGGAGTTGCTAGTGATGCGATGTACTATGACAATGGTGATTTCACAACTGTAAATGGATTTGAGTTCACTCTAAGAACTCGTAGAGTAAGTCGTTTACAGACATTTGCTTCTTACACTTGGTCTGATGCTAGGGGTATCAACAGTGATCCAAATACTGCTGCTGGTAACCTATCTCAAGATGCTTTAAGTCCGCCACCATTAATGATTTCACCTCTTTATTACCACAATAAGCATCGTGGTGCTTTAGCGGTTGATTATCGTTTTGGTGCAGATGATGGTATGCTTAGCGGGTTAGGTGTTAATTTTGAATATAAATTTAATAGTGGACATCCATACACATTAAGTGGTGGTGGAATGGGTCAACGTTCTGCTGATGAAGGTGCGCTTTTAGAAGATGCTCGTTCTCGTCAGCCTGGTGAGCCAGTTGGTTCTTCAACTACCCCATGGCAGAGATATGCTAATCTAAAAGTTGATTACAACTTATCTCTTGGCGGTGTTGGTGTTACACTTTTCGCATATGTGACAAATCTTTTTGATACACAAAATGTAATTAATGTTTACTCTCGTTCTGGGAATGCATACGATGATGGTTTCCTAACTAACCCAGAACTAAGTAACGAGATCGTTGCTGCTAATGGTCAAAACTATGTTGACCTTTATAGAAACGTAAATCTTGAAAACAGACAACACTATCGTAGCGATTTTGGTCAGGACGTTTTTGCTGAGCCACAGATTGTTAAAATGGGTGTGTCTGTAAGTTTCTAAAATGATAAAAAGAGTAAATATAAATAAAAATAAAGAAGAGGGTATAACAACCATGAAGAAAAATAATCTTAAAATGATTGTGGCTACCAGCGTTCTGTTTCTTTCCGGTCTATTCGCGAAAGAAATGTCAGGCGCTTCTGGTATTAGCTCTGCAAAAGTCGCAGAGGGGATGGAAAATCAAAGTCCGCAAATATCTGTAGTCAATATTAATAATGTTGCTTATTGGATTGGCGCTGATGGTGCATACACCACAGCTGGAAGTCCTAATGGTACTCAAGCAGACTATCCTATTTTTACGGGTGGTGCTATTTATGCATCTGGTATGCTTTGGGGTTCTAAAGTAAAAGATGTTGTACAAGATGACGGTTCGCTTGGAGGTCAAACTGGGCAGGAAATTAGAGTTGGCGGATCATCTTATGCTCATGGTTTGAAGCCTGGACGTATTATTACCGATGCTAATGGTAAAGCTCTAGGTTCTGACGACCCAGCTAATCACCATGTGTGGCGTGTTAGAACTGACTGGGCAACAGCTGATTTAACCAATGATGCTGCTAACTTTTATTCAGTCGCTTCTGCCGACGTTTCAGCTGCTCAAATTGCTACTGTTAAAGGGCAGTATGAGTTTGACTGGATGAACTGGCCAGCTGCTTGGGGTGCTCCTTACCACGATGTTGATGGTAATGGCGCATACGACGCTGCGGTAGATGTTCCGGGTTATCCTGGTGCTGATCAAACAGTTTGGACCGTTGCTAACGACGTTCCATTAATTGTTGACGCTAATGGAGATAGTACTGGATATCTAAACACTTCTCCTAGTCTTGCTGGTGCAGATGCTATTGGTATAGAACTTCAAATTACTCTTTGGGGTTATGCTTTTGGTGCATCAGACCCACTAGGTAATGTTATCTTTAAAAAAGCTACTATGCATTATAAAGGTACTCCTGACACTCCAGATGGAGCGACAATGGATGATACCTATTTTGCTCTTTTTTCAGATCCAGATTTAGGAAACTTTACGGATGACTATGTTGGTTGTGATGTTCCACTTTCATTTGGTTATGTTTACAATGGTAACAGGCTTGATGGTGTTTTTAACGGAATTTACAATCTAGCTGTTCCTGCTGCTGGGTATGACTTTTTACAAGGTCCTAAAGATACTTATGACATTGATGAAGACGAAGATACAGATGAGTATCTTGGTATGACATCTTTTGCTTATTATGGTGCTGGTGCTGCAATCAGCGATCCTGATCTTGGGTCTTATTCTGGTTCTCTGCAGTGGTACAATTTAATGGAAGGTTTCCTTCCTAGGCCTGAATATCCTACGCAGGTACCTTATACAGATTATATAACCGGTGAGATCACAAAATTTGCTCTCTCTGGTGATCCTGTTTCAGGTGCTGGTTGGATTGATGGTTATATTTTACCTCCTGGCGATCGTCGTATGTCTATGGCGAGTGGTCCTTTTCAATTAGCTCTTGGTGCAAGCGCTGACATTGTATTAGGATTTGCTGGTGGTATGGGTCAAGATGCTGTTTCTTCAGTATCTGTTGCGAAATTTCATGACCTTTATGGTCAGTATGCATATGACCAAGGTTTTTCTCTACCTAGTGCTCCAACTACTCCAGCTGTGCATGGCATTGCTCAGGATGGTGCTGTTGCTCTAGAGTGGGGTTCTGATGAAACCACTGTAAATAGCACAGAGCTAACTGTAAGTGCTGGTTTTGAATTTGAGGGTTATGTTGTTTATCAGCTCCCAAGCGCTGGATCTCCTTTGAGTGAGGGTGTTAAGGTTGCGACTTATGATAAGGTCAACTTAATCCAGAATATTTTAGATCCATCAATAGATGCGATCACAGGACTTGTCGTAGATGCTGCAAAGCAGACAGGTACTGATAGTGGTGTTCAACGTTTCTTCACAACTGATTATGATGAAGTTCGTGGAAGACCAATGTCTAATGGTGTAACGTATCACTTTGCTGTGACTGCATATAGTTTTCTACCAGATAATGAGGGAAGTCCTTTTAAGACTCTTGAATCTGGTGAAGCTCGTGTTGGTGTTACTCCTCGTGATTTAAATCCTGGTGAGACAGTATACAGCGGAATGAGCTCAGATATTGAGGTTACTCAAACTGGTACATCTAACTCATCTGTTGCAGTAACAGTAATTAATCCTGATGAGCTTAAAGATGAGAGTTACAAAGTGACTTTTGACACTCAAGATTTCTATCGTGACTTAGATGGAACATGGAAGAAGGTAGTTGCTGGAAGGGTTGCTAATAAAGCTTCTGATTGTTCTGCTTCTACAGTAAGCGCAGCAGCAATTGCTAGTGCAACTGTAGGGACAATCGATCTTAATCTTTCTTTTACTATGAGTTGCGGAAGTAACTGGGTAGATGGTATAAGTTTTAGATTCCCATCTGACATGGGTACTGTAAATAGCTGGGCTATCACAGGTCCCGGGAACGTTTGTTCATATGGTACTGATTCAGGTCAAAACTGTGTTGATATGGATGGTGCATATGCTGGCGATTCGCTGATTTTTGGTACCACTGGAACCGGTGGCGGTTTTGGAGCTATTGAGTCTAGTAATGTTTTCACTGTTAACTATACTCCTGCTTCAGGGTTTGCTCCAGTAACAGTAGGTTTCACAGTCTATGATGATAGTTACGATGGAACTACTGTACATGCTGTTGGTGAAGCTGTAGCTGCTGAGCTTGGTTATGAAATAAAAACCGAGTACCATTGGAACTTATCAACCGCTGGTGGAAATGTTATATTAGAAGACCAAACTTTTATAGGTGGTTCTGATCTTTATGGTGGTGCTAGTGTGGACATGAATTCGATGCTTCACTACAATTCAGCTGCCGCGGTTACTATAGATGGTTTTCATGTAAATGTTGACGGTGGTTATGATGCTCCAAATGATTTCTCTGGTTATACAATCACAAGAGATGAGGCAAATGCAGCTTTATATGGTGCGTCTATATGGGATATGACATCATATTTACAACAAGGATGGGCATTATCTGCTAAGGCAACTGATACATATGGTACTGGTTTGACCTCAGTAGATTATCTACAAAGAGATATTGAAATTAGATGGGTAGGTGAGTTTGTTGATGAGCCTATTACTACTGATGCTGGAGTTGTTTACTATGGTGCTAATACTGATCTTCCTCACTCATATGTTTGGTTAAGTGGTTCTAGATTAAGTCCACTAACAGATCACCCTAGTCCAGCAAATCCAGGTGATGGTTCTAGTTTTAGAATAGCTGTTCCATTTGAAGTATGGGACATGGAAGATCCTAGTGGAGAGCCAGTACAGATTGATATGGATATTTATGATAGGATGCAGAGCTACAATTCTGGCGATACTGTTTATGTATTTAATCCATTTGATCGTATGTATACACACTTCATGCATCATGCTTATCAATCAGATGGTTTGTATGAAGATGGACCTACTGGAACACCTACTGATTGGTTAACATGGAACGTAGTATGGTGGGATGCACAGTTCAACCAAGGAGACGTTGTTACATTTAATTATGCGAATCCAATACAAGCTGGTGTAGATCAATTTGACTTTACAACTAAAGCAAGTATGACAGCTGCTTCGAACGATGTTTCTGAGGTAAGTGTATATCCTAATCCTTACTACGGGACACATCAGTTAGAGTC
>Ga0208410_1001150_pt1 | contig 13932 bp, 14 predicted proteins | sample ETN02SmetaG_3_FD_185787 | JGI IMG/M metagenome (GOLD analysis project Ga0208410, IMG submission 185787) | Marine microbial and viral communities from oxygen minimum zone, Eastern Pacific Ocean - ETNP2014F10-02SV257 (SPAdes) (version 2) | ecosystem: Environmental > Aquatic > Marine > Oceanic ... | reverse complement strand
TCAATTGCTAGCAAAGGCAGAAATAGAGTAAATGAATAATCTTTGGTCTGGAGAATGTGGCGTAAATTTTTACGTAGAAAGAAAATTAGTACCTCAAAAGGAACAACATTTTCCTGAGTCAAGTTTGTTTCAAATTGCAGCACCTTCCCAGCTTTTTCAAGTCTGGTACTCATAATTTGTCCAGAATAGGTGTTTTTTATCCGATAATCCTTACGTAGATCTTCTTCTTCATACCATTTGGGAAAACCTGAATTTGCTTCAAACCAGAGTGTTTTACGTGTAAAAACTTTTCCATCTGCTTTGGTGTTTTCGTTCTTTTCAACTATGTAATTTTTTGAATCTTTGGTCACCACTTCGTAACTAAAATGACTGTATCCACTGATTTCTGAACTTTGAACATCCAAATGTTTAAATGAAGTCTTTGTACCCGTTAGAAGTTCATCTATATAAGTTTCGTTAGCAGCAGCCGAGATTACTGAAATCATTATGCTGCATATGATTAGGGTATGAAAATAATAATTATTTATCCTTATCATTAGTTGATAGCCCCTTCGCATTTTCTACAAATTTTCCAGTGAGGTTTTGCGTATGGGGGATCCACTTGGCAGTTGCGGCACACAACTTCTTTACAGTGTGTACAGACCATTTTATATGCCTGAAAGCGAGAAACCACCTTCCCACATATTTTACAGTTTTCCTCCAATCTCCTCATTTTTTGTATAGCTTCTTGTTTTTTAGGTTTTTATTTTGTAATACTTCCCATAACGGGATAGTCATTATTATGCCAATATTTTTGACTGGCGCAAGCGCAATACTTAGAAGAATTAATACACTGATGAAGGAATTATAATACTGAACATCTTTCTGAACTATATAAAATTTAATTCCATTTAGTCCGGTTTTGTTTTTTTAAAAAAATCTTTTACTTTATACCTAAAAAAGATGTAATTGGATTTGATTTTGCAGACGGGATTTGCTTAAATTTGTCTATGGGAAAAAAGTTATCTGAAAAAATCTAAAATATAAGAAAGACTAGTAATCATGGAAGAAATCAAACGCCTCTTATTGGAAGAAAAGGCGGCACTGCTCGAGAATATTCGAGAAAAAACAGGTAATCAAAACAAATTGCAAAATGATATCGGAGATGCTATTGATTCTTCAGTAGAAGAACAGGATCGGGAGCTAGACCTGTTGCTACAAGATCGGGATCAGGCCAGACTTAAGGGAATTGAAAATGCTCTTCAACGTATGGAGTCTGATGACTTCGGTTACTGCGATGAGTGCGGTGAAAACATTTCCAAAAAACGACTGATGGCGGTACCTTTAACTAGCATGTGCATCAATTGCCAGTCAATTGAGGAACGCAATAGGCTTGCGCAAAATGCATTTTCTCGTGCAGACTACACAAGCCAAGTTTTGAGTGACGAGTAATTTTTAGGATCACTTATGAAGCCTTGGTTTAGTTCAGATACTGCATTCTGCTAACAATTTTTAAACACTCGCGAATGCCGGCTCTAATTGCATAAAGAGTGTTGATTAAAAAAATTATTGAAAAAACGTGCCGGAATTTTCAGTTTTTAATTCTGGAGTAGTATGGCCAATCTGCTGAATTATGATGCTGGCCAGTTACTGGCCTTTATTTTAGTGCTAGTTCGTGTTAGTGGCATAATCGCTACCGCACCGATATTCGGTAGTTCAGTTACGCCACCTCAGGTTAAGATTGTATTGAGCCTGATGCTGGCTTTGATTCTCTATCCTTTCATTCCTCCAATACAAGTTTTTCCTGATCGCCCTGATCACTATGTTATTCTGATTGCAAGCGAACTGCTGATTGGATTGGTACTAGGTATGATTGGCCAGTTTTTGTTTGCGGCAGTTGAATTTGCTGGAGAAGTTATTGGTTTTCAGATGGGGCTCGGTATGGCGATTATCTTTGATCCTCAATCTCAGGCGCAGGGTTCCTTAATAGGAAGATTAGAAAGCACAATTGCGACACTCATTTTTTTAGCTATGGATGGTCATCTTATTGTTGTTCAGGCTCTTGTCAGAAGTTACTCTGTTCTTCCTCCAGGAGGGGCGCGAGTTAGCCAGCCTTTGGTTGAAAAACTGACAGAACTTTCTGCAAGTATTTTTTTCATTGGCTTACAAGTCGGGGCACCGCTGATTGTAGCTCTTTTTCTAGCAAATGCTATTGTTGGCCTACTGGCACGCTCTGTTCCGCAAATTCAGGTTTTTGTGGTTGGTTTTCCACTAACCTTATTACTCGGATTTTTGTTTCTGCTTTTCGGTATGCCATTTTATGGACAAGCGCTGCATCAGATGTTTGAAAAATTGGATACACAATTATTTAGTGTACTTACACTTTTAGGTGGTTAAAGCAACAACAACCGAAGAATTTGGAACATACGTCCGCATATCTATAAATTTATATATTTAAAGCACTTATTTCTTGAAAATCAATGGCAGAACAACAAGGTCAGGAAAAAACTGAAGCTCCAACGGAGAAAAAGCGCAGAGAGTCGCGTGAAGAAGGGCAGGTTGCCTTCAGTAAAGAACTCTCCTCTGCGGCATTGCTTGCAGGAATTGTTCTCACTCTGGTAGCCACTAGTCCTTTTATTCTCGATTCATTTCGGGAACTCATGACAAACATTTTCCGTCAGATGGCATCTGCTGATGAGTTGTCAGTCAACAGTATTTATACTTTGTCTGGAGAAATTATCACCACCATGCTACCCGCGTTTACACCATTCTTAACGGTTATTGTTTTAGTGGCTATTTTTGCTGCTGTTGTACAGGTAGGTATACAGATTACTTTCAAAGCCATTGTTCCTAAATTCAGTAAATTAAGTCCCTTAACAGGAATTAAACGTCTTTTTTCATCACAGTCTTTGGCCGATTTTCTTAAGAGTATGGCAAAATTGATTATTGTAGGATTTGTTGGGTATTTAACTTACATGGATAAAATTTCAGAATTGAACGGTCTTTCAGTTTCAACTCCGGAGGCAATTCTCAAATATAATTTTACCGTTGTCGCAGAAGTTGCGGGAAAGATCGTGCTTGCACTAGTGGCTATTGCAATTTTTGATTATTTTTATCAACGCTGGCATCATGAGCAACAAATGATGATGACGAAACAAGAGGTCAAGGAAGAGACGAAACAAACAGAAGGTGACCCTCAACTAAAAGCTAGAATCCGCCAGATTCAACGTGAAATGTCAAATGCTCGGATGATGCAGGAAGTGCCAAAAGCAGACGCATTGATCGTTAATCCGACTCACTTCTCAGTTGCTGTGCTTTACGACCGTGATATTATGGCAGCTCCAGAAGTTACAGCAAAAGGTGTAGATCACATGGCCCTGCGTATGCGAACAATTGCCAGAGAAAACAATGTCCCCATTCTCGAACGTCCGGAATTGGCTCGAGATTTATACGCAAATGTAGAAATTGGAGAAGACATCCCTGAACGTTTTTATAAAGCAATTGCGGAAATTCTGGCCTTTGTTTACAGACTTCGAAAGTGAGAAACTATTTATAGTCGCACTACTTTTAATACTAATCTTCAGGGTATATCCTAAATATAAAACAAATATTCTTTTTGGAGCAATATTTGCAACTGGCTGGTCCGTGGATTTTTTTTTGATTCACAGATATTTTTTGAGACCTTTTGGTAATGGATGACCAGTGGCCACAGCAAGCATACCTTTAAACAATATAGTCAAAAAGTCTGATGTCATTCTTGCCGCAGGTGTGATGTCAATGCTCCTGATAATGGTGGTACCTCTACCACTTTTGGTCCTCGATTTACTCCTTGCATTAAGTATATCAGTAGGAGTACTGATTCTTTTTGTTGCTTTATTTACGGAGAGTTCACTCGAGTTTTCCTCCTTCCCATCTGTGTTGCTTATCGCGACAATTTTCCGGCTTTCTCTTAATGTTGCTTCTACGAGACTTATTTTATTGGAAGGTCATCAAGGTTCTGGAGCAGCAGGGTCGATAATTAATTCTTTTGGGGAATTTGTAGTTGGTGGAAATCAGATTGTTGGGATAATCATTTTCTTGATACTGGTTATCATCAATTTTGTTGTAATCACAAAAGGTACAGGACGTATTGCTGAGGTTGCCGCACGTTTTACTTTGGATGCCATGCCTGGGAAGCAGATGGCGATTGACGCGGATTTAAATGCAGGACTTATAGATGAAGACGAAGCTCGCCATCGGCGTTCAACTATTCAGCGTGAATCGGATTATTTTGGGTCACTTGACGGTGCTAGTAAATTTGTGCGGGGTGACACAATTGCCGGTTTGATTATTACCTCGATTAATATTTTAGGCGGATTGTTGGTAGGAATTACTCAGTTTGATATGTCTGCTGGGGATGCATTTAACTCTTATGCAACTCTAACGATTGGTGATGGACTCGTCTCGCAAATTCCTGCGTTGATAATTTCAATCGCCGCAGGTATTGCCGTCACCAAAGCCTCCGGTGAGAATAAAATTTCTGTTGATTTGCAAACACAAATTTTCAGCAATGTTCAGGCATTGTATGTAGTTTCAGCTGTTCTTCTTACTTTTTCATTAATTCCGGGTTTGCCGGTAGTTCCATTTTTGCTGTTAGCGATTTGTACTTTCACATTGGCGCAAATGAGTAAACGTTCCAACTTGAACATAGCGACAGAAGAGCATCAGGAAGAGCAGGCACGGTTGCAGAAAGAATTGAGTGAAGAACCGGAAGATATTGAATCATTACTTACGATTGATATCCTCGGTCTGGAACTGGGTTACGGTATGATACCGTTAGTGGATGAAGATCAGGATGGCGAACTGCTGAAACGGATCAAGGCAATCAGGCGACAAATTGCGACTGATTACGGATATATCGTGCCTGCACTGCATATTAAAGATAATCTTGAATTATCACCTGGTGAATATTCAATTACAATTAAAGGAATTGAGATTGCCCGTAATGAGCTGATGATGGGACACCACCTTGCCATGAAGACAGGGGATGTTGATGAAGAGATCCCCGGAGTTGATACAGTTGAACCAGCATTTGGACTACCGGCAATCTGGATTGCGGAAGAAGATGAGGAACGCGCTCAGTTTTCCGGATACACTGTTGTTGATCTTCCAACTGTTTTGGCTACACACCTGACAGAAGTTCTGAAAAATCATGCATTTGAATTTATCGGTCGACAGGAAACCCAGAAACTTATCGACTCTCATGCCAAGTCCGAGCCAAAAGTTGTTGAAGAATTGATCCCATCACTGGTATCATTAGGAGTCGTGCAAAAAGTTCTACAGAATTTGCTTAAAGAACTAGTATCTATCCGAGACTTACATACAGTTCTTGAGACTCTGGCGGATGTTGCTCCAATAACTAAAGATCCTGATTTGCTCACAGAGCATGTTCGTCAGAATCTTTCAAGGCAGATCACAAGACAATATCAAACACCAGATGGTATGCTGCCCCTGATTACAATGAACCAGGATTTGGAAAATCAAATTGCCTCTGCAATCCAGGATTCGGGTCAAGGTGCATATCTTGGCTTGAATCCTAACATGGCACAGGCGATCATAAATGGAATTGACGGAATGATGGAGCAATTTACTATCAACAATTATCAGCCTCTTTTGCTTTGTTCACCGCTGATTCGTCCGCATGTAAAAAAACTAGTGGAGCGTTTCATTCCTAATCTTGTAGTACTTTCTCATAATGAGGTAGCACAGGATGTTCGTATTGAAGCACTTGGTGTAGTTGAATTAAGTGGTTAAGAAAATAAATGTTGAGTTTCTAAATAGTAATTAAATCAACTCAAAACGAAGACCAAAATCTATTTGAAAGCAATCTTATGAATCTAAAGCGTTACCGCGTCAATAATATCAAAGAAGCTTTGAAATTCATAAAGCGCGATCTGGGCCCAGACGCACTGATTGTTTCCACTCGTCAAGTTAAAGAAGGAAAAGGTGCTTTTGGAATGTTTGGTAAAAAAATGTTGGAGGTAACTGCTGCACCAGGTGAAAAGAAAAACCCCAGTGTTGCCTCAAAAGTAACTACTAAGAAAGCTCTAGAATCATATCGAGGCGGTAAAGATTCTGTTGAAGACACATTCGCTGATACATTCATGAGACCTCAGAAAAATTCTGCGCTTCCTGTTGCTGATCAAACTCGCAACATTATGCTGCCGATCCAAAAAGAGCTACAGGGAATTCAACTGACTTTAGGAGATTTGAGCTCACAACCAAATGCTCTTGACAAACATCTTGTTGGTGAATTGAAAAACGAGCTTGGAGAGATGCGGCACATGATTCATGTTTTAGCATCACGTTCGGGTAACTTAAGTGATCCGGATATTCCTGAAAATCTGCTGCTTTTATATCAGCAAATGAAATTCAGTGGCTTAGAAGAAAAGTTCGCTCGGCGTTTGGTTATGGAAGCCGAGCGAAATCTGAATGGAGATGATCTTGAAAATTTCGCTTACGTTAAAATTTTTCTAGCCCGTATGTTGATGAAAATAATTAAAATCACCAGAGGACTTGAGGGGGTAAAATCTTCGCAAAGAATATTAGCATTGCTGGGACCAACTGGAGTCGGCAAAACAACTACAGTCGTCAAGATCGCTGCAGAGCAAATGCGGAAGCATAAACGAAAAGTGGCGTTGATTTCAGTTGACACAAACAACCGTTCATCCTCAGAACAACTTCGTGCTTTCGCCAAACTGATTAAAGCTCCGTTTAGTACTGTTAAAGAAAAAGCTGAGCTGAACCGACTTATTAATAGTTATGAAGATTATGATTCAATTATTATTGATACTGAAGGCTTTTCTCAACGAAATGACGAACAATTGTTTGAAATGCGAGAAATATTTGACGAACGAGGCCGTATCCAAAATTCACTCGTATTGAGTGCGACAAGCAAAGACGTCGACATGATTGAGGTTACTAGGAAATTCGGCTGTATGCCTATAGACAGTATTATTTTTACAAAACTTGACGAAAGTGCTACTTACGGCTCCCTCTTTAACCATGCTATTCGTTTCAAAAAACCGCTCTCCTATTTGACGTTAGGGCAAAAAGTTCCTGAGGATCTTGAGGTTGCCTCAAGGGAACGTTTGGTTGACTTGCTGTTGAACATTTCCGGAAAATGAGAAATGAGTGGAAAACATGCCTACTACAAAAAACCCCTATAACGAAAAAACTCAGCAGAGTAGAGAAGATCAACTGATCAAACACGCCCCTCTGGTTAAACGTGTGGTAACTAGAATGGCCGCTCGGTTTCCTCCTGGAGTGGACCATGAAGAGCTGTATCAGGTCGGCATGATTGGACTTCTCGATGCAGTTGACAAGTTTGATCCAACTCGTGATGTTAAATTTAAAACATATGCTGAATTTCGTATCAAGGGTGCAATCCTTGATGAACTTCGTTCGATGGATTGGGTACCCCGGTCTGTGCGTGCGGCGACAAATGAGTGGGGTAAAGCATGGCGCAGCCAGACCTTTGAATTTGGACGTGAGCCTAGTGATCAAGAAATGGCCGATCATATGGAAATGAATCTGGAGGAGTATCACGAATTTATTCTCAAGGCAAGCCCTACACCTTTAATTTCTATAGAAGAATTTAAAGAACATTCCAACCAGGAAGACAGCACAAATTTGTTAGAAATTCTCGCCAAACCCGGTGAGAAGGATCCATTTGATCTGCTTTCTATGCAGCAGATGAAGAACAAACTCGCGGATGCTGTTGCAGAACTTGAAGAGAGGGAACAACTGGTACTTTCTCTTTATTATCAGGAAGAAATGAACTTGAAGGAAATTGGAGAAATCCTTGGAGTTATTGAGTCGCGAGTGTCTCAAATACGGACAAAAACCATCCTCAAATTGCGTGCTAAATTACGCTTGATGACCAGAGACGGTATGGAGGGTTAGCTACTAGCTATAAAATAATGCTGAATGACATATCTTCTATAACCCAAATGCTTGAGGAAATGGTTGAACATCAGCAGGTCAAGGTTCTCAAAGTTGCTCGAGGAATTATACCAGATGCAACCCCGGAAGACATACGAAACCCCCAAGATTTCCCGGAACTTTCCTCCGACTCACTTTTCAACTACGAAGACGGTATCCTCACGGGGTACCTTTCACTACAGATTGCTCTACGCAACCTCAACAAAGCATGAATCTGGCAGGATTTTTTAGCTTTCATGCAGTATTGATTGAGTTTAAACTAAGATCGTAAAGTTAATTTCTTTGAGCAAATCAATTGTTCATTAAGGTCAAAAATCATTGTTCAACAAGCTCCTAAAGAAAACAAATCAAATGACAACAAAACCGATCAGTCGTTTTCCAGTTCCTGAACTAAAAGATTTACCCCAGGACATTCAAGAAAGAATAATGAGAGTTCAGGAAAAATCAGGATTTGTGCCTAACGTATTCCTCGTCCTGGCTCAGCGTCCAGAAGAATTTAGATCTTTCTTCTCCTATCATGATGCCTTGATGGAAAAAGAAGGTGGTCTTACAAAGGGTGAACGCGAAATGATAGTGGTTGCTACTTCAGGCCTCAACCAATGTACCTATTGTGTTGTAGCTCACGGTGCGATTGTACGTATACGAGAAAAAAATCCAATTCTTGCAGATCAACTTGCTACAAATTATCGTAAAGCGGACATCACTCCAAAACAGAAAGCAATGCTTGATTTTGCCGTTAAAGTCACTCTGAATTCTGCTGAAATAAATGATGCTGATTATGAAAAAATGCGGAAGCAAGGGTTTTCCAATGATGAAATATGGGACACCGGTGCTATTTCCGCGTTCTTTGCGTTATCAAATCGTATGGCAAATTTGACAAGTATGAGACCAAATGATGAATTTTATTTGCTGGGTCGTATACCAAGAAAATAAACTTTAGTTCTTCTTTAAAATGTCTACTGCAAAACAATATAAATTCATCAGGAAACTTGCAAAAATCGTGGGGCTGTTCTTCATTTTTTGTTGGTTGGCGCAGACGTTAATTGCTAGTTCGCTTTTGCTAAAAAGCAGCAAAGGTGTGTCTTTCCAGTTAGAAATAATAGCTGATGGTTTAGGCGTTCCTTGGGGCATGACATTTCTCGGTACCGATCAAATATTGTTTACTGAAAGAAATGGAAAGATTCTCCTCCTTGATCCTGAAAGCGGTATGGTCAGCTATATCGCAGGTGCCCCGAAAGTTATGTATGCGGGACAGGGTGGGTTGCTGGATGTTGCCACTCCTCAGGGTTACACAGAGGGAGACTGGATTTATTTTACCTACAGCAAAAAGTTGCAAGGTAAGGGTGTTACCGCACTGGTTCGTGCGAAGCTGATTGGTAAGCATCTTGTCGAATTTCAAGATTTGCTGATTACACGTTCTGCAAGTAACACTAGCAGACATTTCGGGAGCCGTATTACCTTTGATGACGAGGGCCATCTTTATTTCTCAGTTGGTGACCGTGGTGTACGAACTAATGCTCAGGATTTGTCCACGCACGCTGGATCGATTATTCGTTTAGCTCTTAATGGCAGTGTTCCTGAAGATAATCCTTTTTTTCAGAAAGATGGTGTTTTGCCGGAAATCTGGAGTTATGGACACCGCAATCCTCAGGGAATTTTCTTTGACATTATTCAGCAGCGTCTCTGGTCAATTGAACATGGACCACGCGGAGGAGATGAAATCAACCTCATCCTGCCAGGGCGCAACTACGGCTGGCCTATTATTTCATACGGCAAGGAATACTGGGGTCCAGTTCAAGTTGGAGAAGGTACAGAAAAAGAAGGAATGGAACAGCCGGTTAAGTTCTATGTACCGTCAATTGCACCTGGAAGTTTGATTCTATACTCAGGAAAAGCTTTTTCTGCCTGGAAAGGGAACTTGTTTGCGGGTGCTTTAAAATTGACCCACCTGAATCGTGTAGAAATTGACAAGGATGGCAGGGCCGTTGGCGAAGAAAGACTTCTGGAGAAGTTTGGAGAACGAATCCGAGCAATATTAGAAAGTCCGGAAGGCTGGCTTTATCTATCAACTGATAGTGGAAAAATCTTGAGGATCCGACCAGTTGAAAATAATCAATAAATTATTCATAGTTTTGAATTAACAGCAAAAAAGATCGAAGGAGGTTAAGTGAAAAAAGCTGTTATCATCGGTGTTGGGGCTGAGCAAGGTCTGGGGGCTCAACTGGCCAAACGATTTGCGTCAGAAGGCTTGCATGTTTTTATTGCCAGTAGACATCAGTCTAGACTTGAGGCATTGAAAATTGAAATTGAACGGGCAGGAGGTAAAGCCTCAGTAGTCTGCACTGACGCAACTAACGAAGAGCAGGTAATAAATCTGTTTGAAAAAGCAGGCGGCGGAATAAGCCTAGCAGTCTATAATACCGGGAATAATTTTCCAGGCCAAATCATTGATATGGATGCAGAATATTTTAAGAAAAGCTGGGAATCATGTTGCTTTGGAGGGTTTTTGTTTGGCAGGGAAGCAATCCGTAGTATGATTCCGTCTGGAAAGGGAACTTTGTTATTTACAGGGGCAAGTGCTTCTACGCGGGGACGAGCCAATTTCGGGGCTTTTAATTCCGCAAAGGCAGGTTTACGCATTCTTGCGCAGGCAATGGCCAAGGAATATGGTACAAAGGGAATTCATGTAGGACATGTTATAATCGATGGTGCGATAGCTGGGGACAAGATTAAACGTAATCTTCCTGAACTTGCAGAAAAACTTGGAAAAGAAGGAATGATAAATCTCGAAGGAATTGTTGACAGCTACTCGTATCTTTATAATCAGCCTCCACAGTCTTGGACGTTTGAACTTGATCTGCGCACCTCAATTGAAAAATGGTAGAAATGGAAACATGTTTTAACTGCTTTACCTAAATTTTTACTAATGCATTGTAAAAGATGGGATCATTTGACCGAATTCCGATAATAGATATAGGAGAAATCAACGAAAGTGATGGTCCTGGAATTAATTCAATAGTTCGGCAAATAAGAAAAGCCTACGGAACTGCAGGATTTGCTTATATTGTAAATCACAGAGTAGCTCCTTTATTGATCAAACAACTTTTTCAAAAATCTGTTGATTTTCATTCTTTGCCCTACAAAGAAAAAATTAAGATTGAACTGAATGAGCTGCATAGGGGCTATATACCTATAAATACTTCTACTGACAGGAATTCCAAACTGGCAGTGGTAACAAAACCAAACCAGAGTGAGTCATTTATTATGATGAGGGAAGCAGATATGAACGATCCAGCTGTAAAATCGGGAGACTATCTAGCCGGACCGAACCAGTGGCCGGAAGGTTTACCTGGTTTTCAGGAAATATTGACTTCCTATTTCGATGAACTGACCCATCTATGTCACAAAATTTGCCGAGTAATTGCTTTAGTTCTAGGAGCCGATCTAAAAACTTTTGCCTCAGAATTTAATCCACCTACAGCATTTCTTAGATTAATAAAATATCCGCCAGCACTACCTAACGAATCGAATGATCTTTACGGTTCAGCTCCACATACTGATTTCGGCTGCATTACGATTCTAGCTCAAGATGAAACCGGAGGCCTTCAGGTTAAAAATTCTCAGGGTCAATGGATTGATGTCCCATTTATCAAGGATTCTTTTGTAATGAATATTGGGGACATGCTGCACCGTTGGAGCAATGGACTATTAATTTCTACGCCGCATAGAGTAATAAACTGTACTGGGCGAGAGCGTTATTCTTGCCCTTTTTTCTTCGAGCCAAATGTTAACGTAAACGTATCCCCATTGGCTTGTTGTATAAATGATCACAGACCAAAGCAGTTTGAATCTATTGATTACGGTGAATTTCTGCGAACTGAACTGCAAACTGGATATGACAGACACGCGGTTCATAATTAGTTTTTAGGAAAATCATCTTTTATTATTACCACATGAATCCATCCTGCGTATTGTTATGAAAAAACTCTTGGTAATCATAATCTTCTGTTTATTGAATTTTAACTGGGCGGGACAGAATCAAAATTACGCAAAAGAGCCCCCAGAATTCGAAAGTGTATTAAAGCTAATAAGGCAAGGTTGGGAGATTAATAAAAAGCAGAGTGAAGTTGTAATTCTTCCTGGATTGAAACCATATCAAAGTTTGAAACGGGAAGTTCTGGTTGTCAAATATAGGCTGCGGAAAGGTGCAGAATTTATTTACTGTCTTGTTGAGTATGACAGTCAGTTGGACACTATCAGTGAAGTTTGTGAAGCTAGTGAACAAAAGGCGGGGGAACCCCTTGGTGGCCAGATCAGCAACTAGTGATCGATTACATTTCTTGAGTATGGTATCCAGCTACTTTTCATTTTCAATGATGATAAAAATTAATATTTGTTGATATGCTGGTGGGAGTGAGAATCAGCCGGCTATACATAAAAAATGTAAAAACCTGAGCAATAGGTTGTACTCTAATTCAAGTCTTCACTCAATATGATTTCAGGGTATAGCACATCCATTTATATCAGTGCTTTAACCAGATACTTCGCCAGAAGGAATGACTCCCCTTTGTAGTCTTTAGTTGGGGTCTTGTAAAATTACTAAATAAAAAATCTCTACAAAAAAGGAAAAAATGAAAACAGAGACACGTACCGAAATTGAAGCCGCCGTTTTTCGGAAGCTAATCAGTCATTTTGATTCACGCAAGGATGTTCAAAACATTGACCTGATGAACCTTTCGGGTTTCTGCCGCAATTGTTTGGCGAAATGGTATTCCGCCGAAGCCGTGAAACTTGGAGAGGACCTCACTGTTGATTCCGCAAAAGAAATAGTTTATGGCATGACATACGGAGAGTGGAAGGAAAATTATCAAAAATAATCATCACATCTTTTAATCAGCTCAGTTTTAATGAAAAATATTTGACAATATTTAGTATTGTTAGCAAAGATTTTTATGCTCTAAATACAATATTTAGTCTGAATTATGACTGTTATCATTCCAAACATTAATTCCAATTGTAATACAGACTGTGAAAATTAAGTACAAGCTGATAGTGAGCAAGGCAGGGAAGAAATCCATTGCAGCAAATAATAAAACAAATAGAACTCCAAACTGCACTAGTGGATAATCCGGATAAAAATCCCAAAATATTTGAAATACTTCTTTCTTGTTCCTGTATAAATTCTTCAGGATTTTAGTAAAATCATCTCTGTCCAGCTCAGAGACGGGTTTTTCTCCAAGCTCTGGGTAAATATGAGATATTAGCAAAGAAATCGCCGATCTAGTCTTTTTTTCTGGTGATTGAGGAGTTTGATGAATTTCCTCGCTCTGAAAAATTTGATGAGTCACAGGTGCCTGTGGTTTTTTTAGCGTTTCATTAATCTCCTCAAATCGTAGAGATTTTTTCTTCTTTTTTTCTTGAATAGGATTTATACCTTCCTTTATTTTCTTTTTTGCTTGATCACGTTTTTTTCTTGCTAATGCCAGCGTAACTTCAGGCCAGACTCCTAAGGAAGATGATTTCTGTTTACCGTCGAATCTAAAATCGAATCTCCAGTATTTTGAGCTATTTGTATGTACCAATAGATACAAACCTCCTCCGTCAGACAATTTATATTGCTTAGTTTTGGGTTCAGCCTTTTTGACAGCTGACTCTGTAAGTTTATCTTGTTTCATGTTATTTTTATTGCTGGTAAATTATAATATAAATAAAGCAATATTTATACCAGTAATTTTACCTGTACAGGGTCCACTCTGCAAACAGTAAATCGTGTTTAATTTCCAAATACTCAATCAATTTTTTTCAATTTTCCTCTTACAATCTTTTCAATGATATTTCCGTCAGCGTCATAGCGCATAGTATTCCATTCTTTATCTCTCTTGAACTCACCTACCACTTTAACTCTACTGGGATACGAGTAGTAGGTTCCCTCTCCATCAAATAAACCATACTTCCATTCACCTTCATACC
>Ga0208410_1001146_pt1 | contig 13978 bp, 11 predicted proteins | sample ETN02SmetaG_3_FD_185787 | JGI IMG/M metagenome (GOLD analysis project Ga0208410, IMG submission 185787) | Marine microbial and viral communities from oxygen minimum zone, Eastern Pacific Ocean - ETNP2014F10-02SV257 (SPAdes) (version 2) | ecosystem: Environmental > Aquatic > Marine > Oceanic ... | reverse complement strand
ATATTCAAAGACCCGTTTCCAAGATCCACCGACCGTGATGCCGCATCCCACGTGCGCGCCACGCGCGTCCCACGCGGTCCCGGAGACGACGCGACGGGAAAAACTCGCCACGCGTGCGTTTTCGCGGAAGGGGCGAATATTCGAACGTTCGAAAGTCCACCGTTTGGATAATACACGGCGTATATCTCAGTACAATACGACGATAGATAGACCCCCCCCGATCCCACGTCGCCGATCACGCGACGTTTCGAGGCATCAATCCATCGCAATCGTCGATTCGATGCCTGGTCCTGGCGCGCGCGCGCGCGCGCGGGGGGGGGTCGATGCTGGACGGGTGATCGACGGGTCGTGACTCGTCGGTACCCCCCTCCCATCGCCCGCCGGATTTTCCCGCGCAAACCGCGCGGTCGTCTCCGCCGACGACTTTTCCCGCGCGGGATGTGTCGTCACCGTGACGCGGCACTCGTCGACGTGACGTCGGACGCGCTTCGTCGAACGCGCGACGCTCGCGCGATTGATTTTTTTCCGCATCGTCCGATGTATTCCACGGCGTCCCGCGCGTCTCGGCGTCGTCCGAACGCGAGACGCGGCGACGACGACGACGTCGACATCGCGCGCCTCGCGCGCGCGTCGTCGCCGTCGGAGATGATGATGGGGAAAACGCTCGTGGAGACGCACCGCGCGACGCGACGCGCGAGGCGCGCGAGGGCGGAGAACGGGGGCGCGGTGACGAGAATGAAATTGTCTTCTCGTCGAGCCGGTCGCGCGGGTCGCGTCACCGCGCGAGCGGGGGTGAAAGACGTCGACATCGGCGTCTCGGCGACCGAGACGACGCCTCGCGATGGACGACGACGACGGGTGATGAATGATGGTCAACGACGGGCGCGGGCGACGCGCGCGATGGAGGAGGACGCGCGGAAGGGGGCGGATTCGACGGGTGAAAATGTTTCCGCGCCGCGCGTCGCGCGCGAGGGCGCGCGCGCGCGCGAGGGGGGCGGTACGCGCGCGCGCGAGGGGCGTCGGCACCCGATGAAGAATCGCCCGCGTGGGCGCGCGTGGGCGGGAAAACGAGGCACTGATCGGGAAATCGACGGGACGTCGGCGTACGAGGACGATTCCGAGGGTGATGAACCCGCGGTGGCGCGGTGGATGATGATCGACGGTGATGAGACGATGACGATGGATGATGATGCGTCGGAGACGGTGATGGTGACCGGGGAGAGAGGAACGACGACGACGACGGAGGACGTCGGCGGCGCGTCGGCGGCGCGCGAGGCGGAGGACGAGCCGACGCCGCCGGCGACGGATGAGGCGTGGGATGTGATCAATTCGTTTCCGATCGTGCGTGGGGATATGGTGATGTGTGCGGGTGATGGTGAACAGTCGTACGGTGTCAACGCGCCGTTCATTCCTCCGGAGTTTATCGAGCGACCGATCGCGGCGGAGGCGGAGGGGAGCGATAACGAGGCGGAGGAGGACGAGGAGGAGGACGCGCGACGATTCAGTCAGGCGATTCGTGAATCGAGTCTGTTGTGCGAAGACGACGACGTGTTCGATGACGATATCGGGGCGCACGCGGACTTTATCAGCGAACCGGTCGCGTTCGCGGCTCGACGCGAGGCGAGGGAGCTCGCGGCGGCGGCGCGAGTGCCCGGAATCGATTTCATGGTGAAGAGCGGCGCGCTCCTCTGCGACGACGATTACGACGCCAAGGATGGAAATCTGGAGTGCAGCGCCATGACGAACGTGTCAGATTACGCGTCTGAAGAGGAACACTTCGCGACCGCCGCCGATGGACGCGTGTTCCGCGTCTCTCAAGCGCTCGTCGCGCCGTCGGCGTCCAAGCTCGCCAAGGGACACGGCAAGCACCGTCTCGAGGACAGCGCCAACCGCGGAGGCAACGATAGCGAAGATTCCGACGCCGATCTCGTCGTACAAAGCGCGCGTAAGGCTGTTCCTGGAAAGAAGACTTTAGCCACGAAGCGTAAGCGTCGTCCGGACGCGCCGATTCGTCGCGTCAAGGCGGCGAAAAAGGAAAAGGGATCGAGCGTGCGAGCGACGGACATTTATGTCATGTCGAACGGCAAGAGACAGCGCCGCGGCTGCTTGCACTGCGGTACGGTGAAGACGCCGCAATGGCGCATGGGTCCGGAAGGTAAAAAGACCTTGTGCAACGCCTGCGGAGTCCGTTTCATGAAGGGGATCCTCTAAAGACGAGGACGCGTCTGTTCTGTTTTGTTCTTGGTATCGACGAAATCTGTTTTGTTCTTGTTATCGACGAAAGGAAAAAATATCGTTCCTTCTGGTTTTGAATACAATCTATAGCAAATATCCACATCACAACCCACGCTCCACCATGTACCGCTCGATCGTGTCCACGATGACTTGCGTCTGCGATTCAATCTCCACGTTCACTGTGTCGCCCACCGTCTTGTCGCCGAGCACCGTCACGCGAAGCGTCTCCGGAATCAACCACACGTTGAACCGCCCCGTGTTCTTATCCACCTCGCCGACGGTGAGACTGCACCCATCGATGGAGATGAACCCTTTCGGCAACACGTATTTAATCAACGTTGTATCGCTCACCTCAAAAACCACCTTTCTGTTGTGCTCGCTGTCCACCACCTCGACGACATCCGCCGTGCAGTGCACGTGTCCGCTCACCGTGTGCCCACCGATTTCATCCCCCACGCGCGCGCTCCGCTCGTAATTCACCTCACTCCCGACCTCGAGCTTCCCTAAATTCGTCGCTCGGAGCGTCTCGACGATCAAATCAAAGCTCGCGCTCTCGCCGTCGTCCCCGAGCTCGACGACGGTGAGACACGTCCCGTTCACCGCCACCGACGCGCCGATGAGTATCCCATCCAACGTCTTCGCCGGAAACCCGAGCGTCAATCGCGCGAACTCATCGTTCAAATTCTCAAACGACCGCACGCGCGCCTTGCCCTGGACCAATCCCGTGAAGAGCGCGCGCGCGACGCCCGCGCGACGAGACCGCCGTCGCCCGCCGTCACCCCTCGGTCGCCCCACCGTCGTCGTCCCGCGCCGCGTCACGCGCGCACCGGTCGCGAACGCCGAACGGCTCGCTCGCGCGGCCTCTACACCGCGCGTCGTCCGCGTCGCACCGCTCGTCGTCGTCGACATCGCTCGCCCCCGGCGCGCACTGCCGTCGACGTCGTCCCGTCCATCGTTCGTCATACCGATATACGAACGAAAGAAAGAAACGAAAAATATAACCCCAAACACACTCCAAAAGTCCGAAAACCCATATAAAACACACCACCACACCAACACAAATAATACCGTTCAAGCCTCTTTCAATAAAACACAAACACTCGTACACGAACACTTCTCAACCCCATCCACATGTCCCGCCCTCGGTCACGTCCCCGATCGCATCATCGCGCGCGCCGCCGTCGTCGTCGCGCCCTACAAAGTCGCGTTTTATACGCACGACCCGCACCTTTCGAACGCTCACCGCAACGCACCAAGGTACGACGACGCGCTTCGCGTCCCGTCTCGCGCGTCCCGTCGCGGTCGCCTCGCGTCGCGTCGCGTCGATTCGGATCCGGATTCGGACGCATGGCGGCGCATCCGCGCGCGGGCCCATCGCGCGCGGATCGCGGATGGGCGCGCGCGCTCGGGGCGACGACGACGACGGCGACGACGCGCGAGGCGATCGTGGGACGCGACGCGGTGATGTGAAAAATTCGCGCGCGCGAACGGTGACGCGCGAGCGCGGTGGGACGGCTCGCGCGCGACGCGAGAGGGACCGACGAGGACGCGCGGAGAAGGGCAAGATGAGGACGGGCGATTGACTCCCGATCGTCGATCGATCTCGATCGGGAACCGCGGTGGTGGTGGTCGTGCGCGCGGGGGTCGAGCGCGCGTGGGGGACGAAGGGAAAGAAAGAAAGGGAGGAATGCGTCGCGCGCGATGGGTGGGCGGTGAGAGACGAACGCGAGACTGACCGAGGCGATTGATTTTCTCGCTCGCGCGTCGGCGTAGACTCTCTTCGGCATGTCTGGAGAAGGAGGATTCGACGACGCGAATTATGATCGCGGTATGGAAGAACTCATGAAGGAAGAGAAGGATGAGAACGGAGAGTTCACCATCACCGAGTGGACGGAAGTCCACGAAACGTTCGACACGATGAACTTGAAGGAGAACTTGTTGCGCGGTATCTACGCGTACGGTTTCGAAAAGCCGTCCGCCATCCAGCAACGCGGTATCGTCCCGTTCTCCAAGGGTTTCGATGTCATTCAGCAAGCGCAATCTGGTACCGGTAAGACGGCTACTTTCTGCGCCGGTATCTTGCAAAGCCTTGATTACAACATCACGGAGTGCCAAGCGCTCGTTTTGGCGCCGACGCGTGAGTTGGCGCAACAAATTGAAAAGGTCATGCGCGCGTTGGGCGACTACCTTCAAGTCAAGTGCCACGCGTGCGTCGGTGGTACCTCCGTCCGTGAAGACACCCGCATCCTTCAAGCCGGTGTCCACGTCATCGTCGGTACTCCGGGTCGTGTTTACGACATGCTTCGCCGCCGCGCGTTGAAGAGCGACTCCATCAAGATTTTCGCTCTTGACGAAGCCGATGAAATGCTTTCTCGTGGTTTCAAGGATCAAATTTACGACATCTTCACGTTGCTCCCGCCGAAGGTGCAAGTCGGTGTTTTCTCCGCTACCCTTCCGCCGGAAGCGCTCGAGATTACCCGAAAGTTCATGACCAAGCCGGTGCGCATTTTGGTCAAGCGTGACGAACTTACCCTCGAAGGTATCAAGCAGTTCTACGTCAACGTCGACAAGGAACAATGGAAGTTGGACACGTTGTGCGACTTGTACGAGACGCTTGCGATTACGCAATCCGTCATCTTCGCCAACACCCGCCGTAAGGTCGACTGGCTCACGGATAACATGCGAGCCCGCGATTTCACCGTCTCCGCCACTCACGGTGACATGGACCAAAACACTCGTGACGTTATTATGCGCGAGTTCCGCTCCGGTTCTTCCCGTGTGTTAATCACCACCGATTTGCTCGCTCGTGGTATCGATGTCCAGCAAGTTTCCTTGGTCATCAACTATGACTTGCCCACTCAGCCTGAAAACTACCTTCACCGTATCGGTCGTTCCGGTCGTTTCGGTCGTAAGGGTGTCTCCATCAACTTTGTCACCGCCGAAGACGAACGTCTCCTCCAAGACATCCAACGTTTCTACCAAACGGTCATCGAGGAGCTTCCCTCCAACGTCGCCGATCTCATCTAAGGTAGAGGTGTTGATCTGCGACGAAAACGGTTTCCGTTTGCGCGCATTCATTTCAAAACCCGTCGCCGGCGCCGAGCGTCGGTGTCTCGCTTTCGCTTTAGAACCATCCCTAGCCCTTGGTTCGCGTTTAAAGATTGAAAGTAATGAGAACATGCACAAAAAAATTAAAAAACAACTCTCGTCTCAACACTACAACATTTCCAACCAGTTCTAACAAAATTTCTAACAAAAAAGCGTCGTCGGACGACGTTTTACATGAAGTCGTCTTCGGCTTCCTCGACCGACGCGTACTTCTTCGCCATCTCCTTATTACTCTTCATCGAGTCCTCCACCATCATGTGCTTATAATCTCTCGCTTCTCTGTCCGCCTCTCGCGCGCGTTCCTCCTCCAATCGTTCTCGTTCGGCGACGCGATACGCCTCCTTCTTTGCCCTGCGAACGCCCTCGTCGTACGCCTCCCTCTCCGCCTGTAAATCCGGAAACCGCTCAACTTTCGTCTTATTCAACCGATTCACGATGTCATTGATTCTCGTCTTCACTTTCGTCCTCCGCACGGCTTCCGCCTTCTCGTTCTTAAACGCCACCTGTCCGACGTCCATGTCGCCGCGTTTGCGCAAGTTTTCCCACGGCGTGTACACCACGTACAGGTCATTCTGTTTATTCCCCGCGATGCTGTTCGCCTTGACGAGCTGCGCGCAATCCTCCAACTCCTCGGGCGTGATATCATCCATCGTCTGTCCCGGAGACATTCGCAGGTACACGTGCGCGCTCGAGAGTTTATCGACGTGAAACCACACGTCGTGGGGCAATCCCCACTGAATGAGGTGTTCATTCTCGTGCTTATCCGCGCCGACGTACACGACGTGACCCGTCGTCTCGGCGCCTCGAGGGGTGTAATACAACACCATCTCACTCGTCGCGCGCGCGACGCGCGCGCGACGCGCGGGGCGCGACCGAGAGGATGAAAAAACGCTCGAGACTGACGCCCGGGTCGTCACGACAGTCACACGACACATCCGCATTTCGCGGCGTCTCGTCCACCGCATGCGCGCCGTCACCGTCGTCTCGTCCGTCCGCGCGCCCGCGCGGGCGTCCGTGAAGCCATTCTCGCGTTCTCGCCTCCGCACTCGTCGTTTCCTTTCGTCGTCTCGCGCGAGCGTCGTCGTCTCGGCCGTGGATGCGCAGTCGTTATCCGATGGCATCGGTCTGGACTCGGCCGTCGAGGCCGGTTGCATCGTCTTCGCCGCGCGATTCGGGGCGCTGGGATTGGGCAAGGCGAAACAGGGGTCGGATATCGAGCGCGCGCTGGAGATGTGCGAGACGCGAGGGATCGATGTGCGCGATCTGTATTACGACGAGGACCAGGGCGAGCAGCGGTGGTATCTCGTCGGGAACTGGTCGGTGCCGAAGAAGGGGGATCCGAGGTACGGAGACGGACGCATGTCGCAAGAGTTGAAGAGTCGAGTGCGGTATCACGATGGGAAGAAGGCGGCGGACGAGGCTGGGGTAAATTACGCGGACATCGAGGAGCTCACGGCGTTGTATCCGACGACGCCGAAACGCGCGGTGGAGTTGCGACGACGATTGAAAGATGCCGGGAAGGAGATCGAGTGGGACATTTGATTGATATTTTGAAGTGAAGATTGCAATGTTAGTCATTTTAATTGTCACGTCAGACTAGAGTGTGTGATTCGATCGAACGCGTCGCGCGACGGCGTCTCGTTGCGAATCTTCGCGGCGACGCAGAGCGACTCATCGTCCCGACTACTTGGCGAGACGCACGCGAACGGGTGCGCCGGTGGTCGGGGTAACGGTGAACCCGACGGAAGGCGAGCGCGCGTCTGCGTCGTCGCTCGGGGTGAAGACGAAGGATTCTATGAGATGAGCGAGGGCGACGCGCATGGTCACCTGCGCGAGCTGCTGACCGACGCACGAGCGCGGGCCGTAGGCGAAGGGCATGTACCCGACGCCCTTGTGTCTCAGCGCACCGTCCGGACGCGGGGACGCGCGGTCGGACGTCGCGCGAGACAACGGTGAACCCTGGGCGTCGTCTTCGTCTTCCGTGAAACTACTGGCGGAACCCGCGCGTACGTGGCGCGCCGCGTGGCCGAGCCAACGCGACGGATCAAACTCCTCGGGACTATCCCAGACTTCTTCGTCTCGATGCACAGAGCTGAGCCACACGCCGACGGCGCACCCCTTGGGAATGATGTCGTCTTTGCTCTTGACGTCCGACGTGAGTTTGCGAACGACCAAGGGCGCGGCGGGGTGAAGTCGGAGGGTTTCTCGAAGGACAGCTTCGAGCAGAGGCGCAAAGGCGGACGTCGCCCACGCTGGCGTCGGTGTTTCCTCGGCGTCAACGTCTTTCCATCGTTTATTCCCCGTCCACGAGAGACCCAACGCATCAGCCATCGTTCGATCGTTGAACGACGACCTGAGCTCTTCCTGAATCTCTACTTTATCCACGAGTTGGAGGAGACACCATGAGAGCGTCGCGCTCTGCGTGTCGTGACCGGCGAACAAAAGCGTCGTCACTTCGTCGAGCATTCCCCTCGGAAATCTCTTGAACCGCACAAACACGGGACCATCTTTAAAATGCGATTTCCCCGATCGTATGACTCCGAGTGGTGAATCCTCTTTCGCCGCCCGCAGAGCCAAACTCGATACTTTGCGAGTAACCTTAATCTTGATCCACTCCGAGAAACCGACTGGCGTGAGCCTATACAAGACGTCACTAAACATCCAAATACTGCGCGCCCGCGCCGGAATGGACTGTCGTAAAAACGTCGATGCCTTTAAATACGAGTTCTCGACCCTCACTGGATCCTGCCCAAACTTTTTGCACGCCTCGTCGAGAGACACGCCCGTGAGGTAACCAAAGGTGACTCGCAGCGCTAAACGCTGCAACACGGGCAACATTTGCATCTCAAGGACGTTTCCGCGACGGTGCAAACTCTGTAATAATTTACCCTTGATATCACGCACCATTCGAGCGCTCTCTTCAACCGCTCGATCTCGCAAAGGCGTCAAACCGACGACGTTGAAAGCCTTTAACACGTCGCTTCGCTTGTCTTCCCAGTCTTTTCCCTCCGCCGTGAATATCCCCTTCCCCGAAAACGCCTCGAACGCGTGGTACAGCGGTGCCTTCACCGACGTCTCCCTGAGCACGTCCCTCGCCAGTTTCGCCTCGCCCACGTGTACGAACGGACACGTGCCCACCACGGCGCCGAACGCGCGCCGCGAGCGCGCGCGAGAGAATCGCGCCTCCACTCGCCGCAACAGCGATCCCTGACTCTTTTGATACAGACGCCAGAGCACCTTTGGACGCCAACGCATCGTCTCCACCCCCGCGTTCGCCACGACGGCCCGCGCGCGCGCGCGAGCGACGAGAAACCAGCCGCCGGCGCCCAGCGCGAACGCGATGAGCGCGCGCGCGACGTCGACGAGCGAGACGCGCTCTCGCGCCGCGACGACGTGCGCGACGAGCGCACGGACGAGCGCGGACGCGTCCATCGCCATCGTCCTCGCTCGAACGCGCGTGCCCGACGACGCGCGCGTCACGCGTCGCGTCCGACAGTGCGGGGGATCGCGTCGCGACGACGTCGGTGGCGCGCGCCGAGCGAGGGTTGGACAAAGGGAGAGGCGACGACGGTCGGTCGAGGAATCGAATGTCGGTTGTTACAAGTGTTTCGATGGCGTGACGCGCGGTGAAACGACGGTGCTGAAAGAATTCTTCGTGAGCGGCTGCGCGGCGTATTATCGCGTCGGCGCGGCGTATTACGAGTTTTGGACGAGCGCCTCCTTGATTATCTTCTCGGAGCGTTCGCAGAGCACGTCCGCGTCGGTGGATTGAATGCGCGGGTGAACGATCACCTTTATACTGTTGTTGTGGAGTTCGTACTCCTTACCGCTGGCCATCGCCTCGTGAGCGCCGACGATGGTGACGGGCACGACGGGGACGTTTTCCTTGGCGGCGACGCTAAACGCGCCCTTTTTGAACGGCGCCATCTTTCCGGTCACGCTTCGCGTGCCCTCCGGGAAAAACAACACCGAACCACCGTCACCGAGCATGTCACGGCACTTTTTGAGCGTCTCCATCTGCGAGCGACGCTCCATGCGCTTCAGCGGCACGTGTCCCGTGAGAAACATCGACCAACCGATGACGGGAATCAAAAAATTGCTCGTCTTTGAGATAAACTTGAACGGTCGTCGAAGGTGGAACATGGAATAAATGTCCATGAACGACGCGTGATTCGCGACGTACACGGCCGCCTCGTCCGCCGGCGGCACGTTTTCTCGGCCCTCCACTTCAATCTTCATGAACAAGGCGCACGACACCGTCGCCCACACGTCGTTGCAAAAGCTCAGCGCGCTTCGACGGGTGCGATCGAACGCCCAGCAAAACGGAAACAAAATCGTCATCACGATCAACAGCGGAACGGCCAAGAAAAACGACGTGAGGAAGAAGGTGATCGCTCGCAGTCTCGCCCCGAGGTTGAACGCGCCCTCGTTCTCTCGCGTCGCGTCCCCCGGCGCCGCCGCCGCGCCGCTCGTCGCCGCCGTCGCCACGCGAGCGCCTCTCGACGACGATATCGACGTCATCCTCACCCCAGACGGTCGCGCGACGGTCGCGCGCGTCGCCGGCGTCGCGCACACCGCCTCGGAGACGACGACGCGGTTCGTGGATAAAATCCCATTCGACGCGCGACGCGTCCGTCTCACGTCTCGCGCGCCGCGCGTCGGCGCCGCCGCGCGCGCGCCGAGGGTCGATGGGATGATTCGCATCGCGTCGCTCGCGTCCGACGCGGTCGTCGCGCGCGCGTGTGTGACGAACGCGTCGGGGACCGAAGACGCGCGCGCGGGGCATTCGTGTCCATCGAGTTTTGACCAATCATGACTCTATCGCGAGTCCCCCACCCGTCGCCGCGTGCCCACAGTCCGAGGCGCGCGATGGCGGACGCCGCGGACGCGAGCGCCGCCGATCGATGGCTCGCCGAGGCGAAATCGCTCGTGAAACAACACGCGTTTCACATGAAGCGCGCGACGGTGCGTGGGAACGACGCGCGAGGGCGAAGACGGGCGCGGATCGAGTAATCGCGCGATTCAACAGTCGTTACGCGCGCCGTGTCGTCTCGAGAGGACGCGCGAGGCGACGAGAGGACGCGCGATCGATGAATGACCCGAGGTCGACGCGTGATGGACGCGTTTGAGCGCGCGAGGCGACGAGAAGACTGACGAGGGCGCGACGGTGGACAGGATGAGGACAACTTGCGCGAGGCGTTGAAAAACGCCAGTCTCATGCTCGGTGAGCTCAGGACGACGACTCTGGCGCCGCGCGGGTATTACGAGCTCTTCATCGCGGCGAGCGATGAGCTGATTCATTTGCGGAGCTTTTTCGGGGATAAGTCGAGACACGGGCGGACGTGCATGGAGCTGTACGAGCTCGTGCAGCACGCGGGGAATATTTTGCCGCGACTGTATCTGTTGGTGACGGTGGGGGTGTCGTACGTGGAGCTGGGAGAGGGCAGCGCGAGAGACGTGCTGATGGATTTAGTGGAGATGACGCGCGGGGTGCAGCAGCCGATGCACGGATTGTTTTTGCGAGCATATTTGAGTCAAATGAGCAAGCCGTTGCTGCCGGATAAAGGATCCAAGTACGAGGGCGAAGGTGGGGACATCGCCGACGCAGTAGAGTTTTTGTTGCAGAATTTCACCGAGATGAATAAGCTTTGGGTTCGGATGCATCACATAGGACCGTCGAACGGGAAGAAGCGTCGAGAGGAGGAGCGTCAGGAGCTTCGCGATTTGGTCGGGAAGAATTTGCTCGCGCTGTCGCAGCTCGACGGGGTTGATTTGAAAATGTATAGCGAAACCGTGTTGCCGCGGATCTTGGAGCAAGTGGTGAATTGTAAGGACGAGCTCGCGCAGCCTTACCTGTTAGATGTATTGATTCAGGTGTTTCCGGACGAATACCACTTAGCGACGTTTCAGGAGGTGTTCTCGACGATGACGATGCTGCGTCCAAACGTTCGCGTCGGATCCATTCTCAACGCGCTTCTCGGACGACTGTTAAGTTACGCCGAGGAAACACCGCAGGCAAAGACGGAGTTTCAAGCCGCGAACGTGTTTCCGAAATCATTCGAGTGCTGCAGAAGTATCATCGAGGCGCACGACGACGTTCCCGCCAAGGAAATCATCGGCATGTACGCGGCGTTGTTGGCCTTTGCGAGAAAGTTGCAACTCACGGACGCGAAGACATTGGATGAGATTTTCCTCGCCCTCGGCGAATCTCTCAAGGCTAAATTGCCCATCACCGAACAGGAGGTGATGAGGCAGCTCGCGGCGCTGCTCAGTGATCCGTTGGAATCGTGCGAGCTCTCCACCATGTTGGCGGTGAAATCATTCCCGCAAGTCATCGCTTTGCTCGACGCGAGCTCGAAGAAGGAGGTGGCGCTCGGTATCATACAAACCCTATTAAAGAATAGGAGCACGCTGAGCTCCGTGGAAGAGGTTGAGTTGCTGTACAATTTCATCGATTGTGTCGTCATCGGCGACGTCGACGAGGACGGCGCCGACGACAAAGAAAAGAGCGCGCAGCTAGCCAACGAGCAAAACGTCGTCGCCAAGGTTGCGCACTTGATCAAGGCGCCCGAAGACGATTACGAGCACCAACTCGAGATGCTGAACGTCGCGTACGACGCCTTGCTCAGGGGTGGCGCGCGACGAATTCGTTACACGTTTCCGTCGTTGGTGTTCGCCGGCATCGCGTGCGGCAGAGACATCGTTCTCGCCGAGCGAGCCGAAAAGCCCGACGCGCACGCGGATTCCGGCGATGAAAACGGCGTGCCCGCGGACACGACCAAGGAAGATAAGGAGCAGGTGATGATATCGTTCACCATGCCGATGGAGGTGAAATCGCCTTGGTTGAAGAAATCTCTGCACTTTGTCCACAAAACCATCACCGCGCTGACGGAGGTTGCCGGTCGACACGAAAAGGCTCTCAAGCTTTTCCTCGAGGCGGCGCAGCTCGCAGCGGTGGCGAATTTAGAATCCATAGCGTACGAATTCTTCGAGCGCGCGTTCGTGCTCTACGAAGAAAACATTACCGACACGAAAAAGCAAGTCAACTTGCTCTTTGTCATCATCGGCACGTTGCACAAAGTGAACGTCTTCGGCGCTGAGAGTCGAGAGTCGTTAGTGCACAAGACCACGGGATACAGCGCGCGTCTGCTGAAGAAACCAGATCAGTGCGTCGGTGCCTACACGTGCGCGCACTTATTCTGGACGGAGACGGTGAAGGACAGCGATTCCGTCGCCGCGTGCCTGAAGAAGTCGGTAAAAATCGCGAATTCGGTGAGAGACACCTTCGGAGGCAACGTGTCCAACAGAATCGAAGCCCTCGGGCTCTACGTCGGCATTCTCAACAAATACCTGTACTTCTACGACAAATCCATCGAGGGATGCACCGCCGTGGACGTGGACGCGGTGCAAGCGCTCGTGGACATGATCAACGCCGAGCTCGCTGCGGTGACCGACGTTCGAGGCGAGGACGTCGTCTCGCTTCGAGAGGTTGAACAATCCTACGCCAATACCCTCGCACACGTCCGCCAACAGAAACAAAAAGTAGAGGACGGCACGGCCGAGCGTTACGCCGCCGTGACCGTCTGAGTGTTTCCGCGTGTAACGCCCCGCCGCCGTCTCGTCGTCTCTCGCGCGCCAACCGCCGGCGCGCGTCCGCACACACTCGCGCGCCCCGGTCCGCTCGCATGCGTCCGCTCGCGCCCCCTCGCGCGACGCCCCCCGGGGTCTCTCGCGCGACCGACCGCTCTCCCATCGCCCACCGTCGATCGACGCGCGCGCGTCTCCTCCGCCACGCCGCCGACGTCACCGTCACCGTCGACGCCCCGTCCGATTCTCGAGACGTCACGCTCGTCCTCCACCTCCCGACCGACGTCCCGCGCGAAGACATCGATGTCACGGTCTTCACCGATCGAGTGCGCGTGCGCGTCGCGAACGCCGACGAACCAGCGCTCGAGGGAACGCTCCCGAGCGACGTGGACGTGGACGGGTGCTTTTGGGACAAGGAGGCGACGCGGGTGACGCTCACGCTGGAAAAGGCGAATCGACGCGATGCGTGGGATCGGGTGTTGGAACTGCCGCCGGGAAACGATGAGGTGACGACGAGGTGTTTCTTCGACGTGGGGGTGAACGGGAAGGCGAGGGGGCGAATCGTGTTCGGGTTGTTTGGGAAACACGCGCCGAGGACGGTTGAAAATTTTAGAGCGCTGTGCGAGGGGGAGATGGGGGAGAGTCCGAGGAGTGGGAAGCGGTTGACGTACGAGGGATCGTGTTTTCATAGAATCGTCAAGGGGTTCGTGTGTCAGGGTGGGGATTTCACGTCGCAAAACGGTCGCGGCGGGGAGAGCATTTACGGGGAGGAATTCGAGGACGAGGCGTTCGGGATGTCTCACGACGCCGCCGGCGTGTTGTCCATGGCGAATCACGGGCCGAACACGAATGGGTCGCAATTCTTCATCACCACGGGGCCGGCGCCGAGTCTCGACGACGCGCACGTCGTGTTCGGTCGCGTGTTGGAGGGCATGGACGTCGTCGAGGCGATTGACGCGGTTGGTTCGGACACGGGACAACCTCGCGGGCAGGCGTGCATCACGAAGTGCGGAGAACTCAAGTCGTAGTGTATATTTCATCGAGTCGT
>Ga0208410_1001144_pt1 | contig 13987 bp, 12 predicted proteins | sample ETN02SmetaG_3_FD_185787 | JGI IMG/M metagenome (GOLD analysis project Ga0208410, IMG submission 185787) | Marine microbial and viral communities from oxygen minimum zone, Eastern Pacific Ocean - ETNP2014F10-02SV257 (SPAdes) (version 2) | ecosystem: Environmental > Aquatic > Marine > Oceanic ... | reverse complement strand
CCTTCAAGGCCTTATATTTGCAAAAAAACATTCCATGCCAATAGAGTATGTTTATAACACGGGGTTTTCACTCAAGAACGAGAATTCAGTCACGTCTTGGATCAAAAAAGTTATTGTTTCTGAAAAACGCACTTTGGGAGAGTTGGTTTTCGCGTTTTTTAATGACGAAGACCTGAGACAGATAAACCTTAAACACTTAAAACATGACTATTATACGGATGTTATTTCGTTTGATGCTTCAGAAGGAGAAAGAGTAAACGGCAATATAGCAGTGTCTGTTGACAGGGTTAAAGAAAATGCGAAGACATACAGCTCTTCTTTTGACAAGGAGCTTTATAGGGTTATGGTGCACGGCGTGCTCCATTGTCTTGGATATAAGGACAATACTAAACAAGAAAAAGCACTTATTAGGAAAACAGAAAACTTAAAACTTAAAATGTTCCACGAGGAACAATAAACCATGTTTAGTTCAAAATATGACGTCATTGTTGTTGGAGCAGGTCACGCTGGCTCTGAGGCCGCCGCCGCCGCGGCCAACATGGGAAGCAAAACGCTTTTGATCACCATGAATCTTCAAAACATAGCTCAGATGTCTTGTAACCCCGCCATGGGAGGAATTGCAAAAGGCCAAATTGTTAGAGAAATAGACGCTTTGGGAGGGTATAGCGGAATAGTAACAGACAAAACCGCAATTCAATTTAAAATGCTAAACAAATCAAAAGGCCCAGCCATGTGGAGCCCGAGAGCGCAGTCTGACAGAATGCGCTTTGCAGAATCTTGGAGGCATATGCTAGAAAAAACACCTAATCTTGATTTTTATCAGGAAATGGTTTCGGGAATAATTATTTCTAAGGGTGAAGTGGCTGGTGTTAGAACATCCTTAGGTCTTGAAATTAAAGCCAAGACTGTGGTTTTAACAAACGGAACATTTCTTAATGGTTTGATTCATATTGGAGAAAAACAATTTGGCGGGGGTCGTGCTGGAGAAAAACCTTCTGTTGGAATTACAGAAGAACTTCTAGGCTATGGCTTTTCTTCCGGAAGAATGAAAACAGGAACGCCGCCTAGAGTGGACGGCCGAACCCTAAACTATTCTTTAATGACTCCGCAGCCGGGAGACCAAGATCCGGGAAAATTTTCGTACTTAAACACAACCGCGCCTCTAAACAAACAGCTGGACTGTCACATGACCTATACCAGCCAAAAAGTTCACGATCTTTTAAAAGAAGGGTTTGACAGGTCTCCTATGTTTAATGGAGCAATTAATAGCGCAGGCCCACGGTATTGCCCCTCTATAGAGGACAAGATTAATAGGTTTTCAGAAAAAGACAGACATCAAATTTTTGTAGAACCCGAAGGATGGGACACTGTTGAGGTCTATGTAAATGGGTTTTCCACCTCTCTTCCAGAAGACATTCAATTTACTGCCTTAAAATTAGTTAAAGGGTTTGAAAGTGTTAAATTTTTTAGGCCTGGCTATGCGATTGAGTATGATTATTTTCCGCCGACACAACTTAAAAGTTCGCTAGAAACAAAACCTATTGCAGGGCTGTTTTTTGCAGGGCAGATTAACGGAACAACAGGATATGAAGAGGCCGCTGCCCAAGGACTAATGGCAGGAATAAACGCACATCTTTTAATTCAAAACAAGGAGCCTTTTGTTCTAAAGAGAGACGAAGCATATATAGGAGTTTTAATAGACGACCTTATTACTAAAGGGACAGAAGAACCTTATAGAATGTTTACTTCAAGAGCAGAATACAGGACTCTTTTAAGACAAGACAATGCGGACTTGAGGCTGACAGAAGCCTCAAACAGACTGGGGCTTGCTTCTAACGAAAGACTTAAAAATGTTGACGAGAAAAGAAAAAAAACAAACGCTTTTGTTTCTTTTTTTAAGAAAACAAGCATTAAGCCAGAAGAGATAAATCCAACTCTAAAAAAGAAGAGCTCATCAGAAATAAAACAATCCGTAAAGCTGCACAAGATATTCTCTAGACCTAACCTAACCATGAAGGATATGCTAAAAACCAAGTCTGTTCAAAATTTTTGCTCTATGAATAATTTTAGCAAGGAGGTTTTCGAACAAACGGAAGTCCAGATAAAGTATTCTGGATATATTGAAAAAGAGAAGGCAAATGCAGAAAAACTTAATAATCTAGAAAAGATAAAGATTCCATCTGCTTTTCTCTATTCAAAAGTTAATTCTCTGTCTTCAGAAGCCATTCAAAAGCTTGAAAAAATAAAACCAACCACACTGTCTCAGGCCTCAAGGATAAGCGGAGTTTCGCCAAATGACATTAATGTCTTGTTGGTTTATATGGGAAGATAACCAAAGCGTTCCACGTGGAACACACAGCTATAATGAAAAAAGAAAAGGCCAAACATAAAATTAAAGATCATTTTTTAAGTCAGGAAGTTTTTTTATTAGAGCTTGAAAAAAACACCGAGATTCTTAAAACAGAGCCTAAGCCAGCGCGCGACAAACTCCTGTCCTATTATGACTCAAACGACTATTTGTCTCACCAAAAACATGGAACGACTTTTTTTGTGAAGAGCTATTTTGTTTCTAAAAAAATTATGCTTTTTTTTAAAAAAAGGATAGTTTCTAAGCTTTTTTACAGACCAGGAAAAGTTCTGGATGTTGGCTCGGGAACTGGAGACTTTCTCTTTGCGTTAAAAAAGAAAGGCTGGGACGCCGCGGGTGTTGAGCCGGCGAAACAAGCAAGAGAAAGCGCCAAGGCTTTAGGGGTTCATCATTTTGAGAGTATAAAAAAGTGCTGCTCTCAAGAATTTGATTTAATAACTTTTTGGCATTCTTTAGAGCATGTTTACGCTCTGAATGAGACGATAAAAGACACAGTTGCTGCTTTAAAAAAAGGAGGCAGGCTGATTATAGCCTGCCCGAACTACACGTCTTGGGACGCAAAATACTATAAGAAAAGCTGGGCAGCTTGGGATGTGCCTAGGCATTTATGGCACTTTTCGCCAAAATCATTAAGGATTGTTTTAGAGCCCATGGGCCTTGAGCAAACCGACGTCAAGCCAATGTTTTTAGACGCGCTATACATTTCCATTTTGTCTGAAAAAATTAAAAAAAGCAAAATGCCAATTTTTAAAGGAATTTTTTTCGGGATCATTTCTAATTTAAGCGGACTTTTTCGCGGCAATTTCTCTTCACAAATTTATATTTTTAGAAAAAAAATCAATTAAAGCCGTTTTAACAAGCGTTTGACGACATCTTCACACCTTATGGTTGACATCAAAAGAAAGGGCAACAAAGAGAAGTTATAAAAGCCGTTTTTTAAAAAAGAACCACGAAAGCGATTTTGTTCTAGACTAAGACAATACTATGCCTGCCATTGCTAAAATAAAATAAACTGCCAAAGTTTTAGCCCCATCATAATTTTTTGATACACGCTGGCCAAACAAAAGAACAAGCAGAGCTAGCGAACCAACAACTAATCCGATTAGCCCAAAAAACGACGAGCTGTAAAAGAAATATTCAACTAGGCCAGCTAAACAGAATAATCCAGACGCCAGCTCTAAGGTCGTTACACTATGAAAAGCAAAACGAATTAGAAGGCTTGAAAAGAAGGGCTTAAGAAGAGAATTCAAATAATTTAAATTCCCCTTTTTGTCAAGAATCTTGTCTAAGCCACTCTGTACAAACACTATTGTGAAAAAACACAATATTAAAAGAAATGCAATTTTAGAGCTGTCCATAATCTGTAAAGTTAGGATTTGTGTATTAATCGCGTTAGCTTTAAAGAAAGGTCAGAGAAAACCATATTCGCATTTCCATTAGATTGAATTTGTAAATAAGCCTTTTCTAGCTCAGCGGAAACGTCTTCGATATTTGCTCCGGAAACATATTTTGAAAAGCCTTTAAAATTAAAATCTGTAGAAGGAGCGTGGGTTGTAATTTGATCAACGCCATAGTTTATTAAGAGGGCTTGTCTAAAAACTTCTAAGCTATAACTAATAAAGCTTTTTTGAGTTTCTCTCCCAGACTTTGAAATCTTTTTGCTCCAATCAATAAGCTCTAGAACAGCCTCTTTGTTTTGTTTAGCTTTAAAAGCAGACCTAACCCAAGACTGAAACCACGTTTCAAATAAAATTTCATTTTCTGAGCCATTTACTGAAGAAAGAGCCTTGTTGTAGCTGCCGCTTGAAGCAAGCGCAGCCCTCTTAGAAGCTTCAACAGAAAACCCTTTTTCTACAAGGGCTTTTTCAATCTCTTTTACAGAAATTTTATTTAAATCAACCCTTTGACACCTAGAAAGGAGTGTGTCCATTAAAAGCTGTGGAGCCTCTGACGCAAATAAAAAAACAGTGTTTTTGGGAGGCTCTTCAATTAGTTTTAAAAGTTTATTTGTTGCACTAGGATTCATTTTTTCAGGCATCCAAACAATTACACACTTCCATCCGCCCTCGTAGGATTTCAAGGAAAGCTTTTTTATAAGGTCTTCTGCCTCGTCTTTCCCAATTTTACCCTGTTTGTTTTCAATTCCTAGATGAAGATACCAATCAAACAAGCTGCCATACGGGCTTGTATTAACAAACTCTCTCCAGCTCGGAAGAAAATGAGAAGAAATAGCCCGGCTTTTTATTTCTAAAGTATTGGCCACGGGGAAAACGAAGTGTAGGTCAGGGTGTTTTAAAGCGCTAAATTTAATGTTACAAGCGTCAATATTTTTAGCCTGCGAACTACACAGAATTTCCCTGCCATAAGCAATAGCCATAGGCAAAACTCCTGACCCCTCAGGCCCCGAAATTAATTGACTATGTGGAATTTTACCAGAGCTACTAATTCTGGAGAGCTCTGTTTTTACGGACTCATTGCCTATAATATCTCTAAACAGCATATTCCAAAGATAGCAGAAATATGTTCTAAAAACTTAACAAATGCATATCTTTGAAAAGGAATATATTTCAATATGATTTCAATTGAAAAACAAAACTTTGAGCAGCTTAAAGCGATTGTCAGAGTTGACTTTAATGTCCCTTTAGGCACCAACAACAAAGTGCTAGATTCTTCTAGAATTGAAGCTGCAAAACCAACGATCATGAAAGTATTAAATGACGGGGGAAGTTGTATTTTAATGTCACACTTAGGAAGGCCAAAGAAGAGGGAAAGGGGCCTTTCGCTTAAACATATAGTTCCAGAAATTGAAAAAACATTAAGCCTAAAAGTGAAATTTATGGAAGAGGCTATAGGAGAGAAAACAAAAGAAGCTGCAAAGGCCCTTGTGCCAGGAGAAGTGTTGTTGTTAGAAAACCTCAGGTTTTATCCTGAAGAAGCAAAAGGAGACAAAGAGTTCGCAAAAAAACTAGCCTCCTATGCGGACTGTTATATTAATGACGCATTTGGAACAGCGCATCGAGCACACGCTTCTACAACAACAATAGCGGGATTTTTTAAAAAAAAGAAATTTTCAGGACTCCTTTTATACAATGAAATAAAGGCAATAAGAAAAGTTCTTCAAAAAGGGAGAAAGCCTGTTTTAGCAATAATCGGCGGGGCGAAGGTCTCTTCTAAAATTGCCATAATAGAAAATATTATCGAAAAGGTAGACGAGATTATTATTGGAGGGGGGATGGCTTTTACTTTTGTTAAAGCCTTAGGCGGCAGTATTGGCGACTCTATTGTTGAAGGAGACAAACGAAGCCTTGCTTTATCAATCATGGAAAAAGCAAAAAAGAAACGCGTTAAGATTTATTTGCCAGTAGACTCTTTATGTTCAGATCAATTTTCAGACATAGGAAAGAAAAAACTTTTTGATATAAACAAAATTCCAAAAAAATGGCAAGGGCTAGATTCTGGCCCAAAGTCAATAGAAATATTTAACAACGCTATTATGTCAGCCAAAACAATACTATGGAACGGACCAGTAGGTGTATTTGAGTTAGAGAGCTTTTCAAAAGGAACAGCTGCAATAGGAAGTTCTATAGCTAAAAGCACCAAAAGAGGAGCGTTTTCTCTTGTGGGGGGAGGGGATTCGGTGGCAGCAGTTAGAAAGTTTAATTTACAAAACAAGGTGAGCTATGTTTCTACTGGAGGAGGAGCTATGCTGGAGAGTTTAGAGGGCAGGGTGCTGCCTGGGATAGAGGCTTTATCAAACTAAAATGTATGAAAATGAAATATAATATTCTTTTTGTTGTGCTTGTCTCTTTATTTGCTTGTCAAAACAACACCATTGCATATAAGCCAGGCTCTAGCGGAAACATTAATACGGTTACAGTAGCAATAGAAAACACTTTATGGTCATCCTCTGTGGGAGATGCAATTAGAGAGGCTTTTGCAACGGAGTTTATAGGACTTCCTCAACAAGAGCCAATTTTTTCTTTAAAGCAAATTCCTATAAACGCCTTTTCGGATTTTACTAGAGAAAGCAGAAACATATTGCTAATCCAAGAAACAAAAGAAGACACCTTTAGCCTTTCTTATGATCAATTTGCCAAGCCACAAGTTGTTGCGAAGTTCACAGGAAAATCGAAAAAAAACATAATAGAAAGCATAATAGAAAATAAAGGAAGAATTATAAATGAAATAAAAAAGAACGACCTAAAAGAAAAGCAAAGAAGGATGAAAATATCTCCTTTAAAATCAGAAGAACTAAAGGCTTTATTGTCGATAGAGCTAATAATGCCTTCTGCATATGGGCTTTTCAAAAAAGGCAGCAACAAAACTATTTGGTTTCAAAAAGAGACCAAAAAAGGGAGCGTTAATATTTTGGCGTATGAATTGTCTGCACAAGACTCACTAAGCTCTTACAGCCTAGATAAAATTATAAGAACAAGAGATTCTGTTGGAAAGGCATTTGTGCCAGGCAGAAATAAAAACTCTTACATGATTACCGAAGAGGCCTACAGGCCATATCTTAAACAAACGAAAATAAGTGGGCTAACGGCTATAGAAACTAGAGGAACCTGGGAGGTAAAAAATGATTTTATGGCAGGACCTTTTCTAAACTACATAATACAAGACACTCTAAACCAAAGGAATATTGTTTTGGAAGGTTTTGTTTTTTCTCCCTCCTCAAAGAAAAGAGAACAAATTTTTGAGCTGGAGGCAATTTTTAAGTCACTTAAAATTATAAAGAAAAAAACAAAAGCAACTAAATAAAGAAAAAGGCTACTTGTCAGAAGCCTCCCCCGAATCTTCTTCTTCTTCTTCTTTAACCCCTTTTTTAAACTCTTTAATGCCGCTACCAAGGCCTTTCATTAGTTCGGGAATTTTTTTCCCTCCAAATAACAAAAGAATTACAACAGCAACTAAAACAACTTGCCAAGGACCAATAGCTAAAAACAAATTAAATGATAACATATTAAAATATATTTAAACAAAAATATAAAGAAAAATAGAATTTATTAGAGATATTTTAAAATATAACTAACACTCCCAATATACATAGCTATTATTATCTTTGTTATAGAATGAAAGAAAAAAACAAAAAGCCATTTAGACAAAGGCTTTTGAATAAATACAGGCTAGTTATATTAAATGAAGCCACATATGAAGAAAGGCTCTCATACAAACTTAGCGGATTAAATGTTTTTTTGTTGTCAGCCCTTTTGAGCTTAGTAATAGTTGTTTCTACAATTATTTTAATCGCATTTACATCAATAAAAGAATACATCCCTGGATATGATTCTACAGCATTAAGAACAAACGCAATAAACAATATTGAAACCCTAGATTCATTGACGACGGTTATTGAAAAAAATCAAGACTACATAAACTCAATTGGAGCAGTTATTACAGGGGAGTCAACAAAAGGAGAAGTCCAAAAAGAGGGCGAAAGGCGAAGGCTAGAAACTAAAAATGTAGAGTTTAAAATAAATAAAGAAGACTCTATGCTAAGGCGGATAGTAGAAAAAGAAGACCGCTTTAATGCACTAGAATCAGCATCTTCAAAAGTGAAGTTCGTTTTGTTCTCTCCATTATACGGAGAAGTAACAGCTGACTTTGATTACGGGATTAAGCATTTCGGCACAGACATTGCAGTTCCGTCAAAATCCCCAGTTAAGTCTGTTGCCAACGGCACTGTTGTTTTTGCCGAATGGACACTACAAACAGGATATGTAGTTATTATTGAACATTCTTTTGGGCTAACAAGCATATATAAACATAACGAATCGGGCCTAGTTTCACAAGGAGAAAAGGTAGAGTCTGGGCAAGTAATTGCTCTATCAGGAAACACGGGGGAATTAAGCACAGGCCCCCATCTTCACTTTGAGCTTTGGAGAGATGGAAATCCTGTAGACCCTGAAGACTATATCCTTTTTGAATAAAACAATATGACAATTAAAGAAGTGATAGCAAGATGCTTATCTCACCTATACGTGTGGAGGATAAGGAAATGGGCGAAAACCCCCTTAAAAACACAAAACAAAGTTTTAAAAAATTTAATATCTAAAGCAAAAGACACTTCTTTTGGAAAAGACCATAGCTTTGAAAAAATAAAATCCTATAAAGACTTTGTTTTAAACACAAAAGTTAAAGACTATGAAGGGCTAAAGCCTTACATTGAAAGAGCGCTTGACGGAGAGAAAAATGTTCTTTGGCCAGGAAGGCCAATATATTTTGCAAAAACATCAGGGACTACATCAGGCACAAAATATATTCCAATAAGCAAGGAATCTATGCCAACTCACACCAAAGGATCAAGAGACGCAATTTTTCATTATATAAAAGAGACTGGCAAAACGGCATTTCTTAATAAAAAAGTAATTTTTTTACAAGGGAGCCCAGTTCTAGAAAAAATAAATGGCATAAAAACGGGAAGGCTTTCAGGCATAATTGCACATGTTACGCCAAGCTATTTAAAAACGAATATTATGCCTAGCTGGAAGACAAACTGCATTGAGGACTGGGAAGAAAAGGTGAACGAAATCTCAAAAGAAACTATAAAGGAAGATATGGCTGTTATTGGAGGAATTCCTCCTTGGGTTCAAATGTATTTTGAGACATTAAAAGAAATGGGAAACAAAAATGTTGTTTCAGAAATTTTTCCCAACTTTAATTTATTTGTTTATGGCGGAGTAAACTATGATCCTTATAAAAAAACTTTTCAAAAATTAATAGGAAAGGAGATAGACAGCATTGAGTACTATCCTGCTTCAGAAGGATTTTTTGCATATCAGAACTCTCAAAAATCTAATGACTTGCTTCTTTGTTTAAACTCAGGGATTTATTACGAATTTATAGAGCTTGATGAAATGGAGGAGAAAAATCCAATTAGACACAATGTTGGAACCGTAACCGTAGGAGTGAATTATGTTCTGGTCATTTCTTCCTCAGCAGGACTATGGGCATATAATACCGGAGATACAATTAGCTTTGTGTCTTTGTCTCCCCATAAAATAAGAGTCACTGGAAGGTATAAACATTTTATATCTGCATTTGGCGAGCATGTTATTGGAAGCGAAGTGGAAGGGGCATTAAAAGAAACGGTCAAGTCTATCGACCTTAGCATTAATGAATTTACTGTCGCGCCTAAAATAAACCCAGAAGCAGGACTGCCCTGTCACGAATGGTGGATAGAGTTTGATGTTTTGCCAAAAAAGGAGGAGGTTGAAAAATTTGCAAAAAAACTGGATCAAAACGTAAGAACGCGGAACGCCTACTATAAAGATTTAGTTGATGGAAAGATTTTAAAAGAGCTAGAGGTAGTTGTAGTTAAAAAGGATGTGTTTAAAAAGTATATGAAAAAAATTGGAAAGCTGGGGGGACAAAACAAATTGCCACGGCTTTCAAACGATAGACAAATAGTAGAAGGGGTTATGAGCTGTAACAATTAAGAGGCAGAAGAGTCTTTTATTTCTTTTATAAGCTGTGTTTTAGGAGCCAGAGAATAGATTACCTGTCTCGAATCATGTTTGTCGGAGGTTTTAAAAATCAAATCTTGATTAAAAACCTCTTTAAACCGCTCGTTCAAGTCTTTAATGGCTTTGTTTTTTCTTTTAATAATTGCATCGAACGATTTGCTTTCGTCTGAAAAAAGCTCTAAAAGAACATTGTTTTCAACAACGGAAGAATGAAGAAAAAGAGACAACATTTTTTTCTCTTCTATAGAAATAAAAACAAACCCTTTTTCGTTAAACAAAGACTGATCAGAAAGGGAATATAAAGTGTCACGGTTTTTAAAAAAAGCATACAGAAACAGAACAAGAAGCGCCAGAAATACTGATGAATAAACTATATATTTTAGAAAGAGGCCCTGGTTGTCTAATATGTGCTTTTTCTCGTCAACAGCAGGATAGCTATTAATATCCGCAAAAGCAACCTTATAGCTCTTGTTGTCAGCGCTTTGAGAAGCATATACGATCTTAGAACCGACGAAAATAGAATTTTTACTGAGCTTAGAAAGCTCATTTTCAGCCGAATAGATTTTAACAATATTCTTTAAAGGATCGATTATTCTAAAAACACTTGTATGTTCAGCCCTCTCAAAAAGAGAAGATCCATATCTTGTGCGAACAGAAAGGAAGGCTTCTTCAATTGATGCAACAGGAGAAGGAGCGGAAAGCCGGCCTTTTTTTACCCACAAAGACTTCGAAAGATTTAATTCGTATAGAAAGTCATTTTTTTTGTCAATCAAGCTTTCTGGTTGCGTTGAAAAAAAGTCAAAAACATAAACAGAGTTTTTGGCTTTTAAAAAGGAGCCTTGGTTTATGCCGCCTTTAGGAGCCTCGCCAGAAAGAGAAACAACTTCCCAGGACCTAGACTCAAAATTAAATTTAGTCAAGAATTCTTTAGAAGCCCAATATCCATAACCCCCTAGAAGATAAAGCTCATTGTTGTAAGCGAAGAAAAATCCAGCAAATTGATTTCGATGCGGGAAGCTTTCGTCTATTCGTTCAATAGCCCCATTAGAATATTGATATAGGACTCCTCCTCCAGGATATAATAAATAAACAACCCCATTTAAATTAATCGCTGAAAAAGTGTTGGTCGGAAGGTCTTTAAAAGCTTTAGGAGGGGGCTTGCGATATGGCCTGTATCTGTAATCAAGGGCATTATTTTCATCAAATGAAGAAAAATAGACGCCCTCTTTTGTGAAAGTGTAAAATGAAGCAGAGTCTTTTTCGACTAATAAATAATCGGAAAGCCCCTCTTGAGAATAAGAAAAGAAAGAGAAGAAGACAGCAAAAATTAAGAACTTTTTCATTTAAAAAACAAAATAAAGGATAAAAGCATAAGGGTTAAAGAAACAAGAACGCATAAAACCAGGCCTATGTATTGAAACAAGAACAAATTAATAGAAAGAAGCGAGATAGAAAGACAAAAAATTAACAAGGAGGCTTCCCAATGCTCATAGCCTTTGTCTGCAAGACGGTGGTGCAAATGTATTCGGTCAGCAACAAAAGGAGACATTCTTTTATATGATCGAAGAAGAATAACCCTAAGAGTATCAGTTAGTGGGTAGATCAATAAAAGGACACAAAAAAGAGGTCTTGAAATGTAGGCGTCTATTACTATTTGGCTTGAACTATCCATAATGTAAAAAACAAAAAAAGCCATTACTGAGCCCATAAACAAAGAGCCTGTGTCACCCAGAAAAACCTTACTAACGGAACTAAAATTATGCAGGAGAAACCCCAGAAGCGCTCCAATTGCTATTGGAAAAAACAGCGCCATATCGCTGGTTCCAACCATTACGACGCCACCTACCACAACAAAGAATTTAATTAACAACAGAGAGGCTAAGCCATCAAGGCCATCTATTAAATTAATGGCGTTTACAATAATAATATATACAAACAAGGTTACTGTTGTGGCCACCCAATCGGGGAGCTCATAAACTCCAAAAACTCCATGAAAAGAATTTATCTCATATCCTGCTTGAAGAAGGATAATCCCTGAAAAAATTTGTAAAAAAAACTTTTCTCGATATCGAACATTAAAAAAATCATCAGCAATTCCGGTTAAAGCCATAAATATTATACCTAATAGAGCATAAGGGTTGACCGCTAAGTTGTAAGTAGAAGAAGCTATTGCAAAACAAACACAAATGCTAAGAAAAACAGAAAGCCCGCCTGAGCGAGTCGCTTTAGACCTATGAGAGGATCGGCTTGTAATAGGGTCAAGTATTTTATTGTTAGAGAAAATGCCATAGATGTATTTATTTAAAAAATAAGACGTTATTGCAGACAGACCTAAAAATAACGCGATAGAAAAAAAAGAGGAGGTTGTCAAAGTTTTAAAGATTAAATTATATTTATAAAAAAATGAAAAAGTTTTTTAAAGTTTTTGTGATCGGCATATTTTTTATGCCTTTTCCCCTAAGCGGGCAAGACATTCTGTTACCCAGTAGCTTGCCGTCAGAATATGTTTTTAGCCTAGGGCCTAATGGTGTTCCAACGCTTATAACCCAAAACAAAGTCTTTCGGCTAAAAAAGGAATGGATACAGGCGAGTCTAGAAACAGACTCCTTAAGGCTTGGGCCAGGCCTTATAAAATCTATAACCCCTTTTAATAATGAGCGCTTTATTCCATTTTATAATTTAGAAGAGACAACATTAGCCCTCTGTGGCGGCGGACATGTTTTGTCTTTAAATCAAAACTTGCTTTCAAGAACAGACGATTCTGTAATCCAAAGAAACCAACTTAAGGCATCTACATTTTATTATAAAGACAGGCTTTATATGTATGGAGGCTATGGTTTTTGGACATTTAAAAACTATCTAACTTATTTAGACAACCAAACAGGCCAATGGGAAATTGTATTGCCTAAATCTAAGTATATACCTCCAGGAAGATGGAGAGCCGTTGCGCATTCTTTTAACGACAGGCTATATGTTTTAGGAGGACGACACAACCCCTCTGAATCTAGCCAAAAAGATGTAATATTAAACGACCATTTTTATTTTGACCTGAAAACACAACAGTTTATAAATCTTGGCCAGACAAACCCAAAACTGCCTCTTAAGTCCTATGTTATCTCTAACACCATAATTAATGGTAAAAAGGCGTATTTTCAAAACGACAGAGCAGTTCTTTTTGATTTTCAAAAAGACACCCTTATAAGCTATCAGAAGGAAGGCCTTTTTAATAACATTAATACTAAAAAACCAGTGTTTGAATTAAACGACACGCTGTTTTTTATAAAAAAGAAAGATCAATCAGAGTTTTTATCGAAACTTCCTTTAAGCATTTTAAACACAATAACTCCAGAGCTATATCAAATTTCTTATAAAAAAACAATTCCGCTCCAACGGTTCTTAATGCTGTTTGTTATTCTTTTTATTTGTTGGACAGCATACAGGCTTTTTGTTTTTAAAGATTTTTTAAAAGGCCTTGTTTTGTATGACGAAAACAGAATTTATTTTGAAGACAAATATGCTATATTAGGCCCTGAACAAATTTCAGCAATTAAGGCCCTGCATCTCCATGGCCAGCTTACATCTTTTGAGCTTAACAAAATCATATCCTCTAAAAAATTTGTAAAATCCCACTTTACCGCATTAAGAACAGAGTTTATAAAAGAGGTAAATGAGACTTACAAGAACGTTACAGGCACAAAACTAAACCTAATCGAGGAGGTTAAAGACCCCAACGACAAAAGATATAAAATTTATAAAATAACCCAACAGCTTTCTCCTAAAGAATCTTTTGGAAGCTTTCTTTTTAGGCTTTAATTTCTTCCAGGATGTTTTTAACAGGCTCTTTAATTAGAACATAGCCAGAGCCTAGAATAAAGCCAATAAACAAAAACACAATAACCATTTGCGCCCTCTTAGGGGTAGACCTTGTGTTAGGAATTGTAACAGGCTTTATTACAGAAAAAATAGGCGTGTCCTTATTAACTTGAAGCTTTGATTGTTCCAGCTGTTTGGCAAGCTCTTGATAAACAGAGCTCACTAGGGAAAATTCGGCCTCGAGCCCACTTAGTCTATTCTCAAAACGAGAATCGATTATATTTAAATTAGAGTCTTTAAACAAGGCTAATTTATTTTGTAAACTGTCAAATTCAACTTT
>Ga0208410_1001143_pt1 | contig 13987 bp, 8 predicted proteins | sample ETN02SmetaG_3_FD_185787 | JGI IMG/M metagenome (GOLD analysis project Ga0208410, IMG submission 185787) | Marine microbial and viral communities from oxygen minimum zone, Eastern Pacific Ocean - ETNP2014F10-02SV257 (SPAdes) (version 2) | ecosystem: Environmental > Aquatic > Marine > Oceanic ... | reverse complement strand
CTTGATTCCTTTCGTAGTAGAAGAAGCAAGTGTGGTAGCTGCTGCATCAAACATGGCTAAGAGATGCCAAGCAAAAGGAGGATTTAGATCGAATAATACTGACCCGATTATGATAGGGCAGATACAAATCGTAAATTGCGATGACCCTGAGGCTTCCAAAAAATCTATTCTTTCCTCTAAAGATGAATTAATACAGTTGTGCAATGATGTCGACCCAATATTGGTTAAATTTGGAGGAGGGTGTAAAGATGTGGAAGTTAGAATTATCGAAACTATGTCTGGCCCGATGGTTATTGTCCATATATTAGTAGATTGTAGAGATGCGATGGGCGCTAATGCAGTCAATACGATGGCAGAAACTATTGCTCCGAAAATAGAGTCCTTATCCGGAGGTACGGTTATACTTAGAATAATTAGCAATCTTGCAGTCCATAGACTGGCCAGAGTTAGTGCCACATTTACCCCAGAAGAAATGTCTGATAATGGAGATGCAAAACAAGGATCCGAAGTAATAGATGGAGTGATACAAGCATATCATTTTGCTGCTGCTGATCCTTTCAGAGCAACTACACATAACAAAGGAATAATGAATGCTATTTCACCAATAGCAATAGCCTGTGGGCAAGATTGGAGAGCCATCGAATCAGGAGCACATTCATACTGTGCTCATGAAAAACAGTACACCTCAATGACTCATTGGGAAAAAGACGAAGATGGAAACCTAGTAGGAAGTATAGAATGCCCAATGGCAGTTGGATTAGTCGGAGGAGCAGTAAGAATACACCCCGGCGCTCAAACTAATGTTGCACTCTTGGGGATAAATAGTGCTGATGATTTAGCCAAAGTCATGGCAGCTGCAGGTATGGCGCAAAATTTAGGGGCTTTGAGAGCATTGGCTACTGTTGGAATACAAGCAGGACATATGAAACTACATTTGAAGAATATGATTAGTTCCGCAGGAGCAAAGGATGATGAAATTGATTTAGTAGCCAATATGGTCAAAGAAAGTGGAGATAGAATTACAATGGCTGCGGTAGAAAATGCTCTGAAAACTATTAGGAATGGATGATAAATCTAAATTATTTATTCCTCTTCTCCAGTGAATTCAGTTATTGACATCTGTTCGTCGGGAGCTAAAGAAGCTGCTAGTTGAGCGCTTGTAAGACCGGCCTTTGCTGCTTCGGAACGGAACCATGTACGGACTGCACGGTAATCTACTTCTGGGCAACCGAAGTACTCAGCGAATCTCCTAGTGGTGGTAAGACGCCTTGTTAAACCATCTCTGCGCCTATCAATTAGACCTAAGTTTGCTAAATCTCTGACATGATCATAGGCCCTCTGCCCCAACATTTCAACTAATTGAGACTGAGCCATTGGCTGATGATAAGCAATTAAAGCAGCGGCAGGGAGAAGTCTTTGAGGGGTATCGGGACGGAAAGATTCTGGTAAGAATGGTGAAAGATTGGGGCGCACTTCAAAAATCCAACGTCCAGAAACTTCTGTTAATTGTAATGCTGAATCTTGCCTCCTCTTAATCCTAGATTGTAATTCTTCTAGAGCAGTTTGTACATCTTCAACTGATTTTTCAACTGTCTGAGAAAGCTCTTCAGTAGACATTGAACGTCCAGAAGTGAACATTATTGCTTCGAGAATTACTGAAAGACTGGCTTCATTCATTGAATAATAAGCCTCCTGGAATTTTAGATTTAGGATTTATTCTATTTGTCAAAGTAGAGAAATCATCATCATCTAAGTGTAGATTTTTTAGAGATATATTTCCTTCATTATCTTGGGAAACTTCGGCATAACCTCTATGAGTAAGGAACAAAGAAGAAACTAATGCTGTAACTTGAGCTTCGGATTCTGCCTCTTCTCGACTTATCCCTGATCTGACTGAATTTTCTCTTAGAATATCTACTATTTCGCTAAGGTCTGTGGATTCGTTAGAAATTGTACGACTACGTAAAGCATTCCATGTCCTTTCGAGATCATCTTCTAGATTCTCAACATGCAAACTGCCTCCAAATCTCGCTCTTGCTTTCTCATTAGCCTCTCGTCTTTCTTTAGCAATTTGTTCTCTCATCCTTTGCTCTTCTGAGAGTCTACCTGCTGCTTGTAACCCCATTAGAAGTTCTCCTAAAGTAACAGGTCTACCTTCTTCACGATGAATTCTTCCTTCAAACATGCTGGGGAGAACTTCATCAGCTGCGCCTGTAAGCACTCCTACTGAGAAATTATAATCTTCATCCGAAAACTCACTCTCCCATGTTTCTTCGAACTCCCATGTATCATCAATCTCTTCTTCGATGAGCGACCTTTCTTGCCTCTCAATAAGTGAACTTGCTTGCCCCCTGAGTATTGACCATGCCATACGTACCAAACGCCCACATGTAGGCAAATCGATATTTTCTGAATTACTTATTCTCTCTGTAAATAGATCTAAAAATACTGATAAATCAACATCCCACGGATCTAAATCGCTATTTTGAAACAATTGAAAAACTAATGCAACTGAACGATCGAATGGGTCAATTAAAAATTGATGTTCTGCTTCTTCTACTTTAGATAATTCTACCAATCTATCTAGATAACGATTTGTTTCAAGATCTGTATCGCCACCAAGTAATCGAGAAACTATATCATCTCTCATTGTAGAACCATCAAAAACAGACAATTAATCCCCTCACTCTACTTCTACTTCTGATGAGTCAGACTCTTCTAAATCGTTGTCAATATTGACATCTGAGATGGCTTGCTGAACTATATTGGCCTCCCCTATATCTTCACTCCAATCCTCAGTCCTTTCCCTTAATGCTTCTAAATTCTTATTTTCAATGGGAGATAAATCCTCTGATTCTGGCAATTCATTCTCAATATCAACACCGGCTCTCTCAGCGAGTCCTCCAAGTGATTTTGGGGCGCCAAGTGGCTCAGGTACTCTAGGCATTTGACTAGGATCTGGTAGTACTAGTTCGGAACGCTCCTCATCAGACTGTTTTCTGGCAGCCTCTTCTTTTTCTATCTCTTCACTCATTTGCAATGCGGCTGCACGATCGAAATCTGTAATTCTACGGCTGCAACCATCACCTGCATGAGTAATGCCGATGTGATGATTCGCTAGATTAAGACTAACCTTTCTGAGTGTAACCATGATGAATTGAGCTCTTTGTGAACGCATTAAACAAAGAGTAGCGATTAATTCTGAATTAAACGGATCTAGATTCTGATCTACCTCGTCGAAATAATAGAATGGACTAGGTTCGTAATCTTGGATTGCGAATATCAAAGCTAGAGCAGCCATAGACTTCTCTCCACCAGAAAGAAGATTTCTCCTAGTTTTACTATTCTTCCCAGGAGGCACACAATCCATCTCTAAACCACCATCGAATGGATTTTTCTTATTTTCCAATCTTAAACTACCAATTCCACCGGGTTGTAATTTCTCGTAAACTCTGCTGAAATTTTTATTCACATGATCGAATACCAGTAATAACCTCTTCTTTCTCTCAGATTCTAGTTTCTCTGCGATTCCAACAAGATCATCTCGACGCTGTCTTAGAATCTTTCCATCTTCTACAAGTCCTGCTATACGTTCAACTGCAACATCATATTGTTCTATTGCTAACATATTGACATCACCGAGATGACCGAGGCGCCTTTCAAGTCCCTGCACAACTTTTTGCGCCTCGGCCACAGTGGGTAATTGGATATCGGAAGATGGAATTTCAATATTCTCAGCTGCTAATTCGGCAATGATCTCATCTACTGCAGCCCTTTTCTGATTTATCTGAATATTTAACTCCTCAATTCGTGAATTAAAAGTTTGACGTTTCTGAGATTTTGTTTCCAAAGAAGCCCTTAAACTGGCTCTTTCCTCTACGATAGTATCCCTTCTCTGAGTTAAGATCTGTTGTTCTTCATTAAACTGGGAAGCCTGACTCTTTAGATCAACTAGTAAATCTCTAGACTTCTGAATTGATGTTTCGAGATTTGTTACTTCTTGTTCGGCTTCTTCTATCGATTTTTCTTTGGAAATTATCTGCCTTTCTAGTTCAGATAATCTGTCTGAAAGAATCTTCAGTCTTTCATTAGTACTAATTATAGAAGATTCAGATTGTAACTTAATCCTCTCAGCATCTGTCCTAGTTTTTTCTGCGTTACGAAGAATCTGGGAAAGGTGGTCAGGAGTATGATTTTGCAATAATTCCGCTGCGTTGGATCTAGATTCCAAAGCTTTGAGATATTTGTCATTGGCTTCGTCCGCATTAGATTTAGCCGAATTGAATAAAGTATCAGAATCTGAAAGTTCTTTTCGTGCTGCTAAAACTTTCTTACCAATATCATCTACATCTTTCTGAGCTCTAGATAAATCAGATTTCCATTCTCTTATTTTTACAGATTGGTCGCTGTCATCTAAACCATGAATTTGGTCTCTTAATTCTTGTTGATTAGCTCTCAATTCCCTTAATGCTGCTTCGACTGTAGAATAAATCAAATTTGCCTCTTCCAACGCTCTTTCTAATTTTTCAGTCCCTAACTGCCCTGGAGTCCCTCCACCGAAACTGGGTTTCGAGGAACCTACTGGAGAACCGCCCGTCATTGCTCCTGAGCCTTCTATGATATCTCCCTTCAGAGTAACCATTCTTGCTCCACCCATATTCTTTCTAGCTATATCCATAGATTGGACTATCAGAGTATTTCTTGATGCGTACCTTACCGCAATGTCAATCTCTGAGTCATATTCTAATAAATCATGAGCGAAACCCAAAACTCCAGGATTTCTAGAAACAATCAAAGTGCGTCCTTGAGGTCTTGAAACGCTTAATTTATTCAAAGGAAGGAAGGTTGCACGACCCCCTCCATTGAGTCTTAGCCATTTTATACATTCAGCTGCAACCTCATCATTAGTTACAACTATACTTCTAAGTCCATTCCCTAATGCTATGGCTAATGCATCCTCATGAATTGATTCTTTAGGAGAGCATAATTCACCCAAGGTTCCAAGAATTCCCTTTATCTCACCACTTTGCCTTAATTTAGAAAGTGCGGCAATTGTTATCGCAGATCCCGGACGGCTGGCTTTCGCTTCTTGACGCGCTCGAGCCTTGGCTAATGCTAAATCAGCGTCTCTAGCCTTAATCTCGGACCTATCTCTATCCTCTCGTAACTCAATTTCTTGTTTGGTTAATCTTTGTAGCTCATTTGCTAAATGTGTTCGATCAACTGCCTCGCCACCATTTTGAATATCCTCGCCCAATAACTCCAAGTCGTCTCTAGTTAGTGTTGCTTGTTCGTATTCTTCTTCTAGATCTGCTAATTTCTCAGAAGAAATCTGAGCATTTTGTTCTGCCCTATCAGATTCTAATTTAGCTTCAGAATATTCTTGATGTAGTTCTGTCACCAATTCTGTGGCTTGGCCCAATGCACGATTCAAATCACGGCCAAGACGGTCGCCCGATTGGATTGCTTCTCTGGCTTGACTTTCATCAATTGCCGCTTTTTCTAAATCTTCTTCGGACTGAGATAAATTTATTTCTGCACTCTCAAGTTCTTGGAGCGCAGTGTCATGAGCATCTTTGACTCCAACATGATCTTCACGAATTCTCTCAATATCTTGATTTGTTAATTCGATAATTTTAGATTGATCACCAATCCGATCAGAATTGGTTTCAATGTCAATTTCGTGCTTACGGATGGTTTCAAGTAGTTCTTTAGCATCACCACTCATTATATCGTCTAAGTCATCACCAATTTGGACAAGTTCCTCATCATAATTCCCTAACTCAATATTTCCATCCCTTATTTGCCCCGTTAGATCACCGACTTGTTTGCTGTAATTTGAACGTTCTTCGCCAAGTAAACGAACTTCATCTATCCTATTTCTATGTCTTGACTGGTGTAATATAATCTTATTTTCATCTAATTCTTCTTTGATATCTTTGAACTTCAAAGCTTGTTGCCTTTCTTTCTCAAGGCCTTTGAGACGTTTTTTCTGTTCGTCCTCGAAAAGATCAATTGTCTCTATATTATTTTCAACAACTTTTCTCTGATTATTTGCACGACGTATCTCATCATCATAAGCAGTGACGCCTGCAACTTCCTCTAATACGCCTCTCCTTTTATGTGGAGTCATTGTGGCTAAAGTAGTCACATCACCTTGTAACACAATATTATATCCGTCACCATGTAAGCCTGCTTCTGCTAGAACTCTCCTCATTTCTGTAGCGGTAGAAGGGTTTCCGTTGATATAATATGAAGAAATAGTATCATTCTTACGATTTAATCTAACTGAACGCGTAAATGAGACTTCTTCCGTCTCGATTCGTAATCTGCGACGGCCGTCTGCCTCTGGTTCATTTTTGAAAACAAGTGTAGCAGACATATTCCTAGCGGCTTTACCTCTTCCGCCGCCATTGTAAATTAACTCAGAGACATTTGAAGCCCTAAGAGATCGAGTGGATTTAGGGCCAAGGACAAATTGTATTGCATCACCACAATTAGATTTACCTGAGCCATTTGGGCCCGTAATTGCAGTAAAGCCTTCTTCGAAAGGAATTACTATTTCTCCTCCGAAAGATTTGAAGTTTTCCAGTTCAATTCTTACTAGATGCATCCCATCACCGTGTAATATCAGCAATTTATCGCCGACATCATTAATCGGCTGCTGCATTTTACTCTATGAACATTGAGGAGAACTTGGGCGCTATGCCACGAAAAAAAGACCTATTTTTCAAAGCCGAAAATGATTTACAATAAGCGAAGATTCATTGACAACTAGTTCATGGAAGTATCATGAGCGACGGAGCCCTTGGTGAATTAATGCCGGCCGTTGACATAGCTGTAATAGGTTCAGGTATTGCGGGATTATTCTTAGCAAACCGTTGTGCTGAAAAAGGATTGAAGGTCGCTTTGATAACGAAAAAAAGTATCACTACATCAAATACAAATTGGGCTCAAGGTGGAATTGCAGGAGTTCTAGATCCAAATGATGAACTGGCTATAGAAGCACACGTACAAGATACATTATCATCAGGTGCAGGTTTGTGCGATGAAAAAGTAGTGAGGTCAGTAGTCTTAGAGGCTGCGGATAGAATTAGAGATTTAGAAAATCATGGAGTTCGTTTCGATAAAAATCAGAATGGGGAATATGATAGAGTGAGAGAAGGCGGACATTCTAATCGAAGAATCTTGCATTCAAAAGATGCAACAGGAGCAGAAATCGAGAGAGCTCTTACAAAATTCGCATCTAATGAGGTTGATGAGAATTTTAAGATATATGAGAATTGGATGGCTGTAGATTTAATTCAGAGAGAACATGGTAATCCAAAAAAAGGAGTAATTGGATTGTGGTGTCTATCTCCTTCGGAGAAAGTGCACACAATGCCTGCCAAAGCAATAATTCTAGCAACTGGAGGAGTAGGGTTCCTACATTCTTCTACTACCAATCCATCAATTGCAACTGGTGACGGAGTAGCAATGGCATTCCGATCCGGCGCAGAAATAAAAGATATTGAGTTCATTCAATTTCATCCAACTTCTCTAGTAAACGATGAATCCAAACCATTCCTAATTACAGAAGCAATGAGAGGGAAAGGCGCGGTCCTAATGATGGTTGAAGATTACCGAAAATGGATATCATCAAAGAATAAATCTCCTGAAGAGTTTTCGTTTATGTGGAAATATTGTGATGAAGGATCCCTAGGGACAAGAGATGTCGTCGCTAGAGCAATAGACTCAGAACTTAAAAAAACGGGAGATAAAAATGCTCTACTAATTACCGAGCATCTAAACAGAAAGGAATTGATAGAAGAATTTCCCAATATAGATAAGAAACTATTATCCCATGGCATAAAATTGGGAATTGACCCAATACCAGTAATTCCTGCTGCACATTATATGGTTGGTGGAATTAACGTAGATTATTCAGGTAGAGCGAAGTTAGATGATGGAGTGATGCCCGGCTTGTATGCCATTGGAGAAGTTGCTAGGACTGGTTTACACGGGGCAAATCGTCTTGCATCAAATAGCCTACTTGAGGCTGTTGTTTATTCTGAAAGAGCTGCTAGAGATTTGATTCAATTAGCAGCAAAAGATGAATTACAGAAATTACCAAACAATTTCCCGTTTTGGCGAGCTGATGAATTAAAAGTAATGTCAGAACATTCTCCACTTCGAGCAGATTTACAAGCCTTAAGAACAACTATGACAATGGACGTAGGAATAGTAAAGAATAATTACAGATTGAAGAGAGCGAAGAGAAGAGTCATACATTTGGAAGGAGAAGTAAAGAGAATTTGGGAATCTTGTAAACCAACTCAGGATTTGGTTGAATTGAGAAATCTCATAGAAGTTGCAAAACTTGTAGTTGAAGGATCTATTAATAGAAAGCAAAATGTCGGGCTCCACTACAATCAAGATTTAGAAAGTTAATCAAAGCTTGATGATTTTTCGATACCTTTTACCAAACCGTGCAATATAGCATTACAAGGAGTTGGAATGCCTTCTGCTTCTCCTCGCATAACTACAGCACCACATAATGAATCAATCTCTGTTTCTCTACCAGCCATAATATCTTGAAGCATTGAACATCGATTATCAGGAGATATTGAGACAACTTCTCTGAGATAAGTTTCCAAATCAATATCACCTAAATCAACCCCACTGGCACGAGCAACGGTTGCTGCTTCTCGCATCGCCTGCATCGCCTGTTGCCAAAGTGAGTTTACCTCTAGAAGTGCACCATTTCTCACACCAGCAATAGTGCAGACTGGATTAATTGCAACATTAATTAGTAATTTTTTCCACAATATTTGTTTAATATTATCAGATCTAGAAGCATTTAATTCGGCATCATTAAGAATATGTAAAATAGATTCAATATATACATCACCTCTCTTATCCAATGGGCCGAGAATAATCTCACCTCGCCCTACCCAATTTACTTCACCCCCACTATTTCGCCAAGCAGCATGTGTAATTGAACCAACAATTACTCTATCGCTACCAACTTTGTGGGCTAATAACTCCGCATTACCAAGTCCATTCTGAATAGTTAAAACACAACCATTTTCGCTGACTAATTCTGAGGCAAGCTCAGATAAAGTATGATTATCGACTGTTTTGCCACAAACTATCGCGATGTCACAAGTATTTCGTATCTGTCCAGGGATAGGACCTGAATTGCTATTGACAAGTAAATATCTTTCACTAGGGACTACTTCAATACTACCTTCAGGAGTGTGCAATACCAGCCCTAAATCTGAAAGATTGGATGAAGTATTGCCCCTAGATATACAAACTATATCGACATCGGTGTCTGCTAATGCCCCAAGAATAATGCCACCAACTGAGCCAACCCCAATGATAGCTATTCTCAATTTAGACAACCTCCAATAGGGCATTTGGAAACAAAATTTAATACTAAACCATCAGTGTTTTGAGATATCCAAAATACCCTCCAAACTTCACTACTTTCATTGATGAGAGAAATATGGACCTCTACACTGCCATTAGCAGGAATATGATTCGGAAATGAGATATCTAATGAGTTATCACTCTGTAAATTAGTAGATATATCAACAGTCAGAGATAGGTTTTCTGATTCTTTTGAATTTATAGTGAAATTCGAGAATGGTAAACTAGAATCATTTAGTGCGGAATTATCAATAAAAATACCTAATCCTGAGTTTAACATCACCGCCTTAGAAAATCCATCAGCACAATTTACTAACCATCCATCTCCCGAAACTAAGATATTTTTATCAGAAGAAAATCCTTCTAAAATCAATGGAGAACCATGAATCAATGTCAAGTTATCTTCGGAATTCAAGTCGATCTCAGGATAATTGTCATTAAACGGACAGATTGGAGAAATTTTGTTCTCAGAGTATAGTATTCCATCGGACATCATATTGAGATTGATCCCATAATTAGAATTTAAGAATATATTTGTAAATGAATTATTGATAGGGAAATACCAATCCGAGATATTGCCATTATCCTGTTCGAACAATAACTCGGGAGCCATTCGGTAACCGAAGATTCCATTTTCTCCCATTGCTAAAGATTCCCAGCCACCTCTTTCGGCAACTAAACAAATTTCATGTGAACCTTCTTCAGATAAATGACCTGAATTTTCTAAAGACCAAAAGGGATTCATTTTTACAGATAAATTTCCTGTTTGATTCTCTGCAACATCTACTATATTGCATATCTTATTTTTATTAGAAATATTCTCTATTTCCCAAATTGGACTAGGAGAGGTCATATCGCTATAAGCAATTGAAAGAATATGTTGCAACAATTCCCCCTCGGATTCTATAATAAATCGTAACTGTGTTGGAGTTTTTCTTTCAGGAGAATTATCTTTTATTGAGAACTTAAAAACATCCTCATTATTCTGATTAATATCTTCAAAGGTACAAATCATTTCATCATTAAAACACTCAGAATCAATTACCCATCTATCAGCATCTCCATCAATTAGAACCTTAATCTTGCCAGAAATTGACATTATGCCTGACGCCTTTAGTTCGAATGATTTGTTCACATCCTGCCAAGATTCGCTTGAAAATTCTCTTTCCCAATCAGAAATATCCAAACCGCCATCCCAATCATTAATCTCTTCTACGGGAATTAATCCAGGGAAACCTAGTAAGATTATTGCAATAGACATAGTGATCAGAAAATTTCTAGATTTATTGCCTAATTCTGAAACTTCATCTACAATTAATGCAACAGGAATATGTTCTCCACTAAACCTTCTCCAAGATGCTAATGATGCTAGAATTAGCCAAGGCCAGAATGTTGTTAAAAGAAATACTAAGCACATGAAAGTAAGAGTCAGTAAGAAAATCGAAGTCGCATTTACACTTTTATCGAGATTCTTAGATCCAACTATTGAATGTAAAATTCTATCACCTGGGAAACCCGGAATTGGCAAAATTAGAATCCATCCAATCATTGATAAACCAAAACCGGCCAAAGCAATAGGATGAAGCCATTGAAGTTTTATTTGTACTTCGTCACCCAAGAATATTGCTGATAATAAATCAACAATGAGATTGGATTGCAAAAGGAGTGGATCGGATATAGACTCTGGAGGATTTGCCGAAGTCATGATTAATCCAATTAAAGAAAACATTGAGCCAAAGAGGATAAGGACTACAATTGAAGATAGTTCTATAATTCCTAAAGAACTTCTATTAGGATAGGTAATAGTATCCACTCTTTTCTGACCAAAAACACCAACAATCCCAAATGGCCAAAAAGGAGAAATTAAGGGAAATGCTATTGGAACAAGATTCCCTACATCCACTCTGAATAAAGAAGCAATATACTTCCTAATTAAATGAGCAGAAAACATTGTTAAGAAAATTGGGATACTGAAGAATGTCAACGATTCTAAAAATAATTCATAACTGAAAATTGAGGAATTATTCACAAATTGTGATATCCAATAACATCCGGCCAATGTTGTAAAAATGAACATTGTTAGCCAAATTAATGATTGTTGCCAAAAAGGGACATTTACTGGATCTACGGGGTACCTTATTATTGAGAGAATAGGGGGGTTACCTTCATCCAACAATCCAATCAAACTTAGTGGTTTCAAGTGCGCGTTAAGCTCTTCGAGAGCAGCACTAACATTGCTTGCATTACGAGAATTTATTTCCCAAGAAATTTCACTTAATCCAGATTGATTGCCTATTATGAAATAACGACTACAAATTTCTTCGAGTAGCTCTCTTTGCCCCCAAGTCTCAGCATCAATAACTATTGATTCAACTTTTGACATAGTCACACCTCCATCTCAATATACACCGAACATAGAGCATCCCCTATCAAACCGTGTGTGAGACAATGAAGAAAATAAGAATAACAAAATCATTTATTCTTGAATCTCTTAAGACGGAAAGTTTCCTCCCTTTCCATTTCTTCAAGTCTGAGTTGAATAAATGTTTGGGCCTCTTTCATTTCAGGGATTACGACGAATTCGAGCGCATTGACTCTCCTCTTAGTGGCCTCAATTTCTTCAAGTAATTTCTTTAATGTAGCTTCCATTTCGGCGGCCTTAACGATTTTTGCAATTAAAACAGAATAGGAGTCTGCAGACTCATCTATGTAAGGAGAACCCCCAATAATTCCTGTAGGTCTAGTTTCAACAGTTGTTGTAAGATTAGTACCATCTACTTTAGGTACGACCACACCCATGATATTTCTTCGTGAAACGGTTACTTCCGGCCCAGAAGTGGCAGCTATAGCTGCACTCTTAACTGCTAAACCGCCTTCTATTGAAGAAGCCAGTGCAATAGATTTCAAAGCATCGCGGTATGTCCCTACAAGTTCCTCTCTAGCTGCTATCATTTCAGCAAGTAGTGTACGGAACTCAAAGAATAATCCATCTCTTTTCATCTTAAGCAGATTATATCCACTAGAAGTCTGTTTGATTCTACGTTTCAAATTGATTAATTCTGAACGAGTTGGTTTGATGTCTAATGCCATCTATTTCGCCTCCTTAATCTGTAAAATCATTCTTTCTTGTCTGTAGGATGATACTTATCAATCCATTTCTGATCAAGACGTACAAGGTACTTAGTATCAATATTAGAAAGGAGTTCCCAAGCATAGTCTAAAGTTCCTTCACCGATAGATCTATCTTCATCTCGACTTTGTCTCAAGAATTGATTTTCGAAAATATCTGCAAACTTAAGTAACTGTAAGTCTCTTTCATTTAGAGCATCTTCTCCAACAATTGCAACTAATCCTCTTAACTCTCTACCTTGAGCATAAGCAGCATAGAGTTGATCGGATACAGATTTGTGATCTTCACGAGTCTTACCATCTCCTATACCTGCGTTCATTAATCTAGATAGAGATGGCAAAACGTTGATTGGAGGATAAATTCCTTTTTGATGAAGTTCACGAGAAATAACAATCTGACCTTCGGTAATATATCCTGACAAGTCAGGTATTGGATGTGTAATATCATCACCAGGCATAGTTAGAATTGGGAACTGAGTGATTGAACCTTTCTTCCCCTTAACTAATCCTGCGCGCTCATACAGCATAGCCAAATCAGTGTACATATAACCAGGATAACCTCTACGTCCAGGAACCTCTTCACGAGCCGCTCCGATTTGACGCAATGATTCACAATAATTTGTCATATCTGTGTATATAACTAGTACGTGATAATCGTGTTCAAAAGCAAGATATTCTGCCGCAGTCAAAGCCAATCTAGGCGTAATTAACCTTTCAACAGCAGGGTCATCTGCAAGATTAACGAAAAGACAGGCATTCTCAAGAGCACCTGTTCTTTCTAAGTCATGTACAAAGAAATTATATTCTTCAGCAGTGATACCCATTGCACAGAAAACAACCACGAAATCATCGTCGCTATCAACTAACTTTGCTTGCCTAGCTATTTGTAGAGCAATATCATTGTGAGGTAAACCAGATGCACTGAAAATTGGTAATTTTTGCCCTCTAACCAAAGAGGTACATGCATCAATTGCAGAGATTCCGGTTTGAATAAATGAAGAAGGACTTTGTCTTGAATATGGATTAATTGCTGCACCAATAATATCTGCCATTTCATCGGCGACAATAGCCGGACCGCCATCTCTTGGACGTCCTGCACCATCAAGAATTCTGCCTATCATATCAGTACTTACTGGCAACTTGAAAACATCTCCAAGGAACTTAATTCCTGTTTGCTTATCGATGGATGCTGTTCCTTCGAAAACTTGTACGATAACTTGATCATCGGATGTATCAAGTACTTGTCCGTTCTTTAGTGTACCATCTGTGAGCCTTAATTCTACAATTTCTCCAAAGGCCACAGGTTCTGTCTTATTTAGGAACACAAGAGGTCCCTTTACGTCTGTGATTGTTCTATATTCTTTTCCAGTCATTTATATCACCTCTAATTAGCCTCCATAGTATCAGCAATTTGTTTATTCATAGCCTCTAACATCTCATCAAT
>Ga0208410_1001142_pt1 | contig 13998 bp, 15 predicted proteins | sample ETN02SmetaG_3_FD_185787 | JGI IMG/M metagenome (GOLD analysis project Ga0208410, IMG submission 185787) | Marine microbial and viral communities from oxygen minimum zone, Eastern Pacific Ocean - ETNP2014F10-02SV257 (SPAdes) (version 2) | ecosystem: Environmental > Aquatic > Marine > Oceanic ... | reverse complement strand
ACAGCTCAATTTGGGTGTTACAGCAGACAGAATAGATCGAGATAATTGTATTGTTCACTTATCTGATAATAAATCTATTGGTTACGACAAGCTGGTATTGGCTACAGGCAGTAGAGTAAGAAAACTAAAATTTCCTGGATCAGATCTTGAAGGTATAAATTACTTAAGAGGAATAGACGATGCTGAATCACTTAAAGATGGATTATTAAAGAGTAAGAACCTAGTAATAGTTGGTGCAGGTTACATAGGACTAGAAGTTGCAGCAGTAGCTACAGAATTTGATACCAAAATTACAGTCGTAGAGATGGCAGATAGGGTAATGAATAGAACTGTGGACCCTATTATTTCTGCCTATTATCAAGAACTGCATTCAAAGAATGGAGTGGATTTTATTCTTAATGAGAGCTTAGAAAAAGTCGATGGAAATAAGACAGTTGAGCAAGTTATTTGTTCTGGGGGCTCATCTATTGAAGCAGATATATTAGTAATTGGTGCAGGAGTTATTCCTAATATCGAATTAGCTGAAGAGTCTGGATTGAGTTGTGATAATGGTATTTGCGTAGACGAATATGGACAGACTGAAGATATAAAAGTATTTGCCTGCGGAGATTGCACCAACCACCCAAATGAAAAACTTAATCGTAAGCTAAGACTAGAATCTGTTCATAACGCGATGGAGCAATCCAAGACTGTTGCGTTATCAATTATGGGAAACAAAACTGCTTACAATCAAATACCTTGGTTTTGGTCTGATCAATACGACCATAAACTACAAATTGTCGGTTTATCTGGAGATCATGATGAAGTTCTAATAAGAGGCGATCAGGCAGAGTCTAAATTTATGCTTTTTTACCTAAAAGGAGAAGAACTTATAGCGGTTGATGCTGTCAATAACCCAAAAGAGTTCTTAATTTGTAGAAAGTTAGTTGAAAATAAAGTTAAAATAAGTTCTGATGATATTCTTAATCAATCTAAAAATCTAAACGACTTAATTATATGAAAAAGACAGTAGAAACAGCTTACTCCTTAGGTCAGGTAGTTAAACATAAATACCTTGATTTTAGAGGAGTTATTTACGATGTTGATCCTGAATTTAACAATACTGAAGAATGGTATAAGTCTATTCCTGCTGCTATAAGGCCCAAGAAAGACCAGCCCTTCTACCATGTATTCGCAGAAAATGACCAAGTGTTTTATTCAGCCTATGTTTCTCAGCAAAATTTATTAGTTGATGACAGTAATATCCCGGTAGAACATCCTGATGTGCCAGTATTTTTTGGTGGATTTGATGGAGATTCTTACGAAATACTAGAAAATAGTAAAAATTAATTCCTTTCGTTTTCTTGATATGCCAAACCAAGGCAGCAAACTAATATCTCCATTGCCGAATCTAACTCTTTGATTGAGCATGCTGTTGGAGCAATCCTAATATATTGATCTTCTGGATCCACACCATAAGGGTGAGTTGATCCGGCAGGGGTTAACTTAAGACCTAATTCAGAAGCTAAGGATATTATTCTTTTTGCAAGACCTGGATCCGTCTTTAATAATACGAAATACCCACCTGTAGGTTTAGTCCAAGAACCATAATCTTGTCCATGAAGCCATTTCTGGACTAATTCAAACTTAGGTCTAATTAAGTCTGCATGTTTGCTCATATGTTTCTTAAGGTCGTTTTCTTGAAAAAATTTAACGTGCCTAATCTGATTTATTTTGTCAGGACCTATTATTAAAGCAGAATAAAAGGGCAAAAACGATTCTTGGTTAGATTGTGATAAAGCTATAAAACCAATGCCTGCTCCGGCGTAGGTTATTTTAGATGTAGAGCCAAAACCAACAATTAAATCTTCATTTTCTTTCTCTTTAGCAATAGAAAAAATGTCTTCTAAGGGCTCGAAATCATCAAAATCATGGACAGAATAGGCGTTGTCCCAGAAAATCCTGCTTTTTTTTCTGGTATTGCCAAATATATCTATCAATCCTTCAATTGTGGCTTTACTGTAGGTCTCTCCTGTGGGATTAGAGTGCTTTGGAACACACCAAATACCTCTAATAGATTCATCCGATTCAACGTAAGACCTAATTACGTCTAAATCAGGACCATGACCATCTAACGGAACAGGAATCATGTTTAATCCTAAATTTTCACTCAAAACAAAGTGTCTATCGTATCCAGGAACTGGACAGAGAATGGAAACCCTTTCTTCAGAAGACCAGGGTCCATCCCCAGCTCCCTGAATGCATAAATAAGAAAGATATTGAGACATCAAAGTAAGACTGCTATTTCCTCCGGCCCATATATATTCTTTGGCACAACCCAGAATGGTAGAACCTAAATCTCTACATTCAGACAAACCTTTTATTTGGCCATAATTTCTTATATCTACTGCATCAAAATCGTATATATCAATCTCTATTGAATCTATTGAAGAAGAAAGATCTAATTGATCGCTGGCAGGCTTACCGCGAGTTAGATCAAGGCTCATTTTTCTAGCCTTTAGCTCCTCAAATAGTGACAAATATTCCATTTCAAAACATAGTTTTTTAAAACCGAGACGATATTATCATCGTCAAGTATTCGTTAACAGACAAAAAAGAAATTGATCAAATTTTGACCAATTTTAAACCCCCCTTCTTTTACCTAAGATCTGGCAATCAGTTAACAAACTTATCCACAATTTTAGTGGATAAAATAAAAATTTATTTAAAGATATGTCTATTATCTTTGAAGATTAAAACTAACCTACTAGCCTAGATGTATCTATCTTCCAATGTCTTTGTTCAGCTATTTCCATTAATTGCATATCAGGATTTACTGCTGTTGGAAAATTAGAAAATTCCAACAAAGCCAAGTCGTGTATAGAGTCCGAATAAGCGTATATATCTTCAAAAGATCTATCTCCTATCCAGTGTTTAATTCTCCTAACCTTCTCTTCAGAAAAATTAGGATACCCAAAAACTTTTCCTGTATAAGACCCGCTGATAATTTCTGCATCCGTACCAAAGCAATGCTCAACACCTAGCTCATTAGAAATTTCTTTTACTAAAAAAGATAAGGTTCCTGAAGTTATTACGCATTCATCAGAAGAATGCTTATTGAGCAATCTGCTTGTTGTAACATCAGATAGGTTTTCAACAACCTTTTTAGAGAATTCCTCCACTTTTTCCTTAAAGTTAACTTCATTGATTCCACTTAAAGGACCTAATAAAAAGTTAGAGTACTCAAAAATATCCAACCTGCCGTTTCTATAATTATCTGTAAAAATAGCCATCTTTTCTAAGAAAGATTTATCCTTAACTATTCCGTTATCTATCATGAATTTTACCCACTCACCTTCGGTGTCTCCTGCCAAAAGAGTATCGTCTAGATCAAATAAAACCAATTTCATAACTTCGTAATAAATAAATGTCTATTATAGTTTAGAAGAAATCTATCTATAATTAATTAAAATGGAAAATAAAGAAAATTACAGACCTAACGTAGCCATCATTATTGTGAATAAGATAGGAAAAGTTCTGTGGTGCAAAAGAAAAGATGGATATGGATGGCAATTCCCTCAAGGCGGTCTAGACAATGGAGAGAGTACTGTAGAAGCAATTTATAGAGAGACGCAAGAAGAGGTTGGTCTAAAAAAGGAAGATCTTAGGATTATTAAAGAGAGCGAGGACTGGTTTAATTATAAAGTCCCAGAGAATAGAATTCCTAAATATTTTAGATTTAAAAATAGTAAGTTTATTGGTCAAACACAAAAATGGTTTTTAGCGGAGATTCTCTGCGAGGACAGCAAGATTAATCTTAATGCCTCATCGCCTGTTGAGTTTGATGATTGGACTTGGGCCAATTACTGGTACCCAATTAAAGATGGGGTAGAATTTAAGAAAAGCACTTACAGAAAGGTTCTTACTAGTTTTTTACCTTATTACAATAATTTCGTCAGGCATCGAAAAGCTTAATATTAAAAGTAAATTCTCTCCTTCCTCCTTCAACTCCTTCTTCCGAATAAGATTGTTCGCAAAATTCTATATCGCCATTAGGGAGTGTCCTGCAAACACTCGTGCATCTTGTTCCATAAATAGTAGACCTAATAAACCTATAAGGTATCTCTATTCCTTCTTTTGGCTTCAATTCCTCTTTAGACTTCTCATGTAATTTTCCGTATTCTTTTTTCATCATATCCAAGGCAAATTGGGTTCTGAATTCAGAAAGAGAAAGTTCTTCTAAATCCATTCTTACAGAGTCAATCTTGGCAGTGTCATTATTCAGAGTTAGATTTCCTAAAGCATGGGTGCCTTCAGGAAGAAGATATATACCTTCTGACCTGTTGCAGCAATAAAATAATCCATTCTTATCTCCAACTATCAAATTAAAGCCTGCGTAATCTTGTCCATTTAAATCCTCTAAATATGATTTAGCGGACTGATTGGATTCTAAAAAATCAGTTACTAATAAACCCCTAGAGAGGTTAAATTTCTTTGAAGTATTTTCTTTATAGTTAGTTAAAGCCGCAAACCTTCCGCTCTTACTAAACCCCAACCATGTCCCTCCAGCAAGATCATCCCTACCAGCTAAGATTTCATGGCCCTTCCACCAATGAAGTTGAGAGGTTGGCCTTTCATGATATTCATCTCTATTAGCTACCAGAGTAAAGAAATATGCCTCTTTCCCTTTCCAGTCCAATTCCTTCTGTATAGATAAAGCAATTAAGCACATAAACTTCTAATGGATGACTTGGTTAATGATAAAATAAGTTTTTGGAAATCTTTTTATACTTTTTGCTCGGCACATTCTCTGGTGTTTTAGCTGGATTATTTGGTATTGGTGGTGGAATTATCATAATTCCAACTTTCTTCTTTATTTTTTCGTACCTAGGCTTTGAAGATAGCATTTTAGCACATATGGTATTGGGCAGTTCATTAGGAGTTATCATTTTTAGCTCTATTTCTTCAACGTTTTCTCACAATATAAAAGATGCCGTTGACTGGAAATTAATAAGAGTCGTTGCCCCTAGCATTGTTATAGGATCGGCCTTGGGTGGAATTACTGCAGGATTAATAGAAAGCGACACTTTACAAGGATTAGTGGCATTATTTCTGGTCGTAGCTTCAGTTCAACTTATCTTTGAATTCCCTCCTCCACCGCAAAATCCTCAAACAAATTTGTTGGGTCCATTTATTGCAGGTGGCGGAATTGGTTGGCTTTCAGGAGTCTTTGGCATTGGTGGAGGAATATTTTCAGTCCCTTATTTTTATCACCGAGGACTGAAAATGATGAATGCCATAGGAACTTCTGCAGCTTGTGGCATTCCCATTGCTATTTCTGGTTCTATCTCTTATATGATAGTAGGTTTTAATGAGAGTAATTTGCCTAATTATTCAATTGGCTATGTTTACCTTCCTGCTACTGTTATTGTTGGGGTAATGAGCTCTCTTACAGCAAAATTTGGAGTTAATATCGCACACAGGATGAAGCAAAAAAAACTAAGAATAGCTTTTGCATTTTTGGTTATGATAATGGCCTTAAATCTATTAATGAGATAAATGGATAAAAGAAATAAAGAATATTGGAATTCTAATTTAAAAATTGTATCGGTACTTTTAGTTATTTGGTTTTTAGCTTCCTTTGGATTCGGAATTTTGTTTTCTGATTTTCTTGATCAGATAAAGATAGGAGGTTTTAAGCTAGGTTTCTGGTTTGCTCAACAAGGAAGTATCTATATTTTTGTAATTCTAATATTTGTTTACGTATATTTAATGCAGAAATTGGATAAAAAAATAGCTAAAGAAGAAGATTTAGACCAATGAGTGTTCAGCTATTAACGTATCTTTTCGTAGGTCTTTCTTTTGCTCTATATATTGGTATAGCAATCTGGTCTAAGGCTCAATCAACTAATGATTTTTATGTAGCGGGAAAAGACGTTCATCCGGTAGCCAACGGGATGGCTACTGCAGCCGACTGGATGTCAGCTGCCTCATTTCTATCAATGGCAGGTTTAATAGCTTTTTTAGGAAAAGATGGGTCTGTATATCTTATGGGATGGACTGGAGGATATGTATTATTGGCCTTACTTCTAGCACCTTATTTAAGGAAGTTCGGTAAGTTTACCGTTCCTGACTTTATAGGAGAAAGATATTACTCGTCTTTTGCTAGAAAGGTGGCAGTGCTTTGTCTAATTTTTATTTCTTTCACTTATATCGCAGGGCAAATGCGAGGGGTAGGAATAGTTTTCTCTAGATTCTTAGAAGTTGATATTGAAACTGGAGTTATTGTCGGAATGGCGATAGTTTTTTTCTACGCTGTTTTGGGTGGAATGAAAGGAATTACCTACACACAAGTAGCTCAATATTGTGTCCTTATCTTTGCTTACCTCGTTCCGGCAATATTTATATCAATTCTTATGACTGGAAATGCTATTCCACAAATAGGATTTGGAAGCACCTTAGTCGATAGCTCTACATTTCTATTAGATAAATTGGACCAGGTAACGCTTGAATTAGGCTTCACTGAATATACTAAAAATGTCAAAAGCAATATAGATATATTTTGCATAACAGCCGCTTTAATGTTTGGAACAGCAGGCCTGCCGCATGTAATTGTAAGATTCTTTACAGTCCCTAGCGTAGGGGATGCCAGAAAATCTGCAGGGTATGCCCTTATCTTTATTGCTCTCTTATACACAACCGCTCCAGCTGTGTCTGCTTTTGCAAGAATGAACCTGATAGATTCAATACAAGACCAGAGCTACTCAACTGCTCCGCAGTGGTTTAAGAACTGGGAAGAAATTGGATTAATTGCCTGGCAAGATAAGAATGATGATGGGGCAATAAGATATTCATCAGGAAATGCTTTAGAAGGAACAACACCTAAATACTCAGAAGATAGAGGCAAACATGGTGAAAGATTGCTAGAAAATAAACCTAACCAAGACAATTCAAATGAAGTTTACATAGATAGAGATATTATTGTTTTAGCTAACCCCGAAATAGCTCAATTACCTGGATGGGTTATTGCTTTAGTTGCCGCAGGTGGTCTTGCTGCCGCACTCTCTACAGCCGCTGGTCTTTTATTGGTTATCTCCTCTTCCGTATCCCATGACCTATTAAAGAAAACCTACATGCCTCATATTACCGAGAGACAAGAATTAAAATACGCTAGGATTTCTGCCGCTATAGCTATAGGTATAGCGGGAGTCTTTGGAATATACCCTCCAGCCTTTGTAGCCCAAGTGGTAGCTTTTGCTTTTGGGTTGGCAGCCGCCACCTTCTTTCCTGCTCTATTTTTAGGGATCTTTTATAAAAGGCTTAACAAAGAAGGAGCTATAGCGGGCATGCTGGGAGGTTTGATATTTACAGCTACATATATTATTTACTTTAAGTTTATTAACCCTAGTCTTAATGTTGAAGAATATTGGTTAATGTCTATATCTCCAGAAGGAATTGGAAGCATTGGGATGTTGATTAATTTTGTTCTTGCTATAACCATTTCATCTTTAACTAAACAACCACCTAAAGAAGTTTACGACATGGTAGATATGATAAGAAAACCTTCATGATCTTGCCTGAAATAGACCCAATAGCCCTCCAAATAGGACCTCTTGTCATAAGGTGGTATTCATTAACCTGGATAGCTGCTTTTTTTACAATTTACTATTTACTAACCAAAAGATCTAAAAACCTGAGCTCAGAAAAAATTAGTGACCTTATGTTTTACGGAATAATGGGTGCAATCATAGGAGGAAGATGTGGATACATGCTCTTCTATGGAACGGAACAGTTGCTCTCTGACCCTTTTTCTATTTTTTATATATGGCAAGGCGGTCTGTCTTTTCACGGCGGTCTTATGGGTGTGTTGCTTGCTTGTTACGTTTTGTCAAAAAGGTGGAATATTAAGTTTTTTTGGTTAATGGACATTGTGGCTCCTTGCGTACCGCCAGGACTTGGGTTGGTAAGAGTTGGGAATTTCTTAAATTCTGAACTCTTAGGAAGGCCTACAGATTCCTCCTGGGGATTAATATTCCCATCTGACCCTTTAGGGCTTTTAAGACATCCTTCTCAACTATACCAAGCCTTTGCAGAAGGCGTGATCTTATTTGTTTTCCTCATCTGGATATCCAGAAAGCCCAAGCCTACGATGAACATATCAGGTTACTTTTTAATAGGTTATGGAGTGGCAAGATTTATAACTGAATTTTTTAGAACCCCAGATGCTCACATTGGTTTTGTAGCATTTGACTTCCTCACTAGAGGCCAGATTCTTTGCTTACCAATGATGGTCATAGGCATTATTCTAATTTATTATTCACACCTCAATAAAAGTCCAAAAAATGAAACAATATCTTGATTTACTTAAGCTAATAAAAGAAACAGGAATAAAAAAAGAAGATAGAACTGGAACAGGAACTATCAGCATCTTTGGCCATCAGATGAGATTTAACTTGCAAGATGGCTTCCCTCTAATGACAACAAAGAAAGTTAATTTAGACTCTATTGTTCATGAACTGCTTTGGTTTATAAGGGGAGACACAAACATAAGATATCTAGTCGAAAATGGAGTAAACATTTGGAATGATTGGCCATTCCAAAGTTGGCTTAATGAGACTGGTCAGGCAACAAAATACGTTATGCATTCTAAGGAATGGAAAGAGATGATGAAAACTTTTGTTGAAATGGTTATGAAGGACGAGGAATTTGCTAAAAAATACGGTGATCTAGGACCCGTATACGGCAAACAATGGAGAGACTTTGAGGGTGTAGACCAGCTTGAACAGCTGATGGATGACATCAAAAATAACCCTGATTCTAGGCGGTTGATAGTTTCAGCATGGAATCCTAAGGATATTCCGGTAATGATTAAATCAGGACTACCTCCTTGTCACACACTTTTTCAGTTTTATGTAAGTAATGGCAGACTTTCATGTCAGCTCTACCAAAGAAGCGCAGATGTATTCCTAGGGGTTCCCTATAACATTGCTTCTTATGCCTTATTAACCCTAATGATTGCTAAAGTGAGCGGGCTTGAGCCTGGAGAGTTTGTACACTCCTTCGGAGATACGCATATTTATTTAAACCATTTGGAGCAAGTAAATGAGCAATTAAGCAGAGACCCCCACCCTTTACCTCAGTTAAAAATTAAAAACCATAAAAGTAGTCTTTTTGAATTTGATATAGATGATTTTGAACTGACAGAATATAATCCTGACCCCTTTATATCAGCACCAATTGCCGTGTAATGGAAATATTTTTAATAGCAGCAGTAGATAAAAATTTGGCTATTGGAAAAGAAGGAAAGATACCTTGGCACATAAAAGAAGATCTTAGTTACTTTCAAAAGAATACTCTCAATACAGCAATGATCATGGGAAGGTCAACCTTTGATTCAATAGGCAAACCTCTGCCTAACAGACAAAACATAGTAATGACTAAGTCTCCGGCTAATCGAGAGGGAGTCATAGAGGTTTTAGATGTTGAAAGTGCCATTAAAGAAGCAAAGAAAACTTCTAGCAAGATAAGTGTTATTGGAGGAGAAAGTATTTATAAAGAATTTCTACCATTAGCAAACAAATTACTTATAACAGAAATAAATATTACTGTTGAAGGGGCCGACACCTTCTTTCCTGAATGGAGCCAACAGCAATGGATTGAAAAATCTAGAATTAACTCTATGGAGAATGGGATTGAATACTCGTTTGTAGAGTATTTAAGAGATTAAATTCCTAGTGCTCTTTTCTTAAGTATTAAGGCCTCTACTCTTTCCTCTTCACCTTCGGTATAAGTGACCCATTTCCTTGCTTGGTCTTGAACTTTCTTCTTCTTATCTTTTTGCTTCTTCTTTTTATCGTCGTATTGTCTTTCTGCTACATCAATACACTCCCTAAAAGAAGCTATAGCGTTTTCCCACTTCTGGTTCTCAAAATTGATCTGGCCAAGCAACATATGTGCTGCTGCTTCGTCTTTCAATTTACCTTTTTTTATTCCTGCTCTTATAGCAGACTCAGCTTTTGAGAACTCATCCAGACCAAAAAGAACCTGGCCCAAGAATATGTATAGCTCCCCCTCTTTCGAAGCATCGGCTGCTTTCTGGTAATAAGGTTTAGCTCTTTCTAGTTCTCTAGAGGCGTGCCAATATTGTGCTGCTGCCTTTAAAGTTTTCTCTTCTTTTTTGACAATGCCTTGATTTATCCCGTCCTCTATAACCTTCGCTGCCTTTCTTGGATTCTCATACATAAATAAAAGTTGAGATAATGCAGTAAATTCTCTTTGTTTATCAAGCAACCTATCATCATAGGCTGCTTCAAGAGCCCCCATTTGATCTAGTGATCTATCTTCTTGTCCATATAATGCTGAAAGCTGGGTCCAGTATTTTTTCTTGGGGTAATTTTGAGCTAATTTCTCAACTATAGGTAATACATATAGGTCTTTTTTTAGCTCGCTATAAAGAGCCATTTTAAGTAAGTAATGATTTTCTTTAGCTATACCCTTTACTGTTTCACCAGTCTCTCTCATTTCTCCAGTTTCATTTCCTTCATCATCTAAAACAGCTACTTTGATAGGGATATCTCTAGCTTCTTGCATCTCTATAGCTATATCAATATTTTCCTGAGAATTAACAAACTCTTCTAACTGATAGTAGGTCATCGATAAAAGTGCGTAAGCATCAGAGCTTGGAATTTCCTCTAAATCAAACCACTGCAATAAATAGTCTATAGATTTTCTGTAGTCTTCATCTATATAAGCAAGCTGGGATAGAGAATAAAGTGCACCTAACCTCTCTTGATCGTTAGAATCGGGCTCAGCAATCAAATTCTTATACGCAACTACTGCTCTGTCGAATTCTTCCATAGAAAAGTAGATATACCCCTGATAATAGAACATCTTTGATCTGTCGGTACCTGTAAACTTCGATTCAGGGTTTGCTATTGGTGTTAAAGCAAGTAAAGCTTCATTCCACTGTTCAGCTTCAAGTAAAGGCTGAAGGCTTTGAAGAATTCTTTGTGCCTTTTTGCTAGGAAGTTTAGTTCTTCTTCTTTTTTTCTTCTTTTTTTCTTCGTCGGCAGCCTGTAAAGAGCTTCCATCGTAATCTAATGGAGAAATATCCACAGCTATTGGTAACAAACTCACTACTGCCGAAAAGAGTAATAATTTAATTGGGAAACTTATATTATTCATAACTATTAAGCACATCCTTCAGGAACATAATCCATTGATTTATTTGCATCTTCTATTTTAAAAATAACGACCGTTCTAACATTAGGGACCTCTATTGCCTCTCCATCCCTAATTTGAGGTTTATATTTATACTTTAAAGCAGATCGCATAGCAGCTCTATCAAAAATTCCTGGTGGTACTGCCCATTCAACTGAAGGATCTCTAGTTGATCCAACCTTTGTGACTGTAAACTTAAGCATCACGCAGCCCTCTATTCCTCTCTCTAAAGCTCTTCTTGGATACACTGGTGGTACTTGGAAGATTGGTACATAAGAGCCGTCCGCAAAAACACCTGCTTTTTTTCCTTTAAAGCCAAGATTTGGTCTAGCAGCGGAGCTGTCTACTTCGGCAGGGGGAGTCATATCGAATTCAGGAGGCATTGTTTCTGGAGGGGGTTCATCTTCTTGTGGTCTTTCCATATCCATAAGAAGTTCTAATTCCCTCTCGGGCATAGTTACGTCAGCAATTTTGATAGATGTATTATCCAACTCAACATCACCTACATCAATTAGCCATTGCATTATATAAAAAATACTTATAGTTAAAACTAGAGAGGCTGTTAGGGTTGACCCTAACATCTTCAAATTTTGCTCTGCAAGAAATCCCATAAAATTTTAAAACTTAGGTTCCGAAGCTAAAGAAATAGCGTAGACACCGGCTTCTCTAGATTGATCCATTACCTGGATAATTGCATCAGCCTGTGCCTTTTCATCAGCTTGAATAACTACTGATCCTTGAGGGTTATCTGCCAAAAGCTTAGTTATATTTGCTTTTACTTGCCTTACATCAACTCTACGTCCATCAATCCATATGTCATTAGTCGCCCCTATAGCTATTAGAATTGCGGCATTCTCTTGAATATTAGAGGTCTCAGCATCCGGTCGGTTAACTTCAAGCCCAGGTTCTTTAATAAAATTAGCAGTTACGATAAAGAAAATTAAAAGAATAAAAACAACGTCCAACATGGGCGTTAGATTAATATCTTCTTCTTCCGCTACTGCATTACTAATTGGTGATCTTCTCATAAAATTTTCCTCTTATTCTGCTACTAAGTAGTCCACTAGTAAGTCTTTTTCTTTTTGAGCTCTGTTAACTAGATATTGATTGGCAAATGTTCCTGTTAACGCAACTGCCAGTCCTGCCATTGCAGGAATAGTAGATCTTGAAACACCCCCAGCCATAGCTTTAGCATCCCCTCCTCCGGTAACGGCAAGTAAGTGGAAAACCTCAATCATGCCTGTTATTGTTCCGAATAAGCCAAATAAAGGGGCTATCCCTACACACATCTTAATTAAATCAAGGTTCTGGTCTATGCGATTAGTGTTCTCAGAAATTAACATGTCTCTGATGGCTACAGAGTTCCAAGAGAGCTTATCTGTTCTACCTTCCCACTGTGAAACGGCTTCAGTTATGTGGCCGTTATGAGTGAAAAAGTAAAACCAAATCCTTTCAAAAATTAGGAACCACATTACAAATGCTAGCAGGCCTATTAAATAAAGCGTATCTCCACCTCTTTGCATGAATGCAAATAAAGCATCTGAAGCATCGTAGAAAAAAAACATAATTTAAATACTCTTTTCTTATTAAGCTTTTCCTTCAGAACGCTTAGCAGCCATTCCAGTACTAGACTCTTCTATAGTTCCTAAAATACCTTTAGCAAAATTATTTACTGTGGCATACATAAATGTGGTTGGTATAGCTACCATTAAGCCTAACCATGTCGTTACAAGTGCAACTGAAATACCACTAGCCATTGTTTTAGGATCTCCAGTTCCAAATAAAGTAATCATGGTGAAAGTTTCAATCATACCGATAATGGTTCCAAACAGACCCATTAAAGGAGCAACTACTGAAACTATCTTCAGAACCCAATTAAGACCTTCAATTGTTGGTCTCTCTTTTAGAATTTGTTCTGCCATTTTAAGTTCCAAGGTCTCAGTGTCAGCCTTCTTATCCTCTTCAGCTATTTTTAGGATTCTTCCTAAAGCGTTATCATCGGATAAAGTTTCTGATGCAGCTTGAGCTTGAACTGCTGACCTCATACCCCATAGTTCATAGAATCTCCAACCAAATAAAGCGGTAGCAAGAAGACCTATAGCCATAATTATGAATCCTACTGGTCCTCCTAAAGTCATTCTTTCAGCAGTGCTCGGCATAGAAATTAAACTTTGCAACAATGATCCACCTTGAGGGCCTGTAGGGTCAACAGCGAATTGAACCGGGAATGAGTCTTCAGATAAGATATCTGAAGTTGTTGAAGTATATCTGCCGGCTGGCTGTGAAGGTAATTCAGAGTACATGCCTCTTGATGGAGAATAACTTAAGTATTGCCCGTCAGAAACTACATTAAAGTTACCAACTCTAACAACTTCTCTACTTTCAACATTTCCATCAGTGCTTATAACATCGGCAGTAAACTTAACTACTTCACCAGAAGCGTTGATTTCTCTTTGTAATTCATACCAAAGAGTTTCAAGCTCTTCTATAGAAGCCAATTTTATGCCTTCGTTCATCTTAGAGCCTAGTCTGGTCATAAACTCTTCTCTGTCCTTGCCAAACTGAGCAGCCGTTAAGGATTGCTCCATTACGTTTCTTGCTTCTGTAGTATTACCAGCTAAGTGACCAAAGATTTCATTTAAAGAACCTAGTCTTTCTCTCAATTGTTCTTCAGCAACAACTAAAAGAGCTTCATTTGCCTCAAATTTTTGCTCTAATCGAGCAGCTTCTTTCTCTAACCTTGCTCTTTCAGCTTTCGCGTCAGAAAGCATTTTAGCTTGCTTGTTTTTTTCGTTCCTG
>Ga0208410_1001137_pt1 | contig 14024 bp, 11 predicted proteins | sample ETN02SmetaG_3_FD_185787 | JGI IMG/M metagenome (GOLD analysis project Ga0208410, IMG submission 185787) | Marine microbial and viral communities from oxygen minimum zone, Eastern Pacific Ocean - ETNP2014F10-02SV257 (SPAdes) (version 2) | ecosystem: Environmental > Aquatic > Marine > Oceanic ... | reverse complement strand
ATGAATGATAAAATTCATAGATCAACCAAATAAAAATTACAAGTAAAGTAAAGAACAACACCCATAACCCAAGCTTACTTATTTCCTCCTCATATTTTGCATAATTCTTATACATTTTTATTCCTATGCAGTAATTAATTAATGATCAATAATTATCTTAAAATTACTTCCTATAGAGTCTGATTTTTTTTTGAACGGATACCCTTGATTCAAAACAAATTCATCTAATCTTCCTTGTTGAATAATAATTTTCCCATATACTGACTTTTTTTTAAATGGATGTCCTTGATTCAAAACAAATTCATCAATAGCACCAATCTGAATAACTAACTCTTTAGATTCAGCAGTAACTAATGTTTTTTGAGCTAAGCACGATCCTAATAATAAAACAATGAATAGATATTTTTTCATTTACTTTTCTCCATTAGATAATTTTCCATATGATCAATCTCTGTTTTTTTTAAATTTTTTAATTCTTTATTTAAATATCTAATGCCAATTATATAATCACTTGACCATTCATAATGGAGAGTTATGTTTAACTTTAGCGGGTTTGGATTATATATTGCCCTTTTAAATGATGTATTTTTATCGCCTATTCTATAATATGAATCTTCATCAGCAGAATCATAATAAATTGAATTTTGTATTTGATCATCTGACTCTAAAATTATGGATCCAAAACAAACACTAATCAGTAAAATCATGAATAAATATTTTTTCATAAAGTTAAAAATTTAGGTCTTGATCAGTCTTAATTATAATATTTCCAGATGTACCAATAATAAATCCACCATCCTCAGACATTTCGATACTCTCTCCACCGCTACCTGCATCATTTATTTTTAGATCAATATTGCTTTCATTTTGACCCCACTTATAGAACCAGGTTCCGAATTGATTTTTATGATTTGATACAAATACATAACCATTGTTATTCGTATTAGAAACAGATATCGGAGAGCCACCTTCAAAAAAATATAAATTATTTAATAATGTTTGTTCCTGGGAATTTCCATTCTCATCAATTTCTAAGATCATTACCTTAGCTCTATCACTGCAGGTTGATATATTATAACCATGGTCGCATTTCTCTCCAACAACTATGTATCCATCTGTTTCCTTTGCTACTATATCTGTCCCTTTCTCTAGGTATTCATTACCGTGTGTTTGCTGCCATAAGACAGCTCCATTTAAATTAGTTTTAACTATATAAATATCTTTGTAATACCTAAAGTTAAAAGAACACGAAAAATTTTGATTTCCATGTCCTTTCTCTCCAACCATGATAAGTTTACTATCATTAGACTCTATTACAGAGCGGAATAAATCATCTTCACATTCACCACCGAAAAATTTTGTTTTTAATATATTCCCAGTGTTATCAATTTTTACTAAAAGTGCCTGACCTCCATTACTACTCGCATTTCCAGAAGGAGTTACAGGTCCGCCAACAGCATAATAAAATCCGTTACTATGTTCAATGATATCCTCATAATAAGGGTATTTATTCTGATTACCTTCAATACCTTTTTTTATCCACTCTTTTTCACCATCTGAATTTGTTTTCAATAATCCGGTCCAAGTTGCAAATAAATATCCACCATCAGACGTTTGAATAACAGATTTATCACCCCAATAATCCAAAAGACCGTATGTCTTTTGCCACATTAACTCACCAAAAAGATCTACTTTTATAAGGGTTGCACTATCATTTTTACATCCTGCTAATATATATCCAAGATCATTAGTTTGTTTAACATCAAGTTTATAACCACAGCTCGTATAAGAAGAAAAATCCTTTATAAAAGTGATATTATCTTTTTTTGCTTCATTAGCTTTTTCTTCTTCACAACTACAAACCATGATCATCAAAATGATGAAAAGATATTTTTTCATTATTTCAACAATACCATCTTCTTGGTCTGTCTAAACTCACCTGCTTGTATCGTATAAAGATATAATCCTGCTGATACACTCTCGTTTCTATCATTGGTGGCATTCCATTGAACTGATTTAAATCCTGCAGTTTGAAAACTGTTAGCGAGAGTTTTTACTCTCCTACCCATCATATCGTAAATAGTAATATTAGTCTTACCATTTCTTGGGAGGTCATATCGTATTGATGTAACCGGGTTGAAAGGGTTCGGGTAATTTTGATGCAAAGAAAAACTAAGTGGTATTTGATTTCCATCTAAAGTGCCAGAATTTGCATTATTTAAAAATTCAAAGGCATTTGCTTTGATTCGAGACGTTTGATAGATCTCCTTAGTAACTTTATTTTGTATAATAGCAATGATCTTTATCTGATTAGGGTCCCACGGTTTATCATGAAAATCAAAAGTGCCATTGTAGGTATAATCTAATGCTCCTTGTTGGGTGAACATTGAGTCTGTGTTCCAAATTCTTACAACATTGTTGGCATAATCAATAGAGTCTCCAACACCCTGATAATTCCAGGTAGTAGATATACTATCCTCAACAATAAAAACGTGTAAGTCACGATCATCATTTGTAAAAGGATTATCATTTAATACGCTTACAGAGTATGAAACTGTAGAACCATTTTTTGTACCATTAATTGTAATGCCATAATCGGATTTCATACCGCTATAACTTTGAAAGACACTATCATATCTTGCATAGTTATCCCACTCTATGTTTGCACCTACTACAATATCGATACCATTAAAAACCTCAGTCGGTATGGCGGTTACATTATAAATATCCCCTCTAACGCTCGTACAGGTGCTATCGTTGCTTTTGATGCAATCATTTTCATCAAAATATGAACTTCCAACATGCCACTGGATTGAAATTATTTCATCTGGATTATCATCAATCAAATCGCGAACTGTAAAGCTACCTACAGGACAAAAAGGACACCATTCTGCAGCGGTAAAATCTTCAACGAGAACCATTCTATCATATATTTGCATATTACTTGATCTACCAATTCCAGTTAAAGGAATTACTATATCAGACCCCATATTGGACACTATTGTCATCTCCGAAACGTAGATACTGTCTTCGTCTGAGGTAGGACGAAAAATAACATGAAAACCGTTTGAATCATTCGGTGCTGTAATATGCGGAAATGATGTATAATCGAGGCTAAAAACGCCAACAGGATTAAAGTAGACATTTGTAATCTCTAAGTCTGAACCTCCTATGTTATAGAAATCAAATAACGTATTTAAAGAGTCTCCAGCAATTAACTCCCCAAAATCAATCTCTTCAGGATATTCAGAAATTTCTGGACCGATCTCGCTGACGATCTCAGGTCCTGCTACATCATCAATGTTAAGTTCCCATCCCGTAAACGCACCTTCGCCTTCGGACGTGTACAGAATTCCAAGTCGAACATCAGTACCTGCGTAATCAGATATATCGTAAGAATATGGAAGGTAAAGATAACCAGCACTGTTAACACTATCTATTAATACGGTAAAATCATCTGGTTGGTCACCACCAGTTGGGGATAAATAAACCTTCATGATATCGACAGATTGATTACTAGGACCCATTGATGCATAAAAAGAGAAAAAAGAACCTAATTCAATAGAGTATTTTGGTGAAATAAGCCAATCAGCGGTGTTGGCATTTGGCCACTCTGCTCCAGCATATCCTGTCCCAGTTCTTGATCCAGTTGGTCCAAAAAACTGCCACCCATCTCCATTGTTCTGCATAGTAGTCCAACCTTGTGGCCAAGAGGGCTCCCAAGTTGCAACACTCTTACCAGCGCTTCCTTCAATGTATACACTTTCATAGCCGCCATTTGATTGAATCTCTATCCATCCGCCAAATATTCCACTAGCTTCAGGGGAAAATAAAACTTCAATCTCTGCATCATTCGAAGCAAAGCTAGCTGGTCCAGAAAACCCTGCAGGATATGTTATCGTTCCAGAAAGTTCTCCAACACCAGAATTTGAAATAGAAAAAGTTGTACTTGAGCTAGAATTAATACTTGTTGCAATAACAGGAATTTCATCATGACTTAGGGAAATAATTGGTTGTGGACCAGAGCCACCAGGAGATATAAATACATCATCAATGTATAAATAGTACAAATAATCGCTTGTGTATTTAATTGCTACATATAAATTTTGACCTGCATATGTTGAAAGGTCCTCTATATGTTCATTCCAGCCTCCGCTAGTAATAACAAATTCATCGTACCATATAAAATTATTTGGATCATTATCTGTTGTTGATATGCCAATCATAAAAGACTCATTAGATAAACCGTCCCAAAAACTCCAATGAGTATGGTAATACATACTATACGTCGCACCATTTGTTGGAATGGAAACTTGAGGAGAAATTAGGTATTGAGTATAATCACCTGAACTAGCCGTGTAGTATGAACTAAATCTGGCAGAGTAATTAGACCCATAAGCTAAAGAATTTGATTGTTCAATACCGTTTTCTACATTGTTTGAAATTATCGTCCAACCAGTTGACGGAAAATCATATTCAAAGCCTTCAGATAGAATATTATCTGTACCTTGTCCTCTTAAAATAATATTATCATAACCACCAATTCCGTTATGCGTAAATGTTATCAAACCTTCATCAGCATAACCATCGCTATGTACTTCATTTGGTGTATACGTAATTGTGACTGTTTCTTGTGATCCAGCAGCTATAACACCACTAAAACTACCAATTTCAAAATTTGGATTATCTGAGGTAAGCGTCCCAGTAAGGTCATCACTTCCTCCACCATTCCCGATTATGAGATCTTTGGATGACGAAGATTGAATATATGTTCCTGGAAAATCTAATTGATCTGTTGAATAGTAAGCATCAGGTTCTGGATCTAATACAATAGCAGGCCCCTCAACATGATCTATGTATAAATAATGTTTCCAAATACTTGTATACTTAATTGCTACATAAATTTCTTGGCCTTCGTATGCAGAAAGATCTTCTACATGCTGCACCCAAACTCCAGCACTATTATCATCTCGAATCACTTCTGGGCCAAAAGTAAAAGAATCTGTGGCATTGTTTGTAGTAGATATACCTACCATAAACCTCTCACCAGACCAATCACTCTGGTCATGCCAAAAAGAAAAGTTTTCTCCAACCCCAACAATTAGCTTTGGTGATATTATGTATTGATCTTGAAGCATCCCTAAAAAAACAAGCTCTTTTGAGCAAAACCTTGCAGAGTAAATTCCATCATATGCTGAAGAAGAAGATCTAGTAACATCGTTTAAAGTATTGAGTGATAACATATCCCATTTAAATGGTGGGAAAAAATCTCCTTCAAAACTTTCCGAAACATTTTGTCCTAAGCAGAATCCAATCAATAAAGTGATGAATAGATTTTTTTTCATTTAATTTGGGTCTTATTTATTTAAAAACTTTGACTCTTTTTTAGAAGCTAAATCCAATATTTATTCCAAGATCTGGAACAAATTCAGCTATCCCATTATCTTCTACAATTTCTGGAGTACTTTCATCATCATCATCATCATCTAATCCTAAAAATTTAACATCACCATCTTTTGGGTCAGTGTAGTTATATCCAATACCTAACATCGCCTCTATAAAGAACTTATTATCAAAAAAAGGTAGATAGTATTTATATCCTAAATTAGCAGCAGGGTTAATAAGGAATGTATTAACATCTTTCCAGTTTGAATCATTATTTTTATAACCCCAAGTATAATTAAGAACAGATAATTCGGCTTGCGCAAACAGTCCTTTTGCACCTTCTTTGCGGTAAACTCTATATGATCCTTTACCGCCAGTAGCACCTTTCCACCCATAAGATACACCATCAATAATATCAATTTCCTCATCTCCATTATAGTCTTCATCATATCCAAATGTACCAAGCATAAAACCATATTCTTTTTTTCCATTATCAAAATTTTTAGAATATTTTGCATGAGTAAAACCAAATAGTGTCCATAAAACACTAATGCTTAAATCTTGACTTTTAATTTCTAGTTGATTTGGTTCAGCTTTAGTTGTGTCTTCTTGACTAAAAATATTTGACACTAAAAAAATAATTAATACTACTCTTTTCATTATTTTCATTCCTTAATTAGTTATTAATCTTAATGAGATTGTATCTCATTAGGCACACTTTATTTGTAATTAATCGAAATAAGTGTAACAGCATAAACATATTTTATAGTTAAAATGATTCTATTATATGAAGTAAATCAAAAATATCCATTTTATTATCTGAATTTAAATCCGCCATGAAAATATATTCTCCAGCCAAAATAAGATTGATTAATATGCCAATATCTTCATTGTTTATAATATCATCAGAGTTAAGATCTCCCGTTGAAGTAAAATCAGTTGTCTCAGCATATTCAAAAACTGCATTTCCTATCTGAGACATTCCTCCATGGCTTGAGTTAGATAAAATCACTACACCTAAATTGTTTGAAAATGATATAAACATATCAGTTGCGCTCCCTAAATCTCCTCCACTATGTCCAAAAACAGTCCCCTCATTCAAATATCTATAATACCATATCAAACCTTGGTCTGAAGCAGCATTTGGGTAATGTACAGTTTTCATAATTTCAATCGTTTCTGGTTTTAGGATTTCTATTCCATTGTACATTCCATTATTCATGAATGTAATCATAAATTTTGCTAGATTATTTGAGGTTGTCCTAAGCTGTCCTGCTGGGTAGTCAGAGTAACCATAATTTTCAAGTACACTTAGTGAACTAGTTAAACCCGGTGCTAATTGATGAGGAAAGGCAACTTTATTTAAATTTTCAATTTCTGATAAAAACCAATGTGCATCATCCATACCTAGGGGATCAAAAATATTCTCAATACAATATTCATCAAATGATTGACCTGAAATCTCTTCAACCAATAATCCTATCAGTGCTACGCCATTATTGCTATAGCTAAAACTTGTTCCTGGAGTATAATCTGTGAAATTTAAATCACTATCATAGAAATCACCCCCTGGAGTAAAATATTGATTAAGATAGTAATTTAACTCTAAAGGTGAATCTCCATTATAATAGGGCATAAAATTCCAATTATCCTTAATTCCAGATGTATGCGATAATAACATTTTAAAAGTAATAGGAACTTCTGGATAATCTGGATGATTAACATCAAAAGGTAAATAATCAGCGACATTATCATTAAGCATAAATAGATTCTGCTGAAATAAGTGCATTAGGGCAGTAGCTGTTATAGTTTTTGAAGCAGATGATAAAATAAACATCGTATTTTCATCTACCAAGGTATTTTCATTAATGTTTGCGTAACCAAAATGGTTGTTCCAGACTATATTACCTCCCTTTGCAATAGAGATTGACAATCCAGGAATAAAATTGGAAGCCATGATCGATTCTATAAAATTAAGAAGTTCAGTTTCGTCACGAAAATTATTCGTTTGTAAGTTGTTTTGATCAAGGTTTATAACTTCTTGCGAAGTTCTATTTAAATTTTGATTCCCATAGGCAAAGGTTAAAAATATGAGAATTAGCAATATTGATAAGTATTTAAAAATGGTGTACACACTCAAATCTACAAAAGATAATAATATTTTTGTGCCCTACATTAGCTACTGCACTAATGTAATAGAGTAGTTCTTTAAACTCTATTTTTCTTTATTTCGTTTGCTCATTTTATCCAAATTAATTACTGTGTGACTAGCATCATTAGTAGAACTAATATTTTCTATAATTTTCTTTATTAAAAAGTAGAACACTATAAAAGCAATAATACCTATAATAAGTTTTGTTTGTAGTGCTACTTCTACCATTAAATAAATCTACAAAAAATAGTGGAATAATGTGTGCTGACAATAAGAAATAAATCGATGAATAGATATTTTCTCTTTACTTTAAAAGCACCATTTTCTTAGTCTGACTAAACTCACCTGCTTGTATCGTATATAGATATAATCCTGCTGATACGGGCTCATTGTTATCATTTGTGGCATTCCATTGGACTGAGTTAAAACCCGCAGTTTGAGAACTATTTACAAGCGTTTTAACTATCCTTCCCATCATATCATAGACAGTAATATTTACAAAACCATCTTCAGGCAAGTCAAAACGCATTGATGTAATCGGGTTGAATGGGTTGGGGTAGTTTTGGTGCAAGGCTAAATTATCTGGAACTAAATAATTAACATCATTACCTAGAGCACAATATGTTGACCAGTCATGAATAGAACTCCAATGCCAGCTTTGAACGCTCCACGAATTATGAATTGCACATTTATTTTCATCGGATAATGCATCTGCACCAAAAAACATTGAATTCATATTCGTCACAATAGACACATCCCAGCTGGATAGATCCTGATTAAAACTATATGCATCATAAAACACTCCATACATATTCGTTACACTAGATACATCCCAGCTTGATAGATCCTGATTAAAACTGGTAGCACCTCTAAACATTTGCTCCATATTCGTTACACTAGATACATCCCAGTTGGATAGATCCTGATTAAAACCAGTAGCATAATGAAACATTCCATGCATATCTACTACACTGGATACATCCCAGTTGGATAGATCCTGATTAAAACTGGATGCATTATAAAACATCTGCATCATTGTCGTTACGCTGGATACGTCCCAGCTGGATAGATCTTGATTAAAACTATGAACGTTTGCAAACATTCCATTCATTTTCGTTACACTGGACACATCCCAATTTGATATATCTCCATTGAAATTGAATGCACCTGTAAACATTAATTGCATATTGGTGACATTAGACACATCCCAGTTGGATAGATCCTGATTAAAACCAGTAGCATAATGAAACATTTGATCCATATTCGTTACACTAGACACATCCCAGCTGGATAGATCGTGATTAAAATCTTCAATATACGTAAACATAAACGACATGTCTGTTACACTGGATACATCCCACATAGAAATATCGCCATTAAAAATTCCCACATTTTCAAACATTGATCCCATATCCGTTACATTTGATACGTCCCACCCTGATAGATCCTGATTAAAATTGTTGACATCTTGAAACATACCATTCATATTTATAACACTGGATACATCCCACATAGAAATATCGCCATTGAAATTAGTTGAGCTATTGAACATAGAACTCATATTGGTTACACTAGATACATTCCAATTTGATATATCTCCATTGAAATTGGGTGCGCTTTTAAACATGGAACTCATATTGGTTACACTAGATACATCCCAATTTGATATGTCTCCATTAAAATCGGTTGCACCTGTAAACATAAAGTTCATATCGGTCACACTAGACACATCCCAATTTGATATGTCTCCATTGAAATTGCGTGCATATGGAAACATAAGGTTCATATTGGTCACACTAGACACATCCCAGTTAGATAGATCCTGATTAAAATTGGTAGCACCTCTAAACATTTGATCCATATTCGTTACACTAGATACATCCCAATTACTGATATTATCATTGAACAAACTATATAAAAATAATTCACTCATATCTGTAATTAAAGATACGTCCCATGTATTAATCTCACCATATGCTGATAATGCTGAAGCATTATCATTTATCCATAGTTGAACAGCAGTTACGAGCTCTTCTTTAGTTTGTGGCTGGAATCCTGTTATATGTATTTCTAATGCACCTTCGTCTATCCATTGTGCAATTAAATCAATATCAGATTGAGATAATGAAGAACCATTCTTAGGCATAAATTCTTGGTCACTCTCTGAAAGATTTATTCTATTATATAAAACACTATTAGAATGATCTGAAGGCACAATCGTACTCCCGCTATTCCCACCTTCTATCGTTTCAGCATATGATGATAAATCTAAACCTCCAGAATATGCTCCACCATTAACATGACAGCTTGTACAATTATTATCAAAAATAGGTTGAATCTGTGTGGTGTAGTCTACTTGCCCACGACACACCTCAGCCAATAAAACGATGAATAGATATTTTTTCATTTATTCTTCCTCATCAGAATCTTTATTTTTATTTAGCATACCATCAAACCAACTATCAGAATATGCAAACCAACAAAACATACCTAATATAAATAGTATAGCTATAATTTTATCTGTTCCATGAAGAAAGGCCATTACCAAATCTACAAATAATTACCCTATAACGTGTGTTGGAAATAAAAAAGACTAGTGGAAGTAAATCAACTTTTTTGTTTCTTTTATATCATTTTTCCAGATTAGTGAGCAGAAATAAATGCCTGATGACACTCTTTTCCCTATGGTGTTTTTACCATTCCATTTAAAAACATGATATCCAGGATACAACTCATCGTCAAATAATGTAATTATTTCTTCACCGTTCAAAGACCAAACTACCAGCTTTACATCACGCTTGAATGAAGAGGTTATCATAATTCTGGTATCTTTTTTGAAAGGATTAGGATAATTCTGAGATAACTGAAACATTTTTTCTGTGTCGTTATTTGAATGATTAAATGCAACGATGTTGGATATATCAGATTCTTTCCAATAACGATTTGCTGATGTAGAAAAATAAAACTTTGTATCAGATGTATCTATACTGCTCGTTTCCAATGGAATCATAAACTGATCTTTAGCAAAATGAATATCAATTACTTCTGCGGTTTCTTGATTGGCAGTAGGGCTGTCAGATGCATAGGTAATTATCCAATTGGATTCAACTATATCTTTTGGAAATATATCTAACTGGGCAATACCATTATCAGATGAAAGAACAATTACCGGTGGCGATTTTATTTCTGAATTTAATCCATGAGGGTTCATTTTAATTTTTGTTTTATTGTCAAAAAAAGTCTCCCCTGCTGAAAAGAAGTAATTTTTATCGCGCCATGTTCCATAGCTAAAGAATTGATAACCATCCACCCAGTCAATTCCTCTCGTCGAGTTGATAATATCAGGATGATTATCCCAAACATTATTTGACTCTAAAATATAGGATCCAGGTCCAACCGTAAAAGCCCTACCAGATTCAATACCTTCCCAAATGAATGGCTGCCAACAGTTTGGACAATCGTTTGATAGCATACCTAAAAATCCCTGAGTAGTTGTCCAGTGATAACTCATTGGCATTAAATGATCTATATAGCCTTCGTTATACCACAAAGCCGCATCCTGATAAACAGTCCCATATCCCTGCCATCCAGACCAATTATATTTACCCAAAACAGCAGCGCTTAACTTAACATGTGGTTTTACACTCTGAATTGAATCATGCAAAGTCCTAACAAAAGTTGTAACGCTCCATCTCCACCATTCTTCCCAAGATACGAACCCATCTGGCACACCTGCTGAGTATGGGTGTTTATAATCATAAAGATATCTTCCAGACATATTTGAAATTAGATACTCAATTTCATTTTTATTGATCATCCCATCTAATCGCTCTAACTCTTGATCAACAGTCATGTTATTACGTTGTAAATTTGTATGCTCATTCCACCTTACATAATCTAAATGCAAACCATCAATATCATAATTACGTACAATTTCCATAGCGACATTAATCGTATACTCTCTTACGTCCTCAAGTCCAGGTGATAATGACCGATATGAACTCATAGGAGTTCCATTTTGATCTCTACATATCCACTCCGGATGCTCAGCAGCGGGACTTCCTTCATAGGTACTAGAAGTTTGAAAAACATTAAACCAAGCATGCAATTCAAGACCTCGTGAATGAGCCTCTTCTATAGCAACAGCCAAAGGATCGTAGCCAGGGTATTGGTAACCAGAATAATACCCCCAGGGCTCATATGACGACTCATAATAGGCAGTCCCCCCTTGACGTACCTGAAAAATAACTGCATTCATATTCGCGTCAACATGATCATCCATAATTGCTCTCAAACGATACAGATTCTGTCCACTATTTTCATATCGATTAATATGATCCCAGGTAATTACCCAAGTAGAACGAAATTCAGTATTACTGGACGAACTCCACGCTAATGAAATTATAATTAAGGATAAAGACCATACTATTTTATTAAAGTAATACATTATATTTTATTTTTAAATGAATTAATAAATATCTTTAAAAGCTTAAAGTATCTTATTCTCATGTCTTGTTTTTTATATGACGAATCAAATTTAGCGCTGTGATTGAGAAAGGATTCGATAAGTTTTTTTTAATAATCAGGCGCCATCATAAATTTTTTTCCCAAAACAAACCCCAATCAATAAAATGACGAGAAGGTATCTTTCATTATTTAATCAATATATGGGCCAAGATAATCAAGTAGGGCTCCATATTTCACACTATCAGAATCCATTCCCTCTATGCATGCATAATAAACCCTAGTTACATATGATAATTTATTATTTAAATCATATGAGGATCGATGAAGTGCATATCTAAAAGACATATAGCTAGGATCAGCAGAATAAGTTTTTAGACTATCGTTAAAATCAACTATGTCAAGGTTAAAACTTTTTTTCATGTTCCCAAGCATTTTATCAAAAGATTCCAATGGAGTATTTAAAATCCTTGAATTATCATCTAAGAAGTTTGTTTTTTTTCCTGGAGTACCTACATAAAATGGTTTCTCGTAAATATTAATTGTCCCATCAGACCTGTCAATCTCCCAGACTTCTTCTATGTGATAATATCCATTATCATTTTCTTTATTGAAACTGATAATGTTCTCCTTAGAAAGAGCAGTACCTTTTGTAGAAAATATGGTATCAGGAAAAAGACTATCTAATTCAAGACTTTCCGTTATTGTTTTATTTTCATCAAAATGTATATTCAATTTGACCTGATTGCTATTTCGAATAATCTGTACTCCAAAATCTGCACCTTGTACTAATGGCACTATTAGTGCAAGAATCGATATCATATGAAATTCGCTACCTTTTACACCGAGCATATTTATATATTTTATAAATTCAGCTTCTTGTTGTTCTTCAGAGTATGTTGAATCAAAATTAAAATCTTTTGATCCTATATACATTTTTTTGGGAAGGGAATTAATAAAATACTCCTTAGCACTGCCTTTGAATAATTTTCCACCACTGGGCTGCATTGATCTAAAATACATCGGAATATCATCATTGTCGCAGCTGTTAAGGATAAATAAAAGAGAAGATATAAATATTATATTTCTTTTTACCATACTTAAATATAACATATTATTTATAAATATCTTAATTACAGCAAATCCCTGAACCTGAATATTAAATAAATCGAGGTTGCCTATGAAAGATTCTCAACTGCGCAATTCAATTATTTCTCAACGAGAAAAAAGTATTTCAGACTTTAATTATTATTTTATTACTTCAACAATACCATCTTCTTTGTTTGTCTAAACTTACCTATTTGAATTGCATATAGGTATAATCCTGCTGATTCGGATTCATTTCTCTAAACAGGATTAACAAAATAATCTACTTAATTTCTAACATTAAAGAAGAGGCTGGAAAACCATCACCATTAAAAAGAGTGGCTTCTGGTGTATCCGACCACGCATATCTCACATATCTTGGGTTTTTTATTTTTTGAGATGATAAAAATAGATAATTCATGTCTACTGAAACCTCTGCCTCAACGTATTCCATCATATTGTTTGCAATTTCAAATTCATTCCCTTTGTTCATTTTTAAAACCAAACCTGAACCAACATTTGAAAAATCTAACCTAACTCCACCATTTACGATGGAACTATTAATTAAGATGGGTCCCAAAGGATTTAAATCAGAATTATAATTATTAACTAATGCTAACCTCGCTAATCTCTTTCCTACCTCTTGCTTATTTGCAGGATGAATATTAGTATAATCACCTATATCTAATGTTACTACCATTCCTGTTTTTGGTACCTTTTGGGATTTTCTTTGGGAATCTCTTAATTTTTGAGATATGTTCATCTTGGGGTCAGCATTGTATTTAAAAGGAGCAATTTGAACGAAGTAAAATGGAAATGTCTCTCCCCACCTTTTCCTCCAATCCTCAATCATGCCAGGAAATAATTCAATATATTGATCATGTCTGCCTACATTTGACTCACCCTGATACCAAATAGCTCCTTTTATGGTAAAGGG
>Ga0208410_1001131_pt1 | contig 14117 bp, 8 predicted proteins | sample ETN02SmetaG_3_FD_185787 | JGI IMG/M metagenome (GOLD analysis project Ga0208410, IMG submission 185787) | Marine microbial and viral communities from oxygen minimum zone, Eastern Pacific Ocean - ETNP2014F10-02SV257 (SPAdes) (version 2) | ecosystem: Environmental > Aquatic > Marine > Oceanic ... | reverse complement strand
AAAATTGGGTATCTGAATCATCATCAAGATTAGCCATCATACTGCTCTTTTCTGCAAATCTGTCTAATGCTTCCATCCTTCTACCGTACATAACTACTCCTGCGACTGCAATTAATGCAAATGTCGCTCCAAGTATTATTGCTGGAACAGAATATCTAGCTACAATTTCCACGCCTACATCTAAAATTCCATTATTTGAACCCATATCTCCTGCAGATACGAAATTATTTTTCTCGTCGGTCTCAACAATAATATTCTCAGGATCTACTACTACTACTACTTCATGAGTTCCCGCCTCTACTAAGTAAAGCAATGTGATAAGTGGTGGCTCGTCATCCGAAGATGTTGGCATAATTGCTTCAATCAATTGCCTGTATGCTACATTTTCTTCGGAGCACCCATTTTTCTTAATTGAATTAACAGATTGGCCCACGCACAAAATAACATTCACGTCTGTAGCATGAGAATTGCCATCATTCAAAATTGAAACTGTTACCGAAAGCATGTCTCCTATCTGACCTTTACGAGTACCTACATCAACTGTTGAAATCTGTAAATCTGGAGCTCTGAGTCTTAATTCTAAGACTTGTTCATTAGTATCGCAGTTAGGACGGTAATTATCTGGGAAACCGTCGCCATTCATATCAATTGTACAAGAATCTTCCCAAATTGCTGTTTCATCGAAATCTCCATCTGATAATGAGTCTCCGAAGCTTGATTTTAATTTGATTCCAATCTCTCTATCGGCTAAAGCAGCAGTAGGATCTATTGTAACTATTGCAACTAACTGTAATGTAGTGTATGAAGGCATTACAGGAAGAGTAATTCGCCCCTGCCAATCCTTGTAACAACCTTCAGTTGGAATAGGGTCGTTAGCAAGTAATACTACGCAAGGCCTTTCAATTGGGTATTCCGAGCCAAATCCTTCCAACAGTGCATAATCAATTTTCCAATCGCTAAGAGAATTCAAGCCAGGGATTGTATCCCAGCCCGTATTTCCTATTGTATGATTATGTACAGTAGGCTGATCTGCAACATTACCAAAGTTCGTGACATTCATAGTGAATCTAACGACTCTGCCAGGAGCAGTTGTTTTGATTCTGCTTTCAACTGTTGGATCAACTGTGATTCTCATATCATGGAATTCAATTACTTCAACTTGTAATGTAATTAAATCTCTAAGTTTAGTTCCTTCGAAGGTTTCTTCACTGTATATTTCGATAACTATCGTATACTGGCCAGCTAATGTCTCTTCTGGAACATTAATCATAAGAGGTATCTGTTGGGATTCATCTCTATCTAATTCTTGGAAAAGAATTCTTGGAATTACTATATCCCAAACATCAGAGTTTCCATCTTGATCTGTGATAGAACCCACTGCCATATCATAGCGATCTGCTCCATTTCCTGTGTTCTCTATTATTGTATCAAGTTGGTACTCTTGACCAGGATACAGTGAAAGTATGGTTTCAGTACTTGCTTCTAAATCATATCTTTGTATCACATTAGTTACAAGAACTACTGAATCTCTAACTTTAGGTGCTCCATCTAAAGTTGCTTTAACAGTTACAGAGTCCCCTATTCCTGCTGTTGCATTGTACGGCGCACACATCTCAGCAGTAACTGTTCTTGGAGCATCTACTGTCCAATAACGTGGAGTTTCTTGAGGAACACTATTTCCTCCTGGGGCCTCTGAAAAGTCAAGGTTGACGGTCCAATGATCAAATCTCCAAGTTTGTTCGGAAACTCCTTCAGGTCTCTCTTCAGGACCGCCGGGAGTTGTGAAAATCAAATGGCCTGGAGTGAAATTCTTCGTAACTTCAATATCAAATTCTGAACATTCACCCGGTAAGACATGCATTGTAGTTTCACCTAATTGGAAAACAATGTTTCCGGTACTCTTGATAGATACATTGACCCACAATTCCAGAATGTCAAATGTTCCTTTGTCTACAGATAATACTGGTTCACCTGTTGACCACCCTTTCAGATAAATAACAAATGTTCCAGGTTCCTGAGAAGTAGGGACATCAATTTGTAAATTTCTAGTCATTGATTGACCCGGATCTAAAGATAAAGATGTTGGGAAAGTTACCCCCCATCCGAAAGGTAAGGCCCATTCTGTTTGTCCTTCAAGTGTTGTTGGGTCATAGAAGGCAAACGTATCATACACATTCCCTGTATTGGTTATCGATATCGAGAATGTCGCCTGTTGACCCTGTTCTACATCGGCTTGGAAATGGCTAGTATCTAACTCAATACCGTGAACTACGTCCATTAATGTTAGAGTGATTGCCTCGTCTCTAATTGCTGGATCTTTGTAAGACACTGCTATGACTTTGATTGTTGCCAATTCATCGTGATGTGCTTGATATATTGTAGGAGCTCTTACTCTCATGTACAAATTAAGACTCTCTCCACCTTGCAAAGATACAGGCGTTGAGTCAAATATTGGTGTGTGATTACTAGCAAAGAATATGCTGGCACTCCAATTTGTAGTAACTCCTTCTACAGTTAAGGAGAATATGTCCGAAACTAGATCTGCTGGACCTGGTGTTGGATTCGATATCGACATGTTGTAAGTAGTCTGCTCACTAGGTTCAATTGTATGGTAAAATGTTTCATCATCAGCCAAAGAAACATCAACTAAGCCAGTAAGAATATGAACGTAACATAGTGTGTAAACTCCACCATTATTTTCATCGTTACATTTGTTAGTGTCTGACCAACCTACATGAGCACCACTACCCATATCATTTGCGAAAGCAGGAGGTTGTCCCAACTCAGGAAGTGCTGGAGAATTAGGGCCTAACTTATCTGATTGCCATTCAGTAATTGGAAGTAATTCCCAAGGATCAAAAATCGAAGATGCTATAGAATTCAATGGGAATCCTGCAGGATAGTCATTATTGGTATGATTCAAACGAGTATACATCAAAGTCTCTCCCTGAGTTCCGTTATAATTGTCTAACCAAGTCAAATGGACATTGTCAAACGAATCCGTCAAAATAGATGGCATGTGTGAGTTTCCACTAAATGGTCTATCAGGTGCTAATCCTTCCCAGCCCTCAACATTAGATATTGCAGCGTCGGATATTTGCTTAATTGCATAAGATGGGAGTCCTTCGCTAACACCATCCCATGCACCAGCGGAGCTCAAACGTAAACGAGTGTAATATATTTCGTAATTAACATCAATATCAAATCCATATGCTCTGCCATCCATCCAAGTAACATGAGTATTTCCTGAATTGTCAATAGCAATTGCTGGATGTAAACTATAAGCATCATTTAGTGTAATTCTAGTATCATTTACAACTACTAAATGCCCATAACCTAACGCATCAGGAGATGCGCCTAAGTCTTCGATATACTTGTCTGCTGCATTGTCAACGAAAGTCCCTGGATCTCCTTTCTGCCAGCCAGGCCATGGAGAGTCAAGAAGGCCTAGTGGATCTAGGACTGTCAAGAAGATTTCTCTAGAATTATTAGTAGACAAGTAAACCAATGCTTCGACCATTAGTTGCATTTCTGCTTGATTGGATGATCCAGTTGGGAAGCTGTACATCATTCCTTCTGCATTTGTCAATGCCAGAGTAGCACCATTACAAGTTCGAGAATTAAGACTTGTAAATCCATTTGGACACTGAGCTAAATCCATCATATGAGATCCAACTTCTGTAGAGCCGCTACTAAATCCTGCTGCTAGAAGCGGGATTGGAATGATTCCTGCAGTAACGCAAGCGTTATGCGCCTCAAGAATAGATTGAGTATCGTCTGCATCACCTGCTGGATCTCCTCCATACGGTCCTTCATCAGAGATAGGAATTACAATCTTAGTCGCGTTTGGGTTCCATACGTGATCAAGTACTGTTGGGGGGTTTCCAGGAACATTTCCTTGAGCGTCATGCCAAGAAAGGCAAGCCCATGTTGAAGCAGGTCCCCAAAACTCACTATAGTAACCACCGTCCTGTGGTAAATCTATTGCTCCATTGGCGTATACTACTTCAGTCAGTTCCCTTATTCCTCCAGAATCATCATTTGGTTGAAGTCCTAAAGCTGTAGTTCTTGGGCCTTGGTTACCGCTACCACCAGTTGCGTATGCCGTAGCACAATTACCACTGGTTGCAGCTGATGGCCAATTTCCACTCAATGCATAAAGCGTTTCATAAACAGTCATATTCGCTCGTTCTAACATTGGCTTTAGACCTTCGAAATTATATCCGCTGGCAAAGGAGCCTCCATAGAAAACAGCACACATATCTGCCCATTCTGCATTCATTGATCCTGATGTGTCAATGGGAACTACCATCTCTACTTTACCACCGCGTGTATCGTCCCATACAACTTGGACAAAGTCATCCAAATCTACAGCTACATCTGGATGGCCTTTGTGCCCAATTATTGGAGTTAGTAAAGTTTCATCCACAGCCACTATTGCTGTTCTTGCAACAACGTCTGCTTCAATCATTGCATAGTAAATTTGAGGTTGTTGGTAATATTTATCAAGCGGTTCATACGAATCTTCCCAAACAATGTGTGCATTGGCCTGTGAGTCTACATCGACTGCCGGCCAGTCTCTATTTTGTGTGTGTCTAGATACTTCAAAATCATCAATTACTGAAATTGAGGCATCGATTGCTACTCCACCATCAAGATCATCTTGAGATGGGTCTATGACTGTATATTTGATAGCCCAGTTACCTGTTCTATCAGCCCACACAATGTGAGCCCTGTCATTGTCATCGATAGCAATATCTGGATGCCAAGCTCTGCTTTGTCCCGCATTAGAAATCTGAGTCTCATCGATTAAGGTCTCACCTCGAGCATCGACCAATTTGTAATACAAATGTTGAGTGTTTCTACTCCAAACAAAATGGACATTTCCTTCAGAGTCTGAATCCAAGGCTACCATCCTATCATTTTGACTGCCGCCATTAACAATTTGTACTGCATCTGTAAGTACTACTTCACTAGCAGTTACCTGCGGAGCCACCATTGAAACAAATACTCCCATTACCATCAATGTAACCATCATTACGCTACTTCTCATCTTCTTTCTATCCATAGAACTCACCTCAGCATATGCTGTAACATATTAGTTTGAACATTCGCTATACTTAACCTCGACCCTTACAGGTCATTTTAGAAATGGGCTATTAGGCCCACTCATCTCTATCAAAACTGCTTCCAAAATCACCGGTTTCGTCGAAATTTATGTCCATTTTTTCTCGTTGAATCTTTTTCCCTCGGGGATTTTTATTTGGCCAGTCATCTACTGGGCCTGGTTTACCTGTGCCTGGGCCATATCCAAATTTTATTTTATGAATTAAAGATAATTTTGTTAACCAAACTTTTCTCATTGTATGCATGAATTCGTTCTGTGTCAAACCATCAAACCAAATCGGCCTTGATAAGTTAAATGCTTGTAGAGGACCAGGTTCTTTCTCTTCCTTTTTACCTATATGTAGCACCCAATCTAAATTTGCCTGAGTTAACAATATTCTAGTTTCATGAAGCCAAGATTCCCAATCATGTGAATCTGTAGAGTAGTGTTTTTGCATTTCCAATTGTTGGCCTTCATCGACTCTAGTTATTGAATAAATTAAAACTAAATTTCTATTCTTTGGGATTACGACGTTGAATAAGTGTGCTGCTTTCGTCGGAGGATATCGTACATGGAGATGGAGGAAGTTCTGATTATCTTGTACTTCTCTTGTTTCCAGTTTTTCACTGGCGAGCCATTTGCGAATCTCGTTGGCTGCCGCGGTTGCGTCCATGGCCACTGTTTACAGTCAACCTATTTGAGAAGTGCTAATTGAATATTCAATTTTTCTATTAAAATATTAAATTCTTGACCCGCCGGAGATTTTGAAAATTTACTTATATTCACTGTACCTCTATAATTAGACCAAAAGTCATATCCTAATAAAAATAATAAAGAAGAAATATAGAATACAAATATTATTGAAAAGAAATATAGTAATGCTTGAAGGGAAAGAAAAGGATAGTGTAGAATAGCATCGTTCCAAAGAGAAAGAAATGTGATCACAAAAGAGGTAAGGGGCCAGAAAATAACTGGAGAAAACATACCGGCTAACAAAAAGTACGTTGTTCTTGCATCCAGTCCTTCGTCACTCTTTTCTGCCATATAGCGAGCAAGAAGAGATTGGAGTCCCGAACCAATAATTACGGGTATGGATGTTGTGACCATCAATAATAATCCTATTAATGCAGTAAATAATGTCGAAATACTTGTTTTCTTTAATTGTTGATTTGTATCTATAGCGTTAGGATCTAAGTCATATAGATGTAATTTTTTGGCTGCATCTATTGCATTGGGGATTAAATCTTGATAGTTTGTGTTTTGCTTTGTTTCTTCTCTAATGAATCTTGTAGCATGAACTTCTTGTCTTAGAGTTGTTAGGGGTTTTTGGTCATAATTAGCTTTTAGATGAGCAAGTAATTTCCATGCACGATAGGTTTCCCAGTCTGGGGCTTCAGGAGTCAAGGGAGATATCGTGCGATACATTTCCTCTTTCAATTCATTAACAGCAGAAACGGGGGGCTCAATCCATTCGCCAGCGGCTAATCGAGATGTTTGGTTATCGTCAAAAACTTGTTTTATCTCAATTGGACTTGTATATTCGACATAACTCTTAGTCCTAAACCAATAATGTCTTTCCCAATGAAGACCTGTTGGCTGGATAACAGGGGCGGGTAAACCTCGTTTTTTTGCTATGGCGGCTGACACCAAAGCTGCTCTTGCCGCTCCGGTTCTCAAAGCATGTAATTTAGAGTCTTGGTGAGATTTACCTTCAGGCATTATCACTGCACCGTGACCACCTGCCAAACAATTAGCAATTGTTAACATGCTTCTATCGTTTATTTTTCTAGCGAAATTTTCATCAGTTAATCCCGCTTCTACTTCTGCTTTCCTTAGAACTGGTTGGGATCCGTTTCTCCGGGCCCACCATCCAATAATTGGCCCAGTTATGAGGTCATGTCGTCCCAAAGATATGACTCTCTTTTTCTGAGTTATGATCATTAGAGTTGGATCGACCAACCCGTTAATATGAGTGGCTACAGAAATTCTCCCTCCTTTGTTAGAAGGTATCTGATCAGATTCAAAATTCCTAAATATAATTGATTTACCTACATTAATCATTAATCTTAATAGATGATTGAATATTTTATTCCCAGGATGTTTGCCAGTATGATCGTATGGTGCTTTCTCTAATTTCTTGATATTGATTTTATGTGCTGCCGCTGATAGTTCCGGCATAATCTCGGGGGCACTGTCCGAACCGTTCACAGAGTTGCGGGCCGGTTAGAGGTTGAGAATACATCGGTCAATTCAAAAAAATTATTCGAGTTCTTCTAATATTGCTCTTGAAAGTTCCATAGCATCAGAATGATCTATAGGTTTTGGCTCCCAGATAAAAGAATGGTTAGATTCTGGATATTTTGGGATTATATGAAAATGAAGATGAGGGACTGTCTGCCCAGCATTTTCTCCATTGTTTTGGACAATGTTGTAATCATTCGCTCCTGTAATTTTCATTATTGCCCTACAAATCTTTGGCAGCACCCGTCCCAATTCAGCAGCAGAATCCTCAGAAAGACAGTCCATTGTGCGGGATTCCTCTTTTGGGATGACCAAAACATGCCCTCTAGAGAGAGGATTGATGTCCAAGAAAGCATAAACGGATTCGTCTTCGTAGATTTTATGAGAGGGAATTTTCCCAGATAATATTAAATTGAAAATAGTTTTTCCATTTCCAGCCATTATATCATTAACCCGATTTAGAAATTGCCTCAATAATTGGCACCATTGATTTGATTTGGATGGCATTAACAAGTTCAGTATTCATTGCTCTAGATTGATCTGTTAAAGAGATTTTTACTTCTTTTAATTCTTGGGCATTGGAAATATTTGCGTCATTATTATTATGAATGTTCTTGGCTAGATTGGCGATTTGATTTGAGATTTCTCCTATTGGATGGCCTTCTGTGGAAAAGTAATTTTCTATATTCTCTGAAGCTTGAGATAATGCTTTTTCGATTTTTTGGCTTCCTGCAAAATTAATATTTTTCACCCAGTTGCCGGCATGATTGCCGGCTGCCTCGCCTGTAACTAAATCTTCAAGTTGTAGATTTCCTGGAAGGTATCCTTCGCCATGCATACCAGTATTAGCTGATCTCCCAGCAGCATAAAGCCCAGTATACCACATTTTTTGAGAGTTGAATGTGACTCGGCCGTTTTCGTCTATCGGCGCTCCCCCTAAAGTAAATGCTACAGAAGAATATACAGGTATTACTTCTGAATTGATATTCAAGCCAGTTCTTTCTTCAATTCTTCTAATTGTTTGGGCGTACCATACTTTAGCATCTGGTTCAAGAGATCTTAGATCAAGTACACAATTATCTCCATTCTCTTCATTACCAATATCTAAATCTTCACCGGAATCTTTTCTGTATCTTCCTCCGACACTTAAGATATCAACAGGTAAATGTAAATTTGTGCCTTTAATTGTTAAATGATGTTTCGACATATTCGACATTCCCTCAAGTTTTATTCCCGCAGCCGCAGCCAATGAAACTCCAGTGCCAGAACCTTCTGAAATATTGCTCCAAAGGCCTTGATAACCGTCTGTTGCTAGAATTACAGCTTTTGCTTGTACGCCAAATACTTCACCGGATTGGATATCTAAAACTGTGATTCCGCGCACTTGTTTGTTGTCCATCACCAAGGATAGTGTTTGTAAATCGGCCCGCCTAACTATTCCTCTTTTGATTGTCTGTTCTTCAAGAATTCTTGTGATTTCACGAGATGTAGAATCCCCGCATCCAACAAGACGTGGTCTACTATGCCCTTGGCAAGATGCTGCAAAGGGTAGACCTCCGTCCCTTCTTTGCAAAACTAATCCCCAATTTTCTAACTTTGCTAAAACATTCATTGCTTCGCCACAAACTCTTGCAGCAGCTGATTTGTTTGTTCTTTCGCCTCCCGCAGATATTGTGTCTTCACGATGAGATGTTGAGTCAACTTCGTCAAAAGATGCTGCAAAACCACTAACTGGAGATATGCCTGAACCTGAACCTATACTTTTACCATCAATTAGGAGTGGCTTTGTTCCGGCATCCGAGGATGCTATGGCTGCTCGAAGTGCTGCTGGGCCGCTGCCGATAATTACAATGTCCCAAGATTCCATGGCCTCTCGGACTCTTCGAAAAGATTCCTTCTCAAGAAGATGACGCACTAAGAGGTGTCTAATTTTGGATTATTCTGAAACCGAAAGCGCCAGTTTTCTAACGGCCTCAGCCGCATCTGTCATCCTCACTCCTGCACTTTCTGGGTGAAGACTAGATGTAAGAGTCGTATGCATAACTGTAGATGAAAGAGTGATTCCATCTTCGCCATTGATCGTTACTTGTACGGGATGAGGGCCTGAAACAGTGCTAGGCCATGCAACACCTATCCACAATACCAAAGCCGCATCTAATAATCCGTCAAGAGTGACAATTTGCTTGGTCTCTGTTTTCCTACAAGGTACTCTCAGAGTTTGTATTTCAGGCTCACCATGAGCAGTTACGACTTCAACCTCGATAATCATGTCAGATTTACTGCCGTTGTGAACCATTACAAAAAGGTCAGATTGGCCATCGGAAGATCTTGGGGGTAGGTCTAAATCCATTCGCCAATTATTTTCACTAAGACTTAGTTCTCCATTTTTGGATGAGTCATGTAATCTATCAATCAAACGAAATAAACCTGGTTGCCAAGCTCTAGTGTGGGCTAAGAGCCTCTGGATAGTATTGATGTTGATTTTATTCTCTGAGTTTGTTAAATAATCCATTGCAGAAATTTTGTAAACTTCTTTTACAGATTGTAACATCTCTTCATTTGTAAGTAAACCTCTCGCATTCAAGTGTAATGCTGCTAACATGTGCTCTAAAGCAGCTGCAGGTTCATGCCCGTCCCTTACCTTGTCTATCAATTCATTCGACCAATCATCCCAACTACCTGCTGTTTCAGGATCTAAGTGTGCAACCAATACTTCTGTTAGTACTCTTTCTAAAATACTATCATGTAGAGTAGGAGCATGTAAGGAAAGTAGAGGGAAACGTCTAGATCGCATAGGTATAGATCCTTCTAAATAGAAGGTGTTTAACCAACAAATAAATCCTAAAATTACAGCGAAACTGATTAAAATTTGGCCTAGAATATATCCTGTTTCTAACTCCCATACTACGAATAAAGATATGGCAGCTAATAGTGACGAAAATAATCTCACTCTTTCTCTGAGTACTCTCTCGTGAAGTGTATTAAGAATTCTTTCAACTCCAGGGTATGCTTCCTTAGATTTGAAACCCCCAATTCTCAATTGAAGGCGATGCCTTGCAGACATTCTAGCAAATACAGAAGAAATATTTGGAGGTATTAAGATTATGAAATTTATAGTAAATATTGCTATCGCCAATTGTAAAGACGAATATTCCCATTTAGTTAAAATCACTCCTGCTGAAGTTGGAGCCGCTATAGAAAACCAAAATCGGATTGAAGGCGTATACTTAATTGTAGATATCCACGTCCAGAATCTTCTCTGAGAGTCGATTCTTTCAACTCTTTTTGAAAATGCCTTATCCTCACCAAAAGTGGGCTCTGCGTAAGGAGTGGGTAACATCTCTTTGGGAGTAGGCACGACTCTACGAAGTAGTCAATATCCTTGATGCCATCGGAAGATTTGCTGAAAAATACATGGTTTTTGTGACCATCACATTTCTTGAAGCATATGCTCTCGCATATACGGGCGATTAGTGTAGTCTGGATATCACCTTGGCCTCCTAAGCCGAGAACCCGGGTTCAAATCCTGGATCGCCCGCCACTAAGAAAAGGCTAGACCGTGTCTTCTTCCGGCCTTTGCAACACGATGGAGGAATTGCTCTAATGGTATTCTAGCATGCATCGAATTTTGCAGATTCTTGTCGCAATCTGCTAATGCATCTAATATTTCACATCTTAATTCATCGGTAATTGAAATTCTTCTACTAATAACTACCTCATGAATCTGTGATATGACGTCTTCGGAATCTAATCCATATTCATTCATTAATTTATCAATTTCTGCAATGGCACCGGAAAGAATTTTCTTATTTCTACCATTTCTTTTCTCCCATTTCCACTCCACAACTTTTCCTCTTAATGAGAGTTCGAGAAGATGTCTTCCGGCTTGGAGGGTTGTAGCTTGAATCAATTTATGTACAGCGGATCTATCTGATGCTAGTCCTCTAGATTCAAGCATTTCCAATGTAAAAATTGATTTTCTAAGATTTCCTTTACATACGTATACTATATCTCCAATTACGCCCTCATTTTTTCCGACATTTTCTGCATCACATATAGAATTCAAAGATGAAACTAATTGTTCTGTAGATGTAGATGGGATTCTTATCATCTGGGTTCTGGACCTTAGTGCATCGATAATCCTACTCGGAGCTCTGGCGACCAAAATAAATCTAGAAGCATTGCCAACCGTTTCCATCATACGGCGAAGGTAGGCTTGACGGATGTGTCCTAAATGATCTGCATCTTCTAAAACAATAACTCTGCTAACCGGTACTTCTCCGTCTTGTAGTTCTATTTCTCGTCCTGCTGGAGGTATGTCTGATTCTTTGGTCGGCATAATTCCCCTATCAAAAGCATCCAAAGACATGCGTCCTGCTAATGTATCTGAAGAATCTGTTCCCCCTGGTCTAAGAAAATTTTCAAATTTCGCCATAGCGCCACTAGATTTTGCTAAATCTCTACATTGAAGAATGTGTGTAGTAGATTCCCAACCAGGGCCGAGCATTTGCCTGGCGACTAACTTCCAAGATGCTGTTTTTCCAACACCTGCAGGTCCTGTAATTAGTAAATTTGGAGGATTTGGGGATAAACTGGCAGAAATTAATGCTTGACGTAAATTTTGAGGAATTGCGAGTTCCTCAAAAGTTCGAGGAGAATGTTCACTGAGCCAACTTGCCACAACATAGCGTCAAAGTGAGGGCTCTTGAATTGAACGATTTTTATTCTGCCTTCAAAATCTTATGTCGGCCGCCTTTACGAGGCTTGACAAATATTCTGTAACCGCAGGATCTGCAGGATTTTCCTGTTGAGCCTGCTTCTGTCCAAGTTAATTGCCCACAACGAAGACATTTGTATCGGATTTCCAAAGGATCCATTGCGGACTCACAATGGTTGCACCTAGGTAGTTCGGTTTCACTCCACGGCCTTCTGTCAGTACGGTTGCACTGGCGGCATTTGTGAAGAATTAGTTTCTCAGCGCTCTTTGCCATCAAACCCGCCGACTGGCGCACCCTTCTTCAATCTGTGGTTGAATTATTGAGCGCTGCGTGCCCTCAAACAGACTGCAACAAAGTTCTCAAAAATCTTGGCACCATACTCTGAGTCATTCACTTCTGGATGAAATTGAAGGCCGAAACGGTCACCTGTATCGTTCTCCATAGCTTGGACTGCGCAATTATCACTTAATGCCGTTATTCTGAAACCATCTGGAACATCAACAACCTCATCATTATGGCTTTCCCAAACTCCTTGTTTCTCCGGAGTATCGGCAAATAATTCGCCCCCTCCATCGATTAATTCTATTGAGGCAGCTCCAAATTCCGGATGGGGTGCTTCTTGAGACTTGCCTCCATAATATCCTGCCATGAATTGATGCCCTGCGCATATTCCCAGAATAGGGACTTTGAGAGTTAAATATTCAGCACAATTGCCCAATTCTCCCGTTAATCCGACTCTAGCTGCCCCTCCTGAAAGGATTAAACCATCGACTTTTCTAAGTTCAGAAAGAGGCGTTTTATTGGAGAGGATTTGAGTATCTACTCCTAGATATCTCAACATTCGCCACTCTCTATGGGTCCATTGCCCTCCGTTGTCAATAACATCGATGACCAATTTCTCCTCTGACATGACATAATCGAGTTGCAAGAGGGTCATGAATTATCCCCTGAAATGGCTTCAGAATTGCAACCTTGGTTTGGGTGCGTTTGAAATACACTACCTTTGTCGTGATGCTACTGCCCCGATGGTGTAGTGGCCTATCATGCAGCCCTGTCGAGGCTGCGACCCGGGTTCAAATCCCGGTCGGGGCGCCACTAATCTTGCTTCTTTGTTACCAGTTGGTTTCGAAAGACTATCCTTGTTTTCGCTACGCAAGACACAGGGAAAATACAAGCATATTTATGTTAATAATATAAAACTAAACAGACATTCATTAATCGATTATTACGAACAACATTAATGAACGTCGGACACATACTAGCAATCCTAATTGGTTTTTACGCTTCTTTCGCTGTTACAGTAATGAGTGTATCGCCATTATTAGGTTAATCGTATACTTATGCTTTGGTTGATTTCTCTTGGAATCTGGTATCAGTTCGGCCCAAGATTTATCATTCCTAAATCTATGGTCAAGGTATGGCTTCCAGACGAAAACAGCCCGTTCATAGACTACGAGTCAGGGAAGACCAAGAAGAATGGGGGGAGAAAAGGGACAGTCTCATAGAATTATATTCCTTTTACAAATTTTTTTCAACATCAAAGACTGATAAGTTATTAGTTTCTACAGTATTGTTTATGCTCGCTTTATCTTGGCTGTATAATGCTCTTGTTCTTGCTCAGATCGCAGGGATATCTGCCTTCGCATTATTTCTGAAATTTATGATCTTGACAATGATGGAAAATGCACGTGAGGCTGACAGAAGGAACCCTAATTTCGACCATGACAGCGAAGTTTTTACAAGAAGTACATTATACATGGGCGTATTTTTAGTGTTATTTGGATTGCCATTTACTGTGATAGGGATATCGTCTTTATCTTTACTAGGAGATTTGCCTCAAGGAAATGTTGATTTATTTGGCGTAATAGAAGTTTTTTGGCAGCCGTTTGGATATCTTTTGTTTGCTTTTGTTGGACTTGGCCTTCAATATATGGGCCTGTATAGTTGCTGGCGTTACTTTGTTCAATAAATTGTGAGGATTTTCGGGAGCAGCCGAATTTAGCTCACCCTAGTTCAGAGCATTAGAAAAGAAATCTGCTAACTTTGTTTGG
>Ga0208410_1001130_pt1 | contig 14127 bp, 11 predicted proteins | sample ETN02SmetaG_3_FD_185787 | JGI IMG/M metagenome (GOLD analysis project Ga0208410, IMG submission 185787) | Marine microbial and viral communities from oxygen minimum zone, Eastern Pacific Ocean - ETNP2014F10-02SV257 (SPAdes) (version 2) | ecosystem: Environmental > Aquatic > Marine > Oceanic ... | reverse complement strand
TGCACATTTGTTAGCAACACTTCCAATGAAATATAGTAATTTATTAATGATTTGTGTTCTCTTGCCTTTTTGGACATCTTTACTTGTTAGAACTGCAAGTTGGATGATTTTGTTACAACAACAAGGAATTGTAAACGATTTTTTTGTTTGGATAGGACTCGTGACAGACGATAACAGACCTGAAATGATGTATAATAAGGTTGGTACATATGTTGCAATGACTCAAATTCTTTTGCCATTTATGGTATTACCACTTTATAGTGTTATGAAAACTATATCTCCTAGCTTAATGAGAGCAGGAAAATCATTAGGAGGCACACCATTTATTGCCTTTTGGAAAATTTACTTTCCTTTAACAATACCAGGAATTGGTGCGGGCTGTTTGTTAGTTTTTATACTTGCTATTGGATATTATATTACTCCAGCACTAGTTGGAGGTGCATCTGGAACGCTAATTAGTAATCATATAGCGTTTCATATGAAAAGTACTTTAGATTGGAGTTTTGCATCGGCAATGGGATTAATGTTATTGACCGGAGTTTTAGCTATTTATTGGATTTATAATAAACTTGTAGGAGTTGATAACATCAAACTGGGATAAATATGGCTTTACCAAAATATACAGAACCACATTATAGAATTTGGCACTACTTCTATATATTTATTTGTAGTTGTGTATTTTTTTTCTTAATAGCACCATTGTTTGTAATTTTTCCATTATCATTTAACGCAGAAGAATTTTTAGTTTTTTCAGAAGGTATGAAGAGACTTGATCCGGATGCATTTTCTACAAGATGGTACCATGACATGGTTTATGGAACAAAAAATCCATGGGGACTAGCTGCAAAAAATAGTTTTATTATTGCAATTTTTGCAACATTAGGGTCTGTTCTTCTTGGGACAGTTGCTGCGTTAGGATTAAGTAGTAGGCATATGCCTTACAAAGGAATTATAATGGCAACTTTAATTTCACCAATGATTGTTCCACTTATTATCTCAGGTGTTGCAATTTTCTTTTTTATGGCCAAAGTTGGCTTAGCGGCAACACACACAGGAATTGTTTTGGCTCATATTGTTTTAGGAACTCCATTTGTAGTGATTACTGTTACAGCCACCTTGTCAGGTTTTGATCATAGCGTTACTAGAGCCGCTGCTAGTCTTGGAAGTGATCCTGTTAACACATTTATGAAAATAACTTTACCGTTAATTTTACCAGGAGTAATATCTGGTGGTTTATTTGCATTTGTTACTTCTTTTGATGAAGTGGTAGTTGTACTTTTCTTGGCTGGCCTAGACAATACAACAATACCAATTCAAATGTGGACTGGCTTAAGAGAACAACTAAGTCCAACTATTCTTGCTGTTGCTACTTGCTTAATTGTTCTTTCAACATTAATACTTGTTACCGCAGAACTTCTTAGAAGAAGATCTGAAAGAATAAGAGGTATTAACAGATAATTTTTTATTAAGCCTTAAGTTTTATGGAAATTAAAAAAGTAGTGATAATAGGGTCAGGAACAATGGGCAGTGGTATTGCAGCTCAACTTTGTAATGCAAATATTCCAGTTACTTTATTAGATTTAAAAACAGAAATAAGTGAAAAAGCAAGAGAAAGAATTCTTAAATCTAGACCTCCATTATTAATCGACAAATCAAAAATAAATAATATTAAAGTAGGTAATATTAATGATGATTTTAATACAGTTAAAGATGCAGACTGGGTAGTAGAGGCAGTAGTTGAAAGAATTGATATTAAACATAATATTTACGAAAAAATATTTAAAGCTAGAAAATCAGGCGCAATAGTTTCATCAAATACATCATCAATTCCAATTAAAGTTTTATCAGAGAAATTATCCAATGAAGAAAAAAAAGATTTTTGTATTACGCATTTTTTTAACCCTGTTAGATATATGGGTTTACTCGAAATCGTAAAAAACGAAAATAATGATTTAAATAAAATTAGTTCCTTAAAAAAATTTTGTGAAGAAGAATTAGGAAAAGGTGCAATAGTTTGCAATGATACACCAGGTTTTCTTGGAAATAGAATAGGAGTTTATGCAATGCAAGTAGCGATGACAGAAGCATTTAAGTTTAAATTATCTATTGAAGAAGCAGACGCAATATTTGGAAGACCGATGGGAATACCTAAAACAGGAGTATTTGGATTATATGATTTAATAGGAATTGATTTAATGAGAGATGTTCTGAAAAGTTTTATAAAGGAATTGCCAAAAACAGATGAATTTCAAATAGTTGCTAAAGAAATACCACTTGTAAAGAAATTAATAGAAACAGGTTACACAGGAAGAAAAGGTAAGGGTGGTTTTTACAGAATAAAAAAAACTGATAATGGAAAAGTTTTAGAAGCTATTAATTTAGAAACTGGAGAATATTCAATATCTAAAAAAATAGACATAAAATCAGAAAAAGTTGATTTAAATAACTTAATTAATAGGAATGATAAGTATGGCGAATATGCTTGGTCAGTAATTTCAAAAATAATTAAATATGCATCTTCATTAGTTCCAGGAATAACAGATAAATTTAACGATATTGATGAAGCCATGAGGTTAGGTTTTAACTGGGCAAAAGGACCATTCGAAATGTTAAATGAAATAGGAGTGAAGAACTTTTTTGAAAAAATAGATAATTTTGAAAATAATAAGTTTTTAGAAGATTTGGCTAAATCTAAAAATGAAAATTTCTATGGAGAGAGGCAATTGTATACTGAAATAGAAACATTAGGAAAAGTAAAAACTAAAGCTATCAAAACTGATAAAAATAAATCGGCTGAGATTTATAGATTTAAAGATTTTAATATTGTTGAATTTACAACTAAAGCAAATGTTTTAGATTATGATTCAATGGATTGTTTAAAGAAAGCAACAGATAAACCATTAATAATTATAAACGAAAGTATGCAGTTTTCAGCCGGTGTAAATTTAACTTATACAATGAATTTTGCTGACAAAGGTGATTTTAAATCTATTGAAAAATTTATAAAATATTTTCAAGAAACATGTAAACATTTAAAATATTCTGAGAATCCAGTTGTCTCAGCGCCATCTGGTTTGGCTTTAGGTGGAGGTGAAGAAGTTGTTTTACAAAGTAATTTTGTTGTATCTCACACAAACATTGTGATGGGTTTGGTGGAAACATTAGTTGGCTTAGTTCCAGCAGGCGGAGGATGCAAGGAAGTTTTATGGAGATGGTCGCAATCAGATGAAGCAAAAAATGATCCTGATTTTGCTCCGTTAAAAGTATTTGACATTATTGGATATGCAAAAACAGCAACCTCTCCTATAGAGGCAGAACCTTTAAAATATTTAAGACCCGAAGATCAAAAAATAATGAATAGAAATAGTTTATTTTCAGTTTCTAAAAAAATATTAGAACAAAATAAAAATTTTAAACCACCAGAAGTATGTAAATTTAATTTATCCGGTAAACCATTAAAAGAAAAAATGATAAAAGTTTTAGAAAAACTTTATAACGATAAAGTAATATTAGACCACGGCATGGAAGTCGGCAAAGAATTAGCTAATGTTTTAAGTGGTGGAGATACAACAATTGAAAAAACTTTATCAGAGGATGATTTGTATAAATTGGAACTTGATGCATTTATGAAGCTTATTCAAACTAAAAAAACACAAGAAAGAATCAAACATACCCTCGCAACAGGAAAGCCTCTGCTTAATTAAATTATTTTAACATTTTAAAGGTATTTATAAAATCTGGTCTTAACACATATTCAACTTTATCATTGTATTTAATTTTTTTGAGAATTTCTAAACCATAAATTACTTTTCCAACAGGTGAATACTCTCCTTCAAACAAGGGAGCATCTTCAAGTAATATAAAAAATTGACTATCTTCAGTATTTTTTGTTTCTGTTCTAGATAGAGCAACGCTTCCTTTTTTAAAATCAAAACTATTATCTAATTCTGAATTTATAGTTCCATAACCGGAACTTCCTGTTCCTATAAATGTATAATTTAAATTGTTTTTTTTACCAAACTCTAAATCTCCAGCTTGCACTAGAACATTTTTTATCACTCTATGAAAAGCAACATTATTATATTTACCTGAATTAATTAACATTTTAAATCTTTTAACTGAATTTGGAGAAATATTTGGATAAAGTTCAATAATAACATTTCCACAAGGTGCATTTAATATTGCAATATTTTCAGAATTTTTAAATTGTAATTTTTCAGGATTATATTTTTTTACAAATAAACATTTATTTTTCATAGTTATCAAAGATCCGAAAGTTATAATTGATAAAATTATTATAAATATAAGTAAAATTTTTTCTAATCTAGTTTGTTTTATTTTTTTTATCATTTTTAATATTTAAATTCTTGATCAATTTTTAACAAAGCTTTTTTTATATAGGATATTTTTTTTTTCAGTACGGGATCTTTTAAGGCTTTATTTTCTATATTTTTTTTATCAGTGATTAAAAAAGAAAATATTTCAGCCATATCTTCAGATGGAGTTGACATTGAATACTTTGTCAAAAATCCTTTAGTTTCTTCTAAAAGTGATAGATTTAATCTATCTGAAGAACAGGTTGAACATTCAGCATAATTAAATTTTTTATGATTAAAGTTTTTCCAATCATCATACACAAAAAAATTTTTGAAACTATCATTAATCAAATGAAAAACTTCATGATGTAGAATTCTCTCAAAATGATCTTTTTCAAATTTTATATTAATAATTAAAGTTTTCATTTGATGATTTGGAATTCCTCCAGCATCAATTTCTGAAACTGAAAGGCTTTCACAAAGAACTATATATTTAAGATTAATTTTTTTTAAAAAGTCAGAATTATATTTATTAAAATTTTTTTTAATTAATTTAAATTTTTCATCAATAGTTTGAATATTCGAATTAAAACAAGTCACATTGTCATTTCTTACACCTACTTGGAAAGGTTTGTTGGCTCTTAGATATTTGATACCATTTCTAGATTTATCATTATATATTTCTAAGTTTGGTATTTTGATTAAATTGTATATTGTGTTAGCATTGCTAGGTGAAATTAATATAAACAATAGTAAAATTATTTTTAAAAATTTCATAAGGCAATATAGATGAAAAAAAAGAGAAACAAAAACCCAATTCAACCAGTAAGCGGAACTAAAGTTCCAAGATTTGCAGGCCCTAGTACATTTGCAAGACTTCCTGAATTAAGAGATGTTGAAAATTGTGATGTTGCAATAGTTGGTATTCCTTTTGATGCTGGAACTAGTTATAGACCTGGTGCAAGATTTGGACCACAAAGCATTAGACAAGCTTCGAGACATTTAAGAACAAACTACCATCCAAGTTATGATGTTGAGCCATTTAAAGTTCAACAGGTTGCTGATGCAGGAGATATAACTTGTAATCCGTTTAATATTAAAGAAGCAATAAAGCAAATTGAAATTGGTGCACTAGATTTATTAAATCAAACCAAAGGGATAATAAGCATGGGAGGTGATCATACAATTGCATTCCCACTTTTAAGAGCAGTTAATAAAATAAATAATGGACCAGTTGCCCTTGTGCATTTTGATGCTCATTTAGACACATGGGATACATATTTTGGAGCTCCATATACTCACGGAACCCCGTTCAGAAGAGCAAGAGAAGAAAATTTATTTTTAGATAATGCCTCAATGCATGTTGGTATTAGGGGCCCTTTATATAGTAGAGACGATATTAAGAATGATGAAAGTTTTGGGTTTAAAATAATTCATTGTGATGAATTTCAAACAGAAGGTATTGATAAAATAGTTAATAGAATAAAAAAAAGAGTTGGTAAAAATCCTTTATATTTATCTATTGATATTGATGTTTTAGATCCAGCTTATGCACCTGGAACGGGAACTCCAGAGATTGCAGGAATGACAACTAGAGAGATGGTTAATGTTATAAGAGGATTGTCAGGAATGAATTTAATTTCGGCTGATGTTGTAGAAGTTTCACCAGCTTATGATCATGCAGAAGTTACATCTTTGGCCGCAGCAACAATTATTTATGAATTAACTAATTTATTTGCAAAAGTAAAAAGATAATATATTTTCATCGCGATGATAGATAAAAAAAACTTTTATATTAATGGTGAATGGACTTCTGCATCAGAGCCAAGAAGCCATAAAGTAATCGATCCATCAAATGAAGAACCTTGTGCCGAAATATGTCTCGGAGGAAAAAAAGATGTAGATAAAGCAGTCAGCGCTGCAAAAAAAGCTTTTGAAACTTGGGCTTTCTCAAAAAAAGAAGAAAGATTAGATTTATTAGAAAAATTGTATGTTGTTTATAAAAAAAGATGGGCAGAAATGGCAAAACTCATTTCTTTAGAAATGGGAGCACCAATGAAATTTTCTACAGAAATGCAAGCTGCAACTGGAGCTAGCCACATCAAATCATTTAAAAATATATTAAAAGATTTTAAATTTGAAAAAGATTTAGGAGAGGAAAAAAATAATCAAAAACTATTATATGAACCGAAAGGTGTTTGCGCATTGATTACACCTTGGAATTGGCCAATAAATCAAGTTAACTTAAAAGTGATTCCTGCATTGGCATCGGCTTGCACGGTAGTATTAAAACCATCTGAGGTAGCACCCTTATCATCAATGTTGTTAGCTGAAATGATTGATGAAGTGAAGTTTCCTCCAGGGGTTTTTAATTTAATAAATGGAGACGGAGCTATTACAGGAGATGCTTTAACAAGCCATCCAGATATTAATATGATTTCATTTACAGGATCAACAAGGGCAGGTGCATTAATTTCACAAAATGCCGCAAAAGATTTTAAAAGGATAAGCTTAGAATTAGGCGGAAAAGGTGCAAATATAATTTTTAAGGACGCAGATTCAGAAGCTGTGGCAAGAGGTGTTTTAAGATGTTTTAGGAATTCAGGACAATCATGCAATGCTCCTACAAGGATGCTTGTTGAAAAATCAATTTATAATGAAACTGTTCAAAAAGTAAAAGAACTAGCAAATAACACCAAGGTAGATTCTCCACAAAAAGATGGTGATCATATTGGACCAGTAGTTTCTGAAGTTCAATTTAATAAAATTCAAGCTTTGATACAAAAAGGAATAGATGAAGGAGCAAAATTAGTTGCAGGCGGAACAGGTAAACCCAAGGGTTTAGAAAAAGGTTATTACGTAAAGCCAACAGTTTTTGCTGATGTAAATAATCAAATGGAAATAGCAAGAACTGAAATTTTTGGTCCAGTGTTATCTATAATACCTTTTGAAAATGAAGATGAAGCCATATCTATTGCTAACGATACTGATTATGGTTTAACAAATTACATTCAAACACAAGACAAGGAAAAAATTAAAAGAGTAGCTAGAAAACTTAGATCTGGAATGGTAGATGTAAATGGAGTTGGTATAGCTGTAAGCTCTCCTTTCGGCGGGTATAAACATTCTGGTATCGGACGAGAGGCTGGAACCGAAGGTCTTATAGAATTTTTAGAAGTCAAAACTGTTGGTGGATGGAATTAAATTTTATATGGCCAATATGGGCTTAAAAAATCAATAATAGCTAGATATTGATATATTAATTAAATTTTAGTTGAAATACTTGATATAAAAAATACCTTTAAGTATTAATAAAAAAAAGGAGGGAAATGTGAGTAAATCAAAAAAATTATATAATGTGGATTTAGCACCCACTCCAAAGGGTAAAAAAAATTGGGGTTGGTTCGAAATCTTTAACGTATGGGCAAATGATGTACAAAGTTTATTTGGATACACTTTGGCAGCATCACTTTTTTTAGCTTCAGGATTAAATGGTTGGGCCGTATTTCTTGCACTAATTCTTGCAGGATTTTTTATAATGTGGTTAGTAAATCTTTCTGGAAAACCAAGTGTTAAGCATGGAATTCCTTATCCGGTATTTGCTAGAGTTAGTATGGGTGTATTTGGAGCAAACTTTCCAGCTATGGCCAGAGGACTTGTTGCAATGTTCTGGTACGGAGCGCAAACTTATGCAGCATCAACAGCTGTAGCACTTTTAATTACAGGAGTAACTGGAATAAGTGGAGGTAGTGAATTTTTAGGAATGAGTGGAGTAATGTGGATCTCATTTATATTTGTTTCGGCTTTCCAAATTTATTTATTCTGGCAAGGAATGGATTTAATTAAAAAATTTTTAAACTTTGCAGGACCAGCAGTTTATATAGTTATGATATTTTTAATGCTAGCTATTTGGCAAAAAGCTGGTGGAAGTCTTTTATCAGAAGTAGGAAATATTTTTTCAGGTGGAGCACGTTCAGGAGGCTTTGAAGGCTTAGGATCTTTTGCTGCTTTTGTAGCGGTATTTTCAATTATGGTTGGATACTTTGCTGCAGTTGTAATTAACTTCGGTGACTTTGCTAGATTTGTAAAAAATGAAAATGAAATGAAAAAAGGAAACCTATGGGGTTTAGTAGGTAACGTAATTTTCTTCTCATTCATAACTTTAATGATCACAGGTGGAACTATTGCAGTGTTTGGTGAATATATTGCACAACCAACAGATATGGTTGCAAAAGTTGACAATATGTTTTTTACACTTATAGCTGCATTTGCATTCTTTTCAGCTACTGTTGGAATTAACATGGTTGCGAACTTTGTTCCTCCAGCATATGACCTTTCTAATTTAATGCCTCAAAAAATTAATTTTAGAACAGGTGGATTAATTACAGCTATATGTGGTTTTGTTATAGGTGGTTTATGGGTTTCAGTGATTACACAAATGGGAATGTTTCCTTTTGTAAATACACTTGGAGCTATTCTTGCACCTGTATTTGGAATCATGATTGTTGATTACTATGTAATTAAAAAAGAGAAGCTTGATGTAAATGCATTGTTTAGTGATAAAAAAAGTGGAAAATATTACTACAATGATGGCTTTAACCAAAAAGGAATGTTGGCTTGGGCTATTTCTGGCTATATTGCTATTGGTTCTGTTTGGCCAAATATTTTACCTGGTGGATTAGGTAATTTCTTCGCTAACTTAGGTGGCGGTGGAGGTTATGCTTGGATTATTGGAGCATCTTTAGGTGCTATAGTTCACTTAGCGATATCAAACAAAAACAAATAAAACTAATTAAGTTAAAAACCCGTCGCATTTTGCGGCGGGTTTTTTTTATTTAGATATCGATTGATTCTTTACACCTTCAAGAAATTTTAAACACTTATTAATTTCTTCTAGTTTAATAAATTCATCTATTTTGTGAGCTTGTTCAATTGAGCCCGGTCCACAAACTGCGGTACTTATGCCAATTTCTTGAAACAAACCAGCTTCTGTTCCAAATGAAACAACTTCTCTAGAATTATCACCAGTTATATTTGATATAAACTCACAAGCTTCTGAGTTTTTTATTCTTTCAAACCCGATAATCTCTCCAATTATTTCTTTTCTAATTGAAGATTTAGAAAAAACTTTTTTCATTTCAGGAAGTAATACTTCATTTGCATATTTGTCTAATTCTGTATTTAAAAATACTCCGTCTTCTTTAACTACAGGTCTTGTTTCCCAATTTATATAACATTTATCTGCAATTACATTGTGAGCTATTCCTCCAAAAATTCCTCCTATTTGTAGAGTTGAATATGGAGGATCAAAGATAGAATCTTTTGGTTCTCTATCTTTTAATTTTTGTCTTAATTCAATTAATTTATTTACGTATCTAGCAGCATACTCAACGGCACTTACACCTTTATGTGGCTGAGAACTATGACCAGCTAAACCTTCAAAATAAGTTGTATATTCATAACAACCTTTATGAGAGTCAATTATTTTCATGTTTGTTGGCTCACCAACAATACATATTCCATTTTTTAAATCTCTTTTTTTTAATTCTTGAATTAAAATTGGAGCTCCTTTACATGCAGTTTCCTCATCAAAAGTAAACGAAAAATGAATATCTCTATCCAATTCTGATTTTGAAAAAATTGGTGCATAGGCTAGAGTACATGCAATAAATCCTTTCATATCACAAGATCCTCTACCGTAAAGTTTATCTTCTTTTATTACTGCTTTAAATGGATCTGTAGACCATCCTTTGGATACTGGCACAACATCTGTATGACCAGAAAGTATAATTGGGACTTTACCGTTTGATTTTTTTGCTTTTAGAGTTGCAAAAAGATTTACTCTTTTTTTATCTGCATCAAAAGTTTTAAAAGATGTTGCACCAAATTTTTTTAATATTTTATCACAATAATCAATTAACTGATTATTATCTTCACCTGAAATTGTCTTAAAGGCTATTAAATCTGATAGTATTTTAATAGAATCCTCATACAAAGTTTTTAAATTATTTTCTGTACTCATATCTTATATCAATTATATATTAAATTTATGAAAGAACAAATAACCTACGATACATTTGACAAAGTAGATATAAGACTTGGTACTGTAATTTCTGTAAAAAAAAATGAAAAAGCTAGAAAACCTTCACTAGTTGTTGAAGTTGATTTTGGGTCAGAAATAGGAATAAAGCAATCATCAGCGCAAATAACCCACTATTATAATGAAGAAAATTTATTGGGGAAGCAGGTGATTGGCGTATGTAATTTTCCAGAAAAAAATATTGCTGGTGTAAAATCACAAGTTTTAATTCTAGGATCTATAGATAAAGAAGGAAGAGTCACTTTAGTTCATCCGTCTCAAAAAGCTGAAAATGGTTTGCCAATAGCATAAAGTTATGCATCCAGAAATAATATCTTTATGTTTGTTTATGTTTGTTACAAGTTGTTCTCCTGGACCTAATAATATTGTTGCATCTTACTCTGGTTTTAATTTTGGTGTTTTAAAAACAATTCCGCATATGTGTGGTGTTATTTTTGGGTTTACAACTCTCGTTACTATTATGAATTTTGGGTTAGTGAATGTCTTTCAAAAATATCCAATTATTCAAGAAATCCTTAAATATACTGGAACGATTTTTTTAATTTATTTAGCTTATAAAATTTCTTTTTCAAAAACCAATTCAGATAGTGAAAAAAAGAATCCAGTAAAGTTTATAGAAACCTTTTTTTTTCAATTTATAAACCCAAAATCTGTCATTGTATCAGTCATTATGGTTTCAACATATGTTGACAGAGGAAATGATTTTTTATTTTATTCTTTTTGGGTCATTGGTGTAGCATTTCTATTTGCAATAATTAGTATTAATTTTTGGACCTTAGTGGGTAAATTTTTAAGAAGATTCGCTACAAATGAGAAATTTATAAAGAGATTCAATTACGTTATGTCACTTCTTTTATTAGCTTGCATAGCAACATTTTATCTATAATTTGATTCATAATTTAGCCGAAATAATCTATAAGATGTAAATTTATGAAACCAGGAAATAAAAATTCTTATAAATCTTTAAAATCTATTAATATAAATGGCAAAGATTATAAGTATTATTCTTTATCTGAAGCTGAAAAAAATGGTTTAAAAGGTATTTCAAATTTACCTAAGTCATTAAAAGTTTTATTAGAAAACCTTCTTAGATATGAAGATGATTTGTCAGTTACTAAAAATCAAATAGAGGCAGTTCAAAAATGGTTAGTAGAAAAAAAATCCAATATAGAAATCGCTTATCGACCTGCAAGAGTTTTGCTGCAGGATTACACTGGTATACCTGCAGTTGCAGACCTAGCTGCAATGAGAGAAGCTGTAAAAGAAAAAAACAAAGATCCAGATACTATTAACCCTCTATCGTCTGTTGATTTAGTCATCGACCACTCAGTTCAAGTAGATCGTTCAGCCAAACCAGACTCCTTTGAAAAAAATGTTGATATAGAATTTAAAAGGAATGGTGAAAGATATTCTTTCTTAAAATGGGGACAACAAGCTTTTAATAATTTTAGAATTGTTCCTCCAGGTACAGGTATATGTCATCAAGTTAATTTAGAGTATTTATCAAAGGTTGTTTGGTCAGAAAAATATAAAGGAGATGAATATTTATTTCCAGACACCTTAGTAGGAACGGATAGTCATACTACAATGGTAAATGGATTGTCAGTCCTTGGTTGGGGTGTTGGTGGAATAGAAGCCGAAGCAGGAATGCTTGGACAACCAATTTCAATGCTAATTCCAGAAGTAGTTGGTTTTGAGCTTAAAAATAAAATGCCCGAAGGTACGACTGCTACTGATTTAGTTTTAACTGTTGTAAAAATTTTAAGAGATAAAGGTGTAGTGGGAAAATTTGTTGAATTTTATGGAAATGGATTAAAAAACTTATCCCTTGCTGATAGAGCCACTATTGCAAATATGGCTCCTGAGTATGGTGCTACATGTGGTTTTTTTCCAATCGACGAAGAGACTTTAAAATATTTACAGTTTTCTGGAAGAGATGAAAATACCGTAGCGACTGTAGAAAAATATTCCAAAGAACAGGGTTTATGGGCAAGTGATAATATTGAATTTACCGATTGCGTTTCCTTAGACATGTCTTCAATTGTTCCAACAATATCTGGACCAAAAAGACCTCAAGATAAAGTATTATTAAATGAAGCATCATCTGGATTTAAAAAAGTATTTGCAGATACTACATCAAGGAAAGAAAAACATATTTCAAAGGTTAAAGGAACTGATTTTGAAATTAAAGATGGCTCTATATTAATTGCAGCAATAACATCATGCACAAATACATCTAACCCCAATGTTTTAATTGGAGCAGGTTTGCTAGCAAAAAAAGCTGTTGAATTAGGTTTAAAAACAAAACCCTGGGTAAAAACTTCATTAGCACCAGGATCTCAGGTAGTTACTGATTATTTGGAAAAATCTGGCCTTAACAAATACTTAGATGAACTAGGTTTTAATTTAGTTGGTTATGGATGCACAACATGTATTGGAAATTCTGGACCTTTGCAAGACAACATAGTGGAAGCAATTGAAAAAGAAGATATATATGGTGTATCTGTTTTGTCTGGTAATAGAAATTTTGAGGGTCGTATTTCTCCACATATAAAAGCAAACTATCTTGCATCACCTCCACTTGTTGTTGCCTATGGATTAGCTGGCCATATGGAGGTGGATTTATATAAAGATCCTTTAGGTAAAGATAAAAACAATAAAGATATTTTTTTAAAAGATATTTGGCCTTCGAACAAACAAATAGAAGAAACTTTAAGAGAAGCATTAAATGCTGAAATGTTTGTTAAAAGATATTCAAACATTTCCAAGGGACCAATTCAATGGCAAAAAATAAAAACTGAAAAAAGTAGTATTTATAATTGGGATCAAGGGTCAACCTATGTAAAAAAACCACCCTTTTTTGATAATCTTCCAGACAAACCAGAGGGGTTTAAAAAAATAAAAGATGCAAGACCATTATTAATTTTGGGAGATATGGTTACTACAGATCATATATCTCCAGCAGGATCCATACAAAAAGAAAGTCCAACTGGCGAATATTTCATGGAACATCAAATTTTGCCAAAAGATTACAATTCTTATGGATCAAGAAGAGGAAATCATGAAGTTATGATGAGAGGAACATTTGCCAATATAAGAATTAGAAACGAAATGGCACCTGGAACTGAAGGAGGGTATACAAAGTTATATCCAGAAGGAAAGGTTATGCCAGTTTATGATGCAGTAGTAGAGTACAAAAAAAGAGGAACAGATTTAATTGTAATAGGAGGTAAAGAATACGGAACTGGCTCTTCTAGAGATTGGGCAGCAAAGGGAACAAAACTTCTAGGAGTAAAGGTAGTTATTGCTGAAAGCTTTGAAAGAATTCATAGATCGAATTTAATTGGAATGGGGATTCTGCCATTACAATTCATTGATAATATTGACAGAATTAAACTAGAACTAAAAGGATCTGAACTTATAACTATCATTGATATAGAGAAAGGAATAAATCCATCAGGCAGTGTTCATGTTGAAATTAAATATGCATCAGGAGATATAAAAAAAATTAAGACTTTATGCAGAATTGATACTAAAAATGAATTGGAATATTATAAAAATGGTGGCATTCTGCAGTTTGTTTTAAGAAATATGATTTAATTTTATGGATGAAGATATCGAAATAATAAATACGAATACAAGAAACGAAAAAATAAAAAATTTTTTTATAATTAATAAAAAAAAGATAATTACGTTTGCATCGTTTTTTAT
>Ga0208410_1001127_pt1 | contig 14176 bp, 10 predicted proteins | sample ETN02SmetaG_3_FD_185787 | JGI IMG/M metagenome (GOLD analysis project Ga0208410, IMG submission 185787) | Marine microbial and viral communities from oxygen minimum zone, Eastern Pacific Ocean - ETNP2014F10-02SV257 (SPAdes) (version 2) | ecosystem: Environmental > Aquatic > Marine > Oceanic ... | reverse complement strand
GGAGAAAATGGTATTTGGCTATGTCGTTGGTACCATAACTGGTGGAGATGGTGATAGTGGAGATGACTGGGCTGACTTTGAAAAGTCCGATGACATCGCATTCTCCTATGATAATGGTACAGACTTAGAGACTGGCCTAGGAGGGATAGGATCTAGTGGGTGGTCGCCAGTTGGGCTTGCGGGCTATGCATTTTTGGAAAGTCCGGGAAACCCTTATGATGGAATAGATAATGATGGTGATGGATCCAATGGTACGGGACTTACTCTATCAGAGGAAGTATTTTCCAGTCGTTCCTATGAATCGGGTGATACGGTTGTCGTGATCGACTATCAAACATATGAAAGAACATTGGTTCCAATGCCCTCAAATGGAATCATAATTCAAAAATCTAATAGTGACTATTTTTTCATGCCAGGGGATGTACTTGAAGAAATACCAAGAAACCTTATTGATGATAATTTAAATGGGTTAATTGATGAGAATAATGGTGCATCTATTGAACTTGCACCAGGGATCTTTGAGGATACATACCTCTATTTTGATGCGCTATCAGGAGATGGATTAAAGTATATAGATTATTTTAGTGGCATTGGCTCCAGTAACGCCCTCATTGATGAGAGTAGAGAGGATGGTATTGATAACGATGGTGATTGGAATATTGCGACTGATGATGTGGGGATAGATGGGATGCCTGGGAGTGGTGATCTTGGAGAAGGTGATGGCCTTCCTACATCAGGAATGGGCACAGAATTGCCAGGAGAGCCAAATATTGATAAAACTGATGTTGATGAGTCAGACCAAATAGGGCTTTCAAGTTTTTATTATTTTAATTTTGGGGTTGGTCCGCAAATGGATGATGACCCCAGGCTTTGGGAAGAAATGTTGCCTGGTTACTTTAATAATTCCATTTCAAATACGGATGCTGATTTTCTATTTAGTTCTGGATATTTTCCATTGAAGAAGAACCTTACAGAACGGTTTTCCATAGCGCTATTATTTGGTGACAATCTACCTGATCTGGTTCGCAATAAGCAGACTGTACAGACCATATATAATCAGAATTATAATTTTGCCAAGGCACCAGACCTGCCAAGTGTATGGGCATATTCTGGTGATGGGTATGTAACTCTATATTGGGATGATAATGCTGAACTCTCCGTTGATAGAATAACAGGTGATGATTTTGAGGGATATAAGATTTATAAAGCGACTGATACGCAGTTCACGGATGCAGGAGTCGTTACAGATGCATTTGGTACTGCAAAATTCAATATCCCAATCAAACAATACGACAAGGTCAATGAGTATCAAGATTTCTACCCTGGGCATGTGGATGGGATACAATTTTACCTTGGGAATAATTCAGGTTTAGTTCACTCATGGACCGATACGAATGTGATCAATGGTCATCGATATTTTTATGCGGTTACTGCATATGATCACGGTTCAATTGTAAAAGAAATATTGCCAGCTGAAACCTCTAAGTTCGTGACCATGAATCGAGGTGGTAAGGTCATTACCGCAAAAAATGTCATTGCTGTCATTCCCGATGCTCCCGCGATTGGTTATGTTGATGCACCAAAAGAAAAAGATGTCTATCCAGTTTCAACGCCCGTAGGAACCGGGACAATGAAAATAAATAACATTGATCCTTCCAAGATACCCGACAATAATATTTATCAGATCTATTTTAAAGATACGCGAATGAATATGGTAGATGATGACGGAGACTGGTCTGCTGATTCTCATGATGTTGGCCTTGATGGATGTACGGATTATTTTGAGGATGGTCTTGGTGGGTGTAATGACTATGCAAATCCCGTTGCAAATGATGAAAACGAAGACAACTGGAATGATTGTGGGGTAGATGGCTTATGCAATGAGCAAGAATTTGGCTTTGATGCCATACAGAATCCTGACCCAAACAATGATGACTACGACTATAATAATAATCCATATGGAACAGAGAGTAATGGAGAATTCGATCTAGGTGAAATGACAGAGAATAATGGGGTTCCCGATCTTGGAGAACCAAATTTGGACATATTTGATCTAGATGAGGCTGTACCGCAGACCACTGAATTCATGGTCGTCAATGTAACTAATAGTACCGAATTGGATACAGTAGTTCCATGGAGCTCTGACCTTGATGGTGACCTAGGTCAGTTTGATGGAATGGTTCTAGAAATCAGTAACCAGACATCCATTAATGTAGACAATGATCTTTCCCATTTCTATCCCCAGTCAGAATCTGATTATGACTTTACTTTTAGTCCATTTAGTTTTGGAGGTATTGCGACCCAAGGTGTTGCCTACCCAAGAAATTATGGATTGGTTTTTTCAGACTCAGCTACAGTCGCAACCGGTTCTGTTGATCTAGTTCGGGAGAATGGTCAATCCATTACCATAGACTCATCAATGGCAAACTTCAAGGTGATTGACCTAGATAATCAAGGAAAGAGCATAGATATGGCAATCATCGATAGAACCTGGGCATATTATAGTAAGGCACCAGGTCTGCCAGACTCCATACCAGTTGATTCAATAATAAATAGTGAATTTTATTTAAGGCCGGACCAGTTTGATTACTTTAACATTTTGGATACCGTAGTGGGATCATGGTCAGACTTTGGGTTTTCTGTTTCTCCCTTTGGTTCAGAATATGCATTGAAACTTGAGCTCGCAAGGCCGGGCCACTTTTCTTACTCTGACCGTATTATTTTAATGGAAAGTGTAGGTGATACTTCGTTTGTTACTTGGAATGTGACTCCGGGTCATGATAATATTCCCAATCTCCACCCACCAAAATATGGTGACACATTATCTCTCTACACAAGCAAACCCTTTTCAAGTTTAGATATCTATGAATTTATTTCAAAAGGTGCTTCCTTTGACCAGAGATTATTGACCAACTCATCTAACAGGATCAAGGTCGTGCCGAATCCTTATATAGTAGCAGCAAGTTGGGAAGGACAAAATCCATATGCAGACGGGAGAGGCCCTCGATCCATTCATTTTAATCATCTGCCACCGCAGTGCAAGATCCAAATATTTACTCTCTCAGGTGAACTTGTAAATACGCTTGTTCACAACACGAGTTTGGATGATGGGTCTCTTGAATGGAATATGTTAACAAAAGACAATCTGGATATCTCATACGGAGTTTATTTCTATCATGTGGAGCCTATGGGGCAGGGCGCATATGATTTCAAACCACACCTAGGAAAATTTGCGGTAATAAAATGAAACGATATCTGGCCATTGCAGTCTTATTAGCGTTTTGCTTTCCATTGATGTCACAGACTGTTTCGAAGACTGGGACAACTGCTGCGCAGTTCCTGAAAATAGGAATCGGTGCAAGGGCTCTTGGAATGGGAGGGGCTTATTCGGCAGTTTCAAATGATGCAACCGCGCTATATTGGAACCCAGCAGGATTATCTTCAAATAAGAAAAATGGAATTCTACTAGATCACCAGGATTGGATATTGGATGTTGATCTGGATTTTATAGGAGGGTCTTTTAGAACACCTTTTGGGACTATTGGTGCAGCAATAAGTGCGATGCATATGGGAGAAATGGAAGTAACAACTACCCGTGACCCAGAAGGGACTGGAGAAAAATTCAATGCAGGATCCATCATGGGGCAGTTGACCTTTTCAAGGTCTTTAACTGATAGATTTTCTTTTGGGATATCCGCAAAGATAATTCGTGAGAGCATATATAATTCCAAGGCCAATGGCTTCGCGCTTGACCTTGGGACTTTATACGATACTCAAATTCCTGGTCTGACCATGGGAATGAGCATTTCAAACTATGGAACAAAAATGCAAATGGAAGGGCGTGACATGTTGCTGCAAACAGAGGTTGACCCAAGCCTTGAGTCTGACCCGATCAATATAAATGCAAATTTTGCAACGGATTCTTATGAGCTACCACTTATCTTTCGTTTTGGATTGGCCTATAAAAAAGACCTACCCAACAAGCTAAGTATATTGATTGCTGCCGATGCCCTTCACCCCAATGATAATACTGAAAGCCTGAATCTTGGTTCTGAACTAGCATTTAAAGATTTCCTATTTCTACGATCAGGAATAGCCAGCCTATACCAACGCGATAGTGTTGCAGGTATTTCCCTTGGATGTGGTATAAAATTAAAGATAGCCAATTCATATTATCATATTGATTATACGTTTGTGGATATGGGGCCGTTGGGTGACCCACAAAAAATAACCCTAGCCACATCATTTTAGACAACTAAAATTGGTTTGTGGAAACTGGTCCTTCTCATTATATTTTGATATATTATTTTGAGTTTTGTACCTTAAAATATTAGTGTCTCTAGCCAGAGTCACTAAGTAAAAAATACAATAAAGTAAAAATGGAGCAATAAATGATAAATCGTTTAAGGATTTTTTCTAAAATCATGCTATTTGCATTGACCTCTTCTCTCTTTGCTGTAAACGTTACATTGAATGTTGATATGTCGAATGTAACTGTTTCAGATGATGGGGTTCATGTTGCAGGTAGTTTTCAGGGCTGGGACCCAGCTGCTACGCCTTTGACAGATGATGATGGTGATGGTGTTTATACCGTTGTCGTTGATATGTCAGGTGTAACAGACGAAACAGTCTATTTCAAATATATAAATGGCAATTCATGGGGCAACGACGAAACCGTTAGTGACCTTGCATGCGGTGGAGCAGGTGGCTTTGGTAGCGACAGATTCTTGGATGTCCCTGATGAAGATACTGTTCTTGATCCGGTATGTTTTAGCGAATGTATCGGTTGTGATGAGTCTTATGTTACTTTTCATGTAGATATGTCACAAACTGAACTCGCTACTGAAGGTATATTCCTTGGTGGCGGTGTTTTCTATCCAGATTTTTATCCAATGACATTGGTTCCTGAGGAAGAAACCCTTTACATGGTTAAAATGGCACTGCCGTTGGGAGATCACTATTATAAGTTCAACAATGGTGGTAATGATGCTGGATATGAAGATGGTGGCAACCTGAATGCTGGAGGATGTGGAGACCCAGATAACTGGGGTGACCGTACCATTTCAGTTGGTGAAGAAGATTCAATGACCCCTCCATTTTGTTTTGGTTCTTGCTATACCTGTGGAGGTACCCCAGAAACAGCAAATATTACATTTCAAGCCGATATGAGTGTTTTACTTTCTCAGGGTTGGGATGATGTTGCTCACTTCTTGGAGCTTAGAGGTGGCATGAATGGTTGGAGCGCTGGTGATGTTTTTGAGCAAGATTTGCTAGACCCAAATCTTTATTCCTTCACAAAAGAAATCACTGCTGTTCCTGGTAGCGCGCACGAGTGGAAGTTCAAGGCAAACCCAGATGCAAATTTCAATAATAATGGTTGGGAGACTGCTGCAAATAGATTATTCTACTTTAATGGAGAAGATATGGTCCTAGAACCTGAGCTTCCTGCAATTCTGCCGATTGGTCCACTTACAAATAATGTTGAGGTGGAAATCCACGCTACATGGATGGAAGGTACTTTGAATGTTAACAGTGGTGAGCCATTTCCAATGACTCCTGATACTCTGATCATAAATGGTTCATTCTTGAATTGTTGGTGTACTTGGGGTAACTGCATGGGATCGACCTGTGATGAAAAAGTATCCCCTGATGTACCGCGTTTGACAGATGCTGATGGTGATGGTGTCTATGTGGGGACCTTGAGTCTTCCTGCTGGACATGGAAATGTATTTACCTACAAACTAGGTGCCTATTATCCTGGTGTTGAAGAAGTCGCTGGTGAAAATGGTTCCATGGATAACGAAGCCGGATTTGGCGCAGACAAGGTATTTTACATTCCAACAGACGCAAGCGGAACGGTGGCGTTGGAGACTGTATTTGGTGATAACAACCCTGCAAACCCCTTCCTACCTCGTACCATTACACTTAACCTAGACATGACCAATGAAGTAGTTTCTGACGATGGTGTCCACGTAGCTGGAAGTTTTCAAGGATGGGATCCGAGTACAACCCAGCTAATGGATTATGACAACGATGGTATCTACACCGTAGACATTGAAGCAAATGCTGGTGAAACAATTTACTATAAATACATCAATGGTAACTCATGGGGCAATGATGAAAGTGTTCCCGACCCTGCCTGTGGAGGAGCTGGTGGATTTGGTAGTGATAGATTCTTAGATGTCCCAGATGTTAATACGGTTCTGGATCCAGTATGTTTTGGTGAATGTATTGGCTGTGATGAATCTTATGTTGTCTTTCATGTAGATATGGAAGAAACGCCAGTTGCTACTGAAGGTATTTTCCTTGGTGGTGGTCAGTGGCATAACAATTATCAATTGATGACATTGGTTCCTGAAGAAGAAACCATTTACATGGTCAAAATGGCATTACCAGAAGGTGAACACTATTACAAATTCAATAATGGTGGTAATGATGGTGGCTATGAAGATGGTGGAAACCTTACTGCTGAAGGATGTGGAGACGCAGACAGCTGGGGTGATCGTACCATCGTAGTCGGTGAGGAAGATTCCATGACCCCGCCATTCTGTTTTAGCTCATGCTATACCTGTGGTGGTGATCCTGTAGAAGCCAACGTTACATTTCAAGCAGATATGACAACACTATTATCTCAAGGATGGGATGATAATGTGCACTTCATGGAACTAAGAGGTGGTATAAATGGTTGGAGTGCTGGCGATGTTTTTGAACAAGACCTGCTAGATCCAAATCTATATACAATCACCAAAGCAATTACTGCTACACCTGGTAGTATGCACGAATGGAAATACAAGGCTAACCCAGATGAAAACTTCAACAACGGAGGTTGGGAGACAGCTGCTAACAGAGTATTTGAATTCACTGGTGAGGATATTGTTCTTGATGCTAATCAGCCTGTTATTCTTCCAATTGGAGAATTGCAGAATGATGTAATGGTTGAGATTCACGCAATGTGGATGATGAACACCCATAATGTGAACACTGGAGAATACTTTGTTGAGCATCCAGATACTCTGATTATGAATGGTTCATTTCTCAACTGTTGGTGTACTTGGGGTGACTGTATGGGTGCAACTTGTGCTACCTCAGTTTCTCCTGATGTACCAAGACTTACTGATCCTGATGGTGATGGTGTCTTCACGGGTGAGCTAATGCTACCTGCAGGGCATGGTAACGTGTTTACCTATAAACTTGGAGCATTTTATCCTGGAATTGAGGATGAAGGTGGTGACAATGGTGCCTTAGATAATGAAGCAGGTTTTGGTGCAGATAAGGTATTCTATTTAGACACTGATGCTAGCGGGACAGTAGTCCTTCAAACCGTTTTTGGTGACAATAACCCTCAAAACCCTTGGGCTGGCCCAGGTGGTTATATGGCAAATGGTGGATTTGAAGAAGGTGCAGCTGGATGGGGAAGTTGGCCACCAGAGCTAGAGAACTGGGAAGTCAACGCTGATCATCCTTTTGAAGGAATGCACAGTCTAAAGATCACACCTAGGACAGATGATTCTAATGACAATCCAGAGTGGTCACCTGTATATCAAGGTTTCAGTGTTAGTGGTTTAAATCTTGAGCCTGGTAATTACATGCACGCTCAAGGTCATGCAATGACTCCAACGGATGAAGCCGTTACAGGAAACAACAATGGATATTTATTCATTGAATTCTTTGATGCTGGATGGTCTCAGTTAGCGAAATACACATCTCAAGTTGTTGATGCATCTTCAACTACAGATATGTGGCATCATCTCATGGTCTCAGGAATGGTTCCTGATGGTGCTGTGAATGTAAATGTTGGTTGTGAATTATGGCAAGGTCCAGATGCTGATGCTGGCGCTGTCTATTTCGATAATGTAGGGATGAACATTTCTACTGACGTACTCACAACTGAAGAAGCTGATGTCGTAACTCCAAATGAATTTGCATTACTTGGAAACTATCCAAATCCATTTAACCCAGTGACGACTCTTCGTTTTGACCTTGATTATACATCAAAGGTCAATCTCACTGTTTACAACATTTTGGGTAATGAGATCATTACACTTCAAAATGGTGAATTACAGGCAGGAAGACATGCGATACAATGGAATGCTAGTAACGCATATGGGCAAAAGGTTCCATCTGGATTATACCTTTATAAGGTTACTTCAGATAGCCGAATCTTAACAGGAAAGATGTTGTTAATGAAATAGCAACTGGCCTATTAGATCTGAAAAGGGGGAGTTTTACTCCCCCTTTTTTTTTGTCCTGATCTATTCATACTTTATTATTGTGAAACAAGCTCATTTTATCATACTTATTCTGATTGGTTTATTTTTTCATAACTGTGAAAAAAAGATTGATCCTGAAATTTTAGCGACAGTTGGAGAAAGTGTTATAACAGCATATGATTTTATTGAGGCTTATTCAAATAAATTAATTAATACCAAGGTCCTAGACTCAAGCTTTGAACGTAAACGGACTATTGATGAATTAATTCGTACCAAACTATTCTCGCAAGCCGCAAGGTCTCAAGATCTATCCATAGACTCTGTGGGAATGAGCAGGGTATTACTTGCTAAAGAGCTAGCACTGCGTGAAGAACTTTATGACCAGATAATTGAAAGAGAAAATTTGGTGATCCAAGATAGCATAGCAAGAAAACATTTCAAATGGCAGAATACAGAGATTTCATTAAAGCATATCTATCACCAAGAGAAAGGAGCATTGGATACGATTCTACCATTAATAATGAATGACGTGAGTCAGTTTGACATTCATGCAAAAAAATTGTTTGAAGATAAAGAACTAAAAGAATCTGGTGGTTATTTGGGTTGGGTATCATACAATACTTTGGATCCTAATTTAGAGCAAATTGCTTTTTCAATGCCTGTCGATGTTGTCGTTGGACCTATTAGGTCTAGTTATGGATGGCATCTTCTTCTAAAAAAAGATGAACGAAAACAAATGATAATAAGTGAAGAAGATTATCAAAATTCAAGACTAGGCTTGATGAATTTGATATCAAAAAAACAATCACAAATAATTGCCAATGATTATGTGAATGGTTTAATGGATGATGACATTGACATTGATGATGAACTTGTGATCAAGACACTGAGAAAGATCCATGCAATTGTATTTCAGAAGAGCACAGGTGACCATATTATCAAACCAAAGATTAGCGAAAAATTAACAGAGTTCATGATCGATTTAAAATTGGGTTCCAATGCAACTTTGGCAACGTTCAAAACTGGATCATTCACCATAAATGATCTGATAAGCAATCTAAGAAACTCTAGTCCAAAAACTTTTTTAGACAATCCCATTCAAGCATTTTACCTTGCTCTAAGAAACAAGATTTTAACAGATGAAGCTATAGATCGTGGTTTGCTCAATAATAAAAAGGTACAATGGAAGATCAGATCTAAAGAGGATCAATATCTCGCAAGGGAGTTTTTGCTTTCAATTTCAACCAAAAGAGGCAATGCTAATTTTTCAGAGAGAGATATATTAGATATCACAAAAGAACTTAAGACCAAATATCCTATTGAGGTCTATAATGAAAATTTAGACGAGATATTTCTTTCTCATAATTATCAAACTGATTGGTGAAATAATTAGGGATACATAATGATTTCGTTAACAGAAAACAAAAATTTCAGTTTAAAGCTTCTAAAACAAAATTCATTCATTCCATCCTGGAATCCTAAAGAAGTAACTGATTTTCATAAAACAATAGGTAATAAAGAAACACCCTTGGTTGAACTTCCTGGCTTAGCTAAGCGCTTGGGTATAGGGAATCTTTTATTAAAAGATGAAAGCCATCGATTTGGACTTAATGCATTCAAGGCTTTAGGTGCTTCATATGCAATGTATAAACAACTAGAAAAAAACCCCAAAATAAAGATATTTTGTACTGCTACTGATGGTAATCATGGTCGAGCAGTCGCGTGGATGGCCAGAAAGCTAGGGCGAAAAGCTATTATTTATATGCCTCAAGGCACTGTCTCTGCTAGAGTAAGAGCAATAGAGAAAGAAGGTGCAGAGGTGATTATAATCGATCAAGGCTATGACATTGCTGTAAAAATGGCGGACACCCGCGTAAAGGATGGTAATAACATATCTGACAATCATTCGTGGTCCTTGATTCAAGATACAGCTTGGGATGGATATGAAAAAGTGCCATTAGACATCATGAGAGGGTATTGGACTCAAGCATATGAAATAACCAAACAAATTGGGGAAGAAAAAATTGATGTATTATTACTCCAATCAGGTGTAGGAAGTTGGGCGGCATCTATTATTATCTATATTTTGCAACAATGGAAAACCCCACCGTTTTTTATCAGTGTTGAACCTCACTCAGCTAATTGTTTATTTGAATCAATTAAAGCTGGACACCGACTGTCAGTTGAGAACAATGCAACAACCTCTATGGCAGGGCTAGATTGCGGTTCAGTATCAACTCTGGCTTGGGAAATATTGAAAAATAGTCTGATAGGATCAATATCGATTTCAGATAAATTGTCAGAAGAAGCTATGAAGATATTAGCTCGGCCTATATCGGGGGATCCAGTAATTATTTCAGGTGAATCAGGAGCGAGTGCTCTAGGCGCGTTAATAGGACTTTGTAAAACAAATAAATTTAGAGGTTTCAAGAAGAAGATTTATTTGAACGAATCTTCAAAAGTTTTGGTTATCAATACGGAAGGAGATACTGACCCACCGAATTATCAACGAGTTATTTCCAATAATATAGAAAATAATTTCTAATTATTTACTCTCTATTCAATTTAAAACAGAAGAAAGTTTGTGAGAATCATAATTTAATCGAACTGGAATACTTCTTCTAATGGTACATCAAAAACTTTAGCTATTCTAAATGCTAGTTCAAGTGAAGGTGAATATTTTTGTGCTTCAAGTGCAATAATGGTTTGTCGTGTGACACTTGCTTTTTCAGCTAACTCTGCCTGAGTCATTTCATTAGCATCAAATCGCAAGCGACGAATTTGATTCTTAATTCTTTGTTCTTTCATTTAGATGTTTTTTCTATAATAAAATAGCTGTGTCAAGGATTTTCCAGTAGAGCACAAAAGTGTTATAATAAGCAACAACATTGCTATTGTTGGAGCGGTAAAACCTGCCAATGGTTTTGAATTAATTGGATTGAAAACTACAATTTGGCTTATCAGGATAAAAATAGACACCTGATATATAATATTGCTTATTCTATAACTTTTTAATTCGTAAATATAATCTCGTTCATCTTTTTCTTCCTTTTTTGTAAGGGCGTTAATAGCTCCGAAAACAAATATTGAGTAAATAATAGAAATTATAATTGAAGTAGTGATGATACCAGCCAATGCTTCACTATATAGTTGACTATTAATTATTAATGGAAATATTTTTGGAAAAAAATAAATTGATACTACTAAGTTTAATATTAACTCTGCCCATATGTTCAATTCTCTATTTGAATAATTATTAATAAAGTTCATTTAACTCATCCTTTTACTTATGAATTGATTATTATAATGTAAGAAATATATTACATAATGACTAATATATATTACACTGCTATTCCTCGAAGTCACGCCTTTTCAGGCTTTAATTTTTTTTGATTAATTCGACGTATTTTCATCGTGATATGAATTATGTTATGGTATAAGAGGAAGTTAGATGGTCCTCATAACCCGATGGATAATTTATTACTTTGATTTAAAGTAAAATATATGTACTATTAGTACAACTAGTACATATATAAATCATAAAATGAAAATCCAAATAGATAACAATCTTTCCACGCCACTGTTTAAACAGTTGATGGATCAAATAAAAAAAGCTGTGATCGATGGGTTATTGAAACCTGGTGATTCCCTACCATCCATTCGTCAATTAGCAAACGATCTGGAGCTAAATCATAACACGGTTGCAAAAGCTTACCAAATATTAGAGAGAGATTCTGTAATCCAAACCAAAGGGTATCGCGGTACATCCATCCATGGAGATGCAAAACAAAATAGTACTGTTGATATGAACGATTCCATTACAACAAAATTGAGCGAAACCATTAAATCATTACGTGAATCAGGAGCAACTGATTCCGAAATCCGCATTGCCTTTAGCAATGTGATGAAAAACCAATAAGGATCTTTAAATGAATATTGAACTTTTACTTTACATTGTCCTTTTCAGCCAAATTATGTTTCTTTCCTATTATTATCCCAGGAGAATGCTGATTCGGATCCATACAATTTTTAAAAATTATCCGCCCAATGAATTCCCGAAACTTTATCCTGAATCCATCGATAAATACAAAAAATCGGCCAAACGGTATAAAGTCATGAATCATCTCATTATGGTTTTAGGATTTAGTTTGATTTTGTGGTTTTATTTTACACCTAGAACTGGTAAGTGGGATCAAGTCATTGTATTCTGGTATTTTATGATTCAATTCATTCCCAATCTTGGGATTGAATTATGGAGTATGAAATATCACAAAGCCATGCGCTTATTAAATCAAGATGCGCAAAAAGAAGCTGTTCTCCAACCGCGAAGATTAACCGATTTTATTTCAAGGGAATTTTTGGCAATTGTTTTTGTGATCTATGTTATTTTTGTAGGTTATGTTGCCTATCTTGATCAGTTTGATTATCCATGGTTCGGGGGTTACTTAAATGTATTGATTATTTCCGGCACTTATTTATTTTTTGGATTTATCATTTATCGAGCAATGTATGGTAAAGTCAAAAACCCCCACCAGTCTTACGAAGATAGGAAAATAGATATACAAACACTTATCCGCCAATTATTCTCTATAGCGATAGCAGTAACGATTTATGCGATGGTTCAAATTTCATTGAGAGCATTTGGGATAGAAGCTTATAAAGCTATAACTATATCACTCTATTTCCACGTGATTGGGTTTCTCTCTATGCAATGGCCTCGCCTAAATTTTATCAACTTTGATGTGTATAAAGAGAAACCTGTATCAATAAAATGAATAATAAACCTATAGAAAGCAGTTGGACTTCTAATGGTTAAGTTACTAAAAAGGTTATTATCTATATTAACGGCCCTTGTGGAATGGAAGATAAAGATACTAATAGGTTTTGTGGAATGGATTAAAAAATGGTTGAAATAGACTTACAGAAATGGAGATACAAAGAAGGTACTTTGCCAAACTAGACAAAGAATTAAAAGGTAAGGATAGAATCCAACTGATGAAAATTCTTGATAAGATAGATAAACTTGAATTAAATGAAGACAAGTATTTGACTACCCTAATTAATGCCATTTAAACCTATTAAAACGGGCATAAAATGGCTAAATGGAAACTATTTTCTGGCAACTTAGTTTGTTTCATATGTGACTTTTACTTTGAAGAGATTTAAAATTATTTAAAAGAAGACAAGAAACAATTTATGAAAAAAATATTAATAAGTGTTTTCATGCTATCAAACATTTTTGCACAGACTGGACTCACACTTACTGGTGGATATAATATGTCAAAAATAAAGTTTAAAGATGATAATAATCCTTTAGGGAATCTTAATAATGAATATAAAGGTGGATTTAATATTGGTTTAGAAAAGCACGCAGGTAACTTGATTGTAGGAGCAAGTTTTTTACAAAGAGGGTCTAAGTTAAAGGATTCTTATTCCTTCGGTTCTGGTATTGTTGGCTATGATTCATATAATTACGGAGCTGTACATTTACTTTTCTCTACAAATCTTGGACATGGGTTTGAAGGATTAGGTGGTGTTCAAGCTGGATTACGTTTAGGAAATTCGGCACACCTTAATTCAGGAACAGAATATGTAACTAAAAGCGTTGATCCTACTGCTTTAAACTTTGATGCGGGGTTATTGCTTGGAGCAAATTACATGATTAATGAGCGAATTGGTTTACGTGCTTCTTATTATTTAGGATTAACTGATGTTCCAAGTGATTTTTTTTACAATACAAACTATAAAAATAATACCTTCAGTTTTTCTGTATTAGTAAATGGTTCAGCTTCTTTAGCAAATCTAAAAGCTCAAATAGCAACACAAAAAGTCTCAGATGTAGATGGATCAGTTCAAGATTCAAATACTAAAGCACGAAATGAAAATTCCACATATAACTTAGTTTATGGAAAACGATTTCATCAGACTCTTCTAGCTGAAAACCTTCATGGAGCGCTCCATTTATA
>Ga0208410_1001124_pt1 | contig 14227 bp, 15 predicted proteins | sample ETN02SmetaG_3_FD_185787 | JGI IMG/M metagenome (GOLD analysis project Ga0208410, IMG submission 185787) | Marine microbial and viral communities from oxygen minimum zone, Eastern Pacific Ocean - ETNP2014F10-02SV257 (SPAdes) (version 2) | ecosystem: Environmental > Aquatic > Marine > Oceanic ... | reverse complement strand
TGGACTTATACAAGTGAAGCTTTCTTTGAGCTAGAGAAAAAGAATCTTTTTTTAAATAATTGGCAATTGGTGTGCCATATTTCAAATATTCCAAACCCAGGCGATTATTTCACTTTCAATATTTTTAATGAACGCATTGTTGCTATCCGGAATGAAGATTCAGACATTAATGTATTTCATAATGTATGCTCTCATAGAGCTACAAAACTACTAGATGGCTCAAGTGGGAATTGTGGCAAAAGAATTAGTTGTCCTTATCATGCTTGGAGTTATGATTTATCAGGTAATTTAAAAACTGTTCCTCATCTTGAACAATTCAAAGATCTGGATTTAGAAAAAAATAGCCTTAAACCGATTGAAATGGAAATTTTCCAAGGTTTTATTTTTGCAAAAATAATTCCTAATAGCGTCCCATCTGTTGCTGAACAATTTGAACCATACATAGATGAGATTAAGCCATATAAATTTGAAGAATTAGAACCTTTGGGCAGGGTCACAATGCGCCCTAGAAATGTTAATTGGAAACAAGTTGCAGATAACTATGTAGACGCATTGCACATTCCAGTAGCCCATCCTGGCTTATCAGGTCTGGTGGGCAATAGTTATGGAGTAGAGGTAAGTAATAATGACGGCTTTATCCATAAGATGTGGGGAGATCTCAATAAGACAAGAAAAAATGTTATTTCCAACGATTTGTATAAAAAGTTTTTACCAAAATTAGAGCACTTAAGTGAAGATAAGCAAATGTATTGGGTTTATTTTCGATTATGGCCTAATTTAGCTTTTGACATTTACCCTGATCAAATGGATTTTATGCAATTTATTCCAATAAATGCTTCAACAACCATGATCCGAGAAATACCTTTTGCTTTAAAAGATGATAGAAGAGAAATGAAAGCAGCAAGATATTTAAATTGGAGAATCAATAGACAAGTCAATGCAGAAGATACAGAGCTGATTAATTGGGTACAAGAAGGGATGGAAACATCAGGATTTGAGTCTGGAGCCTTGGCAGATAGCGAGGTTTGTTTAATAGACAGTGCCGAGAAAATAAGAAAAGCAATCCCTGTGGCCACTCTCCATCAGGAACCTGATTCAAAAGATATTCTTCAAATCAATAAAGATCTCCTCGAAGAAGCAAATAAAAAGACTAAAGTTAAAAAAATATTTTAACCATCAATCATTCATGGAAAACTTATTTTCATATGGCACACTTCAACAAGATAATGTGCAATTAAAAAACTTTGGACGTCTGCTCGAGGGAAAAAAAGATACTATTTCAGGTTTTATTCTTAAAGATATTGAAATTAAAGATGAATTTGTTCTCAAGACAAGCAAACAAAGATTTCATCCTATTATTTCTTTTACTGGCAATAAAGAAGACCGAGTTTCAGGTACAGTCTTCAGCATTTCTTCTAAAGAATTAGAAGAAGCAGATAGTTATGAAGTAGATGACTATACAAGAATAGAGGTAACGTTAGATTCTGGAATAAAAAGTTGGGCATATGCCCATCAAGAATAGGCCCTTAAGTTTTATTCATCTAGCATGGTTGCATGATTCCACCATGCAAGGTCTGAAAATGCTCTTAAATCTAGTTCATGAGTCCATGCAGACCTATGTTGTTGGGATAAATGGAAATATGTTTTTGCAATTTCACCTGGCACTAGTAGGCCATCATTATCCAGACCTTTAGTTTCTCTAAGTTTTTGAAAGAGTTCAGGCCCTAACATTTTCCCCAAAGTGTCTGGAGCATCCACAGCGCCATCAATAACTATATGCGCAACATGGATTCCTTTAGAAGCAAACTCGGCATTTAAAGATTGACATAACATTCTTCTAGCAGCCATAGCTGAAGCATGAGAATGTTGCGTTGCATTACCTCTCATAGCAGCTGTAGCAGAAGTTACTAAAAATGTTCCTTTCCCTCTCTCTGCCATAATAGGGCATATCACTTTGGCTACTCTAAATAAACCAAAACTTGCAATCTTCCAAGCCCACTCAAATTCTTTGTAGGTAGTTTTATCAAGAAGCTTCATTCCTGACTGAGCTCCTAGGTTGTATACAATAACTTCAATAGCACCAACTTCTTTTTCAACCGAATGTATAAGATTTTCTAGAGAATCATCATCAAGAGCATTAACAAGACAACCAGAGGCTGAGCCACCTTCCTTTTCTATATTTTTTATTAATTTATCTAAACCTTCTTGGTCTGTTCGCCTACAAAGATAAGAATGATAGCCTTCACGAGCAAATTTTGCTGCAACAGTTCCACCAATTCCTGCGCCTGCACCTATAACTAGACATACTGGTTTTTTCATAATCTTATTAAATATTTTTTACTATTATTAAATATTATACAAATACAATATAAAAGGTAGAAGTTTGTTGTAAAATCAAATGCTCAAAGTGACATTTTATGGCCAATAAATATTCAGAAAAATACATCAGAGATATTCTAAATAGTGTTAAAACTATAGCTGTTGTGGGAGCTAGCTCAAAACCTGATAGAGATAGTTATAAGGTTATGGAGTCGTTAATTGATTATGGTTATGAGGTTTTCCCAGTTAATCCTAATACAGCAGGAGAAATAATTCTCGGCAATAAATGCTTCTCATCTTTAGAAAAAATTGATGCATCGATTGATATGGTAGATGTCTTTAGAAAAACAGAAGCGGTCATGGAGATTACCCATCAAGCTATTGCAATTAATGCAAAAGTTTTATGGATGCAATTAGATATTATGCATAAGGAAGCAGCAGATGTTGCAACAAAGGCCGGTTTAAGAGTTGTAATGGATAAGTGTCCTAAAAAAGAATTAGAAAGAGGAAATTGGACTAGTGAGGAGAATTAGCATTAAATAATGTAATTATGGGAATTAATCAGGACATAGTCTTAAGCGACCATCTAGAGAATGGTATTTTACGTCTCACTTTAAATAAATCAGAAAGCCAAAATACTCTTTCTGAAGAGATGATGGCTGTTTTAAGAGATCTGCTAGACAAAGCTTCAACCGATGATTCAGTAAGAGTAATCATCATTGCTGCCAAAGGCTCAGTTTTTTGTGCTGGGCATGACTTAAAAGAAATGACCAAAGCAAGAGAGATGAGTGATGCAGGGCAAGCATACTTTGAGAAGTTATTTGATTCATGCTCTTCATTAATGCAGGCAATAGTAAATCATCCAAAACCAATTATTGCAGAGGTGGATGGCATCGCAACGGCAGCAGGCTGCCAGTTAGTAGCTAGTTGTGACTTAGCAATATCTTCTAATACATCTTCATTTGCTACACCAGGTGTAAATATAGGATTGTTCTGCTCAACTCCAATGGTAGCTTTATCTCGGAATGTAGCTCATAAACACGCTATGGAAATGCTTTTAACCGGCGATTTAATTAATCCTAATAAAGCTAAGGAAATTGGACTGATTAATAATCATGTAGATCAAGAGAATTTGAATGAAACTGTTATGAATTTAGCTATTAAGATTTCAAAGAAATCGACTATGACAGTAAAAATAGGTAAAGAAGCATTTTATAACCAGTCTGTATTAAATTTATCTGAGGCTTATAAATATACTTCAAAGGTAATGGTAGAAAATATGCTTAAAGATGATGCAAAAGAAGGCATAAATGCATTTATAGAAAAGCGTGATCCAGAATGGAAGGATAATTAGATTAGAAATGAAATTTAATTCTGGAGATCAAGGAAATATATTTTATAAATCTTCAAGCCCGTTTGAGTTCTATGATATTTTTAATGGTAAGAATGAAAAAAACCAGGAAGTTTTTGGAACGCTAGTTTTTCCTGAAGAGAAAAAAGATACATATCCTTTAGTAATATGTATGCATGGGAGCATGGGCTGGGCAATGTCATCTCACGATCATTCAGTAAATTTTTTAGAAAATGGATTCGCAATATTCAAAGTTCAGAGTTTTGAATCTAGAAATGTTACTTCGATTGTTGAAGATCAAGTTCAGGTAACTGTAGCAACAGCTCAAACAGATTGTTTTGAAGCCTTAAAAATACTATCAAATCATCCTGACATAGAGTCTAACAATATATTTATTGCCGGCTGGAGTTTTGGTGGCTCAACAGCAATTTATTCTGCTTGGGAACCGATTGCAGAAAAGCTTGCTCCTAATGGAGAGAGATTCAAAGCATTTTTGGCTTTTTATCCGGGAGCTTATATGTGGCCTGAAGAGATGCGATGGAGCAAAAATCCCATTTTAAGCCTCATCGGAACAGATGATGACTACACACCTCCAAGTTTATTACAAAAATTATCACCCGCCATTAATGAAGCGGGCGGCAATAGCTCGGTTATTTTATATAAGGACAGCCATCATAGTTTTGATAGGGTAGACCCTGTGACTTATTTACCCGATGCCATTGCGTTAAGTGAGAAACATACAATTATCAAAAAAGATGGTTATCAATATTACGATGGTGATGATGGAGTAAGATATGAAATGAACACTCCAGAGGGAAGGATTAAAGTAATTCAATCAGGATTAGCGCCAATTGGGGCTCATCTTGGTTGTAATTGGAAGGCAAGGAGAGCATCAATGAAAGATAGCTTACAATTCCTTATTGATAATCTCAGCCATTAAATTTTTGAAAGTGAGAAAATATAAATATATTTTTTTAATTATCTTTATTGTCATTTCTGTTGTTGGCTTAAATCCATTTCATGCAACTATTGATCCAGAAAAAACTCTAATTAAAGATAATTCTATATATCTTAATGAAATTAGAAGATTGCCTGATGCTAGCTACCTAGTATCAGTTAGAACTCCCATGATTGGAGTAGAAGCAAAAATGGTGCGCTGGTGGTTTTCAGATTTTTTACAAACAAGCGAACACTATAAGTGGTGGCATCCAACAGATCACGTGTGGATGGATTGGGAGAATAAAGTTCCTGGAGAAATTATCGGATCCAGTCATCTGGTGCATGAATATGTAGGAGATGATTTATCTAAGCTAAGAATCCAGTTCATTAATCCTTCTGAGTTATTTGGTTATGACCCTAACAATAAAGATAGATTTGTTATTTGTGCAAGAGTTGGCATGCTTGAGATGGATATAAATATAGCAAAAATGTGTCACATTGTTGTTAATACTCAAGATGGAGCTGAAATGCGCTCTAGATTTTGGCTGGGTCATGTAGCAAAGAGAAGTGGAGATGAAACGGTGCCTTCAATATTAGGTTTTATAGGTAACGCAGCTATAAGTAGAATATTTACAGTAAATACAAAAAATGCAAAAGACTTACAACAGCACGCTAAGGAAGAAATGACATTTTTAGCTGAATTATTGCCAAATCTCTATAAATCTGAGAACTCAGAATAATAAATGAAATCTAATTCTGTTAATATGTGTATTGAAAATGAATGATAATAGAGACAAAAATATAGAGTTCAATATCTCTTCGCCTAGCGAATTTACTCAAGAGTATTTTAAGTCTATGTCTGAAGTCCAACAGAATATTGATTTATCAGATTTGCCTGAAATTATTGATGCAATACAAAGTACTATAGAAAATGGCTCTATTGTATATTCCATGGGTAATGGTGGTTCAAGCGCAATAGCAGATCATTTGGTATGCGATTTTACAAAAGGCTGCCATACAGAGAAATCAAAATTAAAATCTTTTTCATTAAACTCAAATACACCTCTTTTTACAGCAATTTCTAATGATGATTCGTATAAAGATTCATTTTCTAAACAATTAGAATATTACGTTGATGATGGAGATATAATTTTATTAATATCTTCTTCTGGGAATAGCGAGAATATTATAAGCGCCATTGATTATGCTAACGATAAGGGTATTACAAGCATAGCTTTAACAGGTTTTGATGGCGGTCAAGCTAAGAATAAAGCAACTTTAAATATACATGTACCAATAGATAATTACGGCATTATCGAAGATATTCACCAATCCTTGGTGCACGTTATCGCTCAATTTGTGTATTTAAAAAATAAATAGATTACTTTAGGAGATTCTTGGATGGAAGTAATAGATAAAAGAATTGTCGTTACAGGTGCTGCTAGCGGTATAGGGAAAGCATTATCGATAGCATTTAAGGAAGCTGGTGCAAAATCTATTGTTTGTGCAGATATGAATATTGAAGGTGCAGAAGAAACAGCAGCTCTAGTCGGAGGATTAGCTGTTAAAGTAAATGTAGCAAATGAAGATGAGGTAATTAGCCTTATTGCAAAAGCTAATAAATTTTCTGGCGGGATTGATATTTTTTGTTCTAATGCCGGCATTATCGGAATTCCAGGAGTTTTTGATACAACAACTGAAGATTGGCAAAATATATGGGAAATTAATGTTTTATCTCATATTCATGCTGCAAAGCATGTACTTCCGCAGATGTTAGAAAGAGGTGAAGGTTATCTAATGAATACTGCATCAGCAGCAGGCCTCTTAACTCAGATAGGCGCTTCAGGCTATGCAGTAACAAAAGCAGCTGCAGTTAGTTTTGCTGAGTGGATCAAGATTACATACGGGCATAAAGGTATAGGTGTTTCATGTTTATGCCCCCAAGCTGTTAAAACACCAATGATTGCTCAAGGAGCTGGAGTAGCGGGGGTAGATGGATTAATGGAGCCTGAAGAGGTAGCAGCAGATGTAATAGAAGCCATTAAAGAAGAACGTTTTTTAGTTACACCACACACAGAAGTTTTAGAGTATGTAGCTAGAAAAGGAAATGATAGAGATAGATGGATAAAAGGCATGCAAAGACTTCAAGAGCGCTTCGAGGACTGGGTGCCAAACTCTGAAAATACAGATAAATAGCAGTAATAGATAGTTTTATTATAAAATATAAAAATGAAGACCTTAAATAAAAAATATTTCCTACTTTTAGCTGGAATACTTTTTGTTAGTTCTGCTTCTTTAGATCCTCTATTTCATGAATTTTCTATAGACAGTTCTCATGAAATACAATGCCAATTTTGTGAAAATGAAATAGATGATGTAATTAAATCTAAAGTTTTATTAGAGAAGATAGCACTTCTTAATAATTACAAGGTTGAGATAGCTAATAATTTTATCTCACGTGAACTTAAAAACTTTTTCTCAAGAGCGCCTCCTAAAATTTAATTTTTTTTATTTTTTTAAATTTAATTAATTAAACGGAGGTTTTTATGAAAAACTACCATATCGCACTTTTAGTTATGAGTGCATTTCTAATAAACAATATAACTGCAAATGACATTGAAGAAATTATTGTTACTTCTTCATACATAGATAAAACATTAAATGAAATTGATAACCCTCTGCATGTAGTTGATGGCGATGATATTTCCTCTTCATCAACTCAAAGCTTAGGTGAATCATTGGATAGCCTTTTAGGCGTATCTTCAACTGATTATGGCTCTGGAGTTGGGCAGCCTATTATTCGAGGCATGTCAGGGAGTAGGGTAAAGATTTTAAACAATGGAATGGTTAATCGTGATGTGTCAGGGCTTGGAGCTGATCATATTAATGATATCGATCTAAATAATATTCAACAAATTGAAGTTGTAAGAGGACCCTCATCATTATTGTATTCAAATGGAGCAATCGGCGGAATCGTCAATATTGTAGATAACACCATTGCAATGACTGATTTTCAGGAATCCAAATTTCAAGCAGGTTATGAGACGCAATCAGTTAATAGTGGCGACACCCAAAACTTATCGTATGAAAATAATGTAGCAGGATTTAATTTAACCTTTGCTTATAAAAATTCAGGATTTGGTAATTTTGATATTCCTACTGGCGCAATAATTCATCATGAAGAAGAACATGAAGATGAAGACCATGATGAAGACCATGATGAAGATCACGATGAAGATATGGGCTTCTTAGCTAATTCTGATTTTGAATCAGAATCCTCAAGATTTGGAGTATCTAAGACTGGTGAATGGGGTTTCTTTGGAGTTTCTATGAGTAATATAGAAAGCCTGTATGGGATTCCTTTTCATGGCGAGGGTCATGAAGGACATGACGATCATGGAGAAGAGCATGATGAAGAAGAGCATGATGAAGAAGAACATCACGAAGAAGATGAAAGAATTTTTTCTAGCACTGATTCAGATAAGCTTGATATAAAAGGATTGCTTAATTTAGATAATGCTTATGTAAATAGCGTTGCTTACTATTTTCGTGATACTGAATACTCTTTGACTGAACAGCATGCTGAGCATGAAGAAGAAGATCATGATGAGCATGAAGACGAAGATCATGATGAGCATGAAGAAGAACCAACCATATTCAGCAATAATTCATCAGAATATGGATTTACCTTTGATTTATCAAATGATACCGCATCTCAAAAATTAGTATTTAATTTTGTTAATGAGGATACTTCTATTGTTGGTCATGAGGCATTTATGAATCCAGCTTCTAACGACGAATTAACAATTGGTTTTTATAGAAGTGAAGACTTTGATCTATTTCATGTTGATTTTGGTATTAGATATGATCAAATCAATACATCTGGCTCTATGAGTCATGAAGAAGATCATGATGAAGACCATGGTGATGAGGATCATGACGATGAAGATCATGATGATGAAGATCATGAAATAGAATACTTTGACATGGACAAAGATAATTTAAGTATCGCATTTAGTGCCGGAAGAGAGCTAAACGAAAATCTTAATGTAAGTTTTGGTTTTGCAAGCGTTGAAAGAGCTCCTTCTGTTATAGAGCTTTTCATGAATGGACCACATCTTTCAACTGGAAGATTTGAGGTAGGTAATGAGAATTTAGATTCTGAAAAATCAAATAATATAGATTTCACTTTAAATTTTGATAATGATAATTTTTATGGTGTTGCTACATTCTTTAAGAATAATGTAGATAACTATATTTACTTATTAGATGAAACAGAAGATGAGCATGAAGAGCATGATGAAGATCATGAAGAAGGACATGATGATCATGGAGGTCTTATTCTTGCAAATTATTTACAACAAGATGCTGAATTAGACGGCTATGAAATAGAGTTTGGCAAAGTAATGACTCTAGGTAATGGAAATTTAACTTTATCTTTTGGGCGTGATGTTGTGAATGGTAAATTCTCAGATGGAACCAATATTCCAAGACTAAATCCAGCAAGAAATATTTATTCTTTAGCATATAGCGAAGATGATCTAATGCTGACGCTTAGTTTAAAAGATGTAGAAAAGCAAAATGACATAGGAATAAATGAAGAAGAAACTAATGGCTATCAAATGTTAAACGCTAAAGCAGTAAAAACATTTAAGTTAAATAATGACAGTGAATTTAGAATTTCCTTATTCGCTAATAACTTGTTTGATGAAGTTGCTAGAAATCATTCTTCCTTTGTAAAAGACCAGGTTCCCCTTCCTGGTAAAAATTATGGTATTAAATTTAATTTCACTTATTAACATTTAATCTATAACTGCAACTTTACATGAAGCCCTTTTACTAGGGCTTCATGTAATTATTAGCTAGATTAAGTATTTGCTAGATGATAAATTACTTTTCATGTCTCTTAAAAAACATGGTCGGCTTATAGTAGATATCGAAGGCATTTCTTTATCAGATGCAGATGTACATTTGATTCAAGACCCTAATGTAGGAGGGCTTATATTATTTGACAGGAATTTTAACTCTCAAGAGCAGTTAAAGTCTTTATGTAAAGATATAAGGGATATTAAAGAAGACATATTAATAGCTGTCGATCATGAAGGCGGAAGGGTTCAGCGTTTTAAAAAAGATTTTACACAAATTCCCTCAATGCAATCTCTAGGGAGCATAGCAAAAAGTAATCATGCGCAAGGTTTAGCCCTTGCAAAAGATATAGGGTGGCTACTGGCTTCTGAATTAATCGCATGCGGTATAGATATAAGTTTTACACCTGTTCTTGATCTAGATACAGATAAAAGCATCATTATCGGAGATAGAGCTTTTAGTGATGATCCGCAGTTAGTTATAGATCTTGCAGAAGCTCTTATTTATGGAATGCAGGAAGCTGGAATGTCAGCAACAGGAAAACATTTTCCTGGCCATGGAGGGGTTTTTGAAGATAGTCATTTAGAAGCGCCTATTGATAATAGAGAGCTTGAAGAGTTATTTGAAAAAGATTTAAAGCCATATATTGTCCTAAAGGATATATTAAGTGGTGTTATGACTGCTCACCTTACTTACCCAAAAATAGATTCTGAAGCTGTTAGTTTTTCATATTTCTGGTTAACAACATTTATGCGAGAGCAGATTGGGTTTAAAGGAGTTATATTTAGTGATGATTTATCTATGAAGGGTGCTGATATAGCAGGTAGTTATTCAGAAAAAGCTAGAAAATCTCTAGAAGCAGGCTGCGATATGCTAATAGTTTGCAATAATAGACAAGGGGCTAAAGAGGTAGCAGACTTTTTAACTAAAAATAACATATCGAAAATTTCTAAAATACAAACAATGCTAAAAACAAAGGATATTGATTGGAATAATTTACAGGATGATCCAAGAAGGTTAGATGTTATATCAAGAATTAAAGATCTAGGGGTTCAGTAATGGATTATGTCCCATATGCTGTTCCTTTTTTCTTATTAGCTATTTTGCTCGAATTTATTTTTGGCTGGCTTAAAAACAATAATACTTACAGATTAAATGATACAGTTAGCAGCCTCTTTATGGGCTCTCTTAGCACAGCATCAAAATTAGTCCTGATTGGTGTTGGAGGAGCCATCTTTTATTCTATTGAAACCTATTACGCACTTTGGAGAATGGATGATACTTTATTAATTACATGGATTTTTGCATTTGTTTCTTATGATTTATGTTATTACTGGTTCCATAGGATAGGCCACGAAAGAAGAATCTTTTGGGCTTCTCATGTTGCTCATCATCAAAGTGAAGAATACAACCTATCAACAGCCTTAAGACAAACAAGCACAAGCTTTATGTTAAATTGGATTTTTTATGTGCCTTTATTTTTAATAGGGGTTCCCGCTAAAGTTTTTGTCAGTGTCGCCTCAATTAATCTAATATATCAATTTTGGGTTCACAGCCAGCATATTCCAAAGTTAGGCTGGTTTGAGTTGTTTTTTGTATCCCCATCAAATCATAGGGTCCATCACGCAGTTAATGAAATTTATATTGATAAAAATTATGGAGGTGTTTTTATTGTTTGGGATAGACTATTTGGCACTTTTCAAGAAGAGCAAGATGACGAGCCATGTGTATATGGCATAAGAGGTCCTCTTCGTACTTTTAATCCTTTATGGGCAAATCTTCATATCTATTTTGGTATTTTTAAGGACTTTATTAGAACCAGAGAATGGAAAGACAAATTTAATGTCCTAATAGGACGAACCGATTGGCAGCCTGATGATCTAGCAAAGAAGTATCCTCGTGAGGAATACAACCCAGCAACTTTTAACAAACATGATCCAAAAGTTGGAAGGTTTATAAATATTTATAGTTTTATCCAATTAATAATCTTAGCAGCTATCGGGCCTATTATTGTTGAATATGGAGGCTCTAACTACTACGTGAGTCTTATTTTGGTATCCATGATACTTTTTACTATGGTTTCTACTGCAAGATGGCTTGATGGGAAATCAGGAATGTATTTAGAAATAGTTAGGTTAGTTTTACTTGCCGCATTTACTCTATTAGGGTTCCAATATTATCAAAACAATTTGATTATCCTGATCTTGATGACATATATATTAATAAACTTTTTAGCTCTTCCTATTTTAAAGAAAAGCCTAAATAATAAAGAAATATATATTCATGAATAATAAATAAAAATAAGAGGCAATCTATGAAAGAAAATAAACTTGATATTGTTATATATGGAGCTACAGGTTTTACAGGAAAATTAGTGGTTGAGTATATGCAGCAAAAATATGCAAATAGTCCTAATATTAAATGGGGTTTAGCTGGAAGAAGTCTTGAAAAACTTAACAAGGTTAAAGAAAAGTTAAGTGTTTCACCTGAAGTCCCTTGCTTGGTTGTGGATAGTGACGACAAAGATAGTATTTCTAAAATGGTTAATGAAACCAAATGCGTCTTAACAACAGTTGGGCCATATCAATTATATGGATCTGATTTAGTATCTGAATGCGCCAACCAAGGAACTGATTATGTAGATCTTTGTGGAGAACCTGGTTGGATGCATGAAATGATTGAGACTCATAGCGATGCTGCAAAAGATTCAGGATCTAGAATCATTTTTTCATGTGGTTTTGATAGCATACCTTTTGATTTAGGCGTTTTATTTGTTCAAAATGCTGCAGAAGATAAATTTGGTAAGCCTGCCCTTAGTGTAAGGGGAAGAGTAAGGGCAATGAATGGAGAATTTTCTGGTGGCACTGCGGCTTCTTTAGGAGCAACTATGAATGCGCTTAAAACAAACCCTGAACTTTTTACTATATTGGCTAACCCATTTGCTTTAAGCAATGGATTTAATGGTCCTGAGCAGCCTGCTGATTCAAGACCATATCTTGATGAAAAATTAGATGCCTGGGTAGCTCCATTCTTTATGGCACCTATAAATACCAAGAATATTCATAGATCCAACGCATTAATGAATCATAAGTACGGAGAAGAATTTTCTTATAATGAAATGATGCTAACTGGCTCTGGCGATCAAGGTGAGGAAGCCGCAAAAATGGTAGCATCATCTAATCCACTAACAGAAAAACCTTTGCTTCCTGGAGAAGGACCTTCAAGAGAATCTAGAGAAAATGGCAATTACGATCTTTTATTTTGTGCAGATATGCCAGATGGTTCTGTAATATCAGCTTCTGTCATGGGGGATATGGATCCAGGTTATGGATCAACTTCAAAGATGATCGCAGAAAGCGCTATATGTTTAATATCTGAATGTGAAAACTTACCAGGAGGTATTTATACCACAGCGCCATCAATGGGTACTAAGTTAATTAAAAGGCTTGAAGAGAATGCTGGAATTACTTTTAAGATAGAAAGCGCATGATAGAACAAAACATAAAAAAATGGCACGACCTTATTCGAGGAGAATATCCTGGAGGTCTTGATGAGCTTTTAGCCGAAGATGTTATTTTTTATTCACCTGTTGTGTTTACACCTCAAAAAGGAAAAGATTTAGCAAAACTTTATTTAATGGCTGCTGGAAATACTTTTGGAGGCGATGATGCAAAAAAAGAAGGCGATCTAGAAGATTCAAGCTTCCGTTATATAAAAGAAGTTACGAGCGGCAATCACGCAGTCTTGGAGTTTGAGACTAAGATGGATGGCAAATATGTAAACGGAGTAGATGTGATAACTTTTAATGAAGAAGGAAAGATCTCAGAATTTAAGGTTTTAATAAGGCCGCTCCAAGCAGTTAACATTTTACATATGCGTATGCAAAAAATGTTAGAAAAGATGCAAGAAAATGGCTAAATTAACTATTTTTCATAATCCTAGATGCAGCAAATCCAGAGAAGCGCTAAAGCTTATTCAAGATAATCATTGTGATCACAGTATTTTTTTGTATCTAGAGGCAAATTTAAAAAAAAGTGATATAAAAAATGTTATTCGAATATTAAATATAAGCCCAAGAGATCTATTAAGAAAAAGTGAAGAAGCATACAAATTAAATGATTTAAAGAATGAAAGTCACACAAACGATCAGCTAATTGATTTTATGATTAAATATCCAAAATTAATCGAGAGACCTATTATAATTAAAGGAGATCAAGCTGTTATCGGAAGACCTCCTGAGAAGGTGCTTGATCTAATTAAATAGGTACAAATAAATATGACTATTGGCTCTAATTTTACATTACCTTGTGGTGTAACTCTTAAAAATAGACTCTGCAAAGCTGCCATGACTGAAGGGATAGCTGATTCAAATAATTTTACAACACAAAAACATATTAATTTATACAAACAATGGGCAGAAGGAGGTGCAGGGATATTACTAACAGGCAACGTGCAGGTAGATAAGAGATGTCTCGAAGGCCCTGGAAATGTTGCTATTGAAGAGAGTAGCTATATAGATCAGATTGATTTACTTAAAAAATGGGCTGAAGTTGGAACACAAAATAATACACAATTATGGATGCAGATTAGCCATGCTGGCAGGCAGACTCCTGGTGAATTAAATCCAAACCCTTTAGCACCTTCTGATATTAAATTAAAAATTCCTGGGGCAAAATATGGAGATCCTCAGCCGATGACAGATAATGACATCGAAGACGTTATCAGAAGATTTATATTTGTTGCCAATGTTGC
>Ga0208410_1001123_pt1 | contig 14236 bp, 12 predicted proteins | sample ETN02SmetaG_3_FD_185787 | JGI IMG/M metagenome (GOLD analysis project Ga0208410, IMG submission 185787) | Marine microbial and viral communities from oxygen minimum zone, Eastern Pacific Ocean - ETNP2014F10-02SV257 (SPAdes) (version 2) | ecosystem: Environmental > Aquatic > Marine > Oceanic ... | reverse complement strand
CTCTCAGACCAGCTACCCGTCGATGCCTTGGTGAGCCGTTACCTCACCAACAAGCTGATAGGCCGCGAGACCCTCCCAAAGCGCCTGAACTTTCTTCACAATGCCATGCGACATTGTGGAGGTATCGGGTATTAATCCGAGTTTCCTCGGGCTATTCCCGTCTTTGGGGCAGGTTTCTCACGTGTTACGCACCCGTTCGCCACTCTCTCATGTGACCCGAAGGTCGAGAGCGTTCGACTTGCATGTATTAAGCACGCCGCCAGCGTTCGTCCTGAGCCAGGATCAAACTCTCCGTCAAAATCTCAGATCTTTCGATCTTTGAAATCAGTTGCATTTCCTTGTACTTCAAATACATGAAGTTCTTGACAAGGAGTGCGAATGGAGAGCCAGGGTCGGAGGGGCTTCCTCGTTACCTGACTGGCACAAAACATGTGTCTCATAAATGAGAACACGTTGTCTTTCATATTTATATATGTTGTGCGGGTACCACCTTTTTACAGGTGGTGGAATTGAAGGTTGGCGCTCGGGTCTCAAGAAAGACCTGTGCGCCTCCCGCACTGGCTTTTTCGTCCTCTCTTCCGTTTTCAAAGAGCAAGTTTACAGATTTCTCTGCAACCGCTTCCGGACGACAAAGTCGGAGCCGGATAACCCCTTATATTTCATGCGTAATTTGCACATCAGGGGCGAAGGTTGAATCTACCCACAGAATGAACAAATTCAACACAATTTACACTTTTATTCTGTTCTTTTTCTCATGGAGGTGAGTCAAACAACAGCAGGGGCTAGCTTAATCGGTAAATCGCAAAATGTTTCGCTGTTTTTTACCTTTTTGCAACAAAACATACTTTCCACCAATGAGCTGTTCCGAATTGATAGTAGGCGAAGCGACCTTGACTCTATTTATAGAAACACCGCCTTGTTTCAGTAAGCGACGAGCCGCTCCTTTAGATTCGACAAGACCACTCAATGAGAGAGCTTGCAGCAGGCCGTCTTCTTCCTTCAGAACGTTGGTTGAAATTTCTTTTTCTTGCACGATTCCAGCAAGAGCTTCAAACATTTCTTCTGTAAGGTCATCGTTTCCAAACAGGGCTTCTGCAGCTAGCTTTGAGTCTTTAACAGCCTTTTCGCCATGCACGAGTTTTGTTATTTCATCAGCAAGTTGTCTTTGGCCCAGTCTATTCTCCGGAGTGCTACCGTGCTCAAGTACTATTTCAGTTATTTCATCAACGCCTAATAGTGTTAGTTGCAAAAGAAATCGTTCAAGATCTCTGTCATCAACTCGAAGCCAGTACTGATGGAATTCGTAGGGCAACGTCATTTCTGCATCTAGCCAGATAGCCCCGTCGACCGATTTCCCATACTTCTGTCCATCACTCCGTGTTATTAGCGGCCATGTCAGACCATGCGCAGTTGCTCTACTTCTTCTTCGGATAAGGTCCACTCCTTGAGCAATATTTCCCCATTGATCTGAGCCCCCTATCTGAAGTTCACAATTCAAATTTTGATGTAACCACCAGAAGTCGTATGCTTGCAGAAGCATGTATGAAAATTCAGTGAAGCTAATTCCGTTCGTGCTTTCCATTCGGGATCGAACGGACTCTCTACCGACCATCTGATTTATTGTTGCGTGCTTCCCAACGTCTCTGAGGAAATCCAACACGTTGACATTCTTTGTCCAGTCAAAGTTGTTGACTAACGTTGCGTTATCAAGGTCAACAAGCTTTTCAAGCTGAGCCCGTATCCCTTCCAAATTCTTTTCGAGAGTCTGTTCATCTAGAAGATTCCGTTCTTCAGATCTTCCGCCTGGGTCTCCTATCATTCCTGTTGATCCGCCGATAAGTGCTATCGGTTTGTGGCCGGCATCTTGGAATCTTCGCAACATTAGGACTCCTATAAAGTTTCCAATGTGGAGGCTAGGTGCAGACGGATCTATTCCGTGATAAAGAGTCAAGGGGCCATCTGCGAGACGTTCTTCTAAGTCCTGTCGATCTGTAGTGTCTTGTATCAGTCCACGGTGATCTAATTCATCCAAAAAGTTAGATTTATTCATAGTTTGACATTAGACCTCTTTGGAAGAACTCCGACGTTATTAAACCAAAATGTGGAATTCGTAGGTATTTGGCATTTTACTCTTGAACCGACCATCATTGAGATAGTGGATAAAGGTATTGACAGAACCGAAACGTTGGGTAAAGACCTGCGCAAATTCTCACTTGGGAAAGTTATTTCTGTGGTTCTTTTGTTGGCGATAACTCTCTTTTGGATATGGGCACTATCCCCTCTTGCTCCCAGCGGCCACCCAGACAAATTGGATGATTCTTCCTTTGCTGATGAAGCTAAAGCCCTCTGTAGTCTTGCGGAAGATGAACTTGAGGAAATTCCGTTTGCCTTTGCAGCTGCGTCTCCTAGTGAACGAGCTGATCAGATTGATCAGGGAACGGCAATTTACAGGTCTTTGGTTTCGGACCTCTTATCAATTGCGCCAGATGAAAATACCCGTGATGGACGATTAGTCAGGCTTTGGTTAGCCGACTATTCGGTTTATCTTGATGATCGTGACGCCTATGCCACGAAGTTTCGCAATGGCATTGACGAAGCATTCACTGTTACGAAAAAAGGTTCTCGATGGGTGACTGATCCAGTTGATGAATTTGCGAAGGCAAACAAAATTCGCGAATGCCTTGTTCCACTTGATGTCTAAGGCATATTTAGTAACACTTCAAGAGACCACGCCATTTCATAGGTTCCGGATGAAAGTCTAAACTCTTCTAGCGTGTCGGGTCCACATGCCCCTGTGCCTAGTCCTCTAATAGCGGCATCGATGTGCACTTCGGTAGTTTCCCTAGGTTTTAATTGTGATATCGTGTTTGATTTACTGAGGTCTATGTCATGAATGTCGCTTGCGGAAAATGAGCTTGCGTTCTGAGTATTAAATTTAAGTTGATCACCTTGATGGCTGACAAGACTGAACCAATCCGTATCTTGATGCGCCCCATTTTCTTGGGGGACTACATATGGATGGTACTGATTAGCTACCGTTGATTTCCATTTACGTATCAGTTGAGAATTAAACCGATCGGGATACGACTCTAAGGGTCCCCGCCCAAACCATTCCAGAATTGAGTATTTAGCTTCGACTTCAACACGCATTCCTACCCTCGGAAGGTCATTCCACTCATTGGGAATATGGAAGGTTTCATGGAAATTAATTAAATTACCATCTACCCAGATGACGCTGGTGTGGGTAGCCTTTGCATTAATCCCTTGATATTCACTTTTGACCTGAAGGTAGCCTCCTTCAGTTAGGCTTTCTGTGGATGTGATGTCTCTTTTAATATCTAGCTGATTTAGTCCTTCCTGAATCCACTTTCTGCGGACGCCTGAGACTTCTGACATCCAACCTTGCTTAACTCCATCGTTGTCTGTGGGGGGTCGCCAGAAGCAACCCTGCGGAAATTGTGTAAGCAATTCCTTGCCTTTGTAAGTAACTGAGCCTTGATGATTCGACGTGGGCACGGAAATTGTAAAGTCTTGTAACTCTATTTGGTCTTCTAATATGTGATTCAGCGTTTGGGTTTCAGGAAGCTTTCGTTTGATAGTTTTCGATTTCTTTTGAAGAGTGATTTGATCCCAGGCCACGATATGTTCATCAGGACACCATTTCGCTGGGTTGTTATATTGCCAGAATAGGTTTAAGTATAAATCTTGTTGTGGCATTAAGCGGGTTGCCGTGGGGATAGGCTTTTCAATGGTCTTTGCTACTTCGCTATTATCAAATTTCCACTCACCGGAATCAACCACTTCACCATTAGCTTCTATATTCCATCCGCATTTAAATTCACTTAAGTCGGTAAACACTAAGCGATTTCTTATTGATAGTTTTTCTTCGGTGAGCTTTACCACCTCTATAGGTCGGTAAGCCCATGCAACTTCTTTAAGGGCAGGATGTGGGGATCCATCAGGACTGTTTAAACCATTGATACAAAAATTCGCATCATTTGGCCTGTCATTAAAATGCCCGCCGTAGGCCCAAAAAACATTTCCGTCTTCATCGGTTTCAAGGAAGCCTTGATCTTTCCAGTCCCAAATGAAGCCACCTGCTAAAGCATCGTGATCATAGAAGGCGGTGACATATTCTGCTACTGACCCATTTGAATTACCCATTGCGTGAGAGAACTCACAGAGAATTAAGGGGCGGTCGTCATCTTCTGTCTGTTTGGCCCAAGTCGCCCATTGCGTAATCACTTCAATAGGTGAATACATCGGGCAAACAATATCAGTTGTTAAACGTTCAAGAAGACCCGGAGCTTCTCTGCTGTTCTCAAATCCCCTTTCGTTATTTAGAGAGAATCTATGCTCTAAAGCGCCCTCGTAGTGAAGAAATCGTGAAGGGTCTTCGCTTCTAATCCATGCTGCTACTGCTACCTGTCCTGGTCCGAAACCTGATTCGTTGCCGAGTGACCAGCCTATTATTGAAGGATGATTTCTGTCACGCTGAAACATTCTCTTTGTTCGTTCTTCAATAGCCGTATGAAATCTGGGATTCAAAGCTAGCGAACTTAATCTCGCATGCGACTCACAATTAGCCTCGTCAATTACGTAGAGTCCTAACTCATCGCACAGATGAAGAACCTCAGGATCATTTGGATAATGCGCCGTTCTTATCGCATTAATGTTGTGAAGTTTCATAGAAATCAGCTCTTCTTTAAGCTCATTTTTTGTTTGCGTTTTGCCCGTGATTGGATGATGATCATGCCGGTTCACGCCATGGATCACGATTGCTTTACCATTGATTCGCAGTTCTCTTTCTTTTACTTCTACCCGCCTGAAGCCAACACGTTGAGTAATTACTTCTTGACAGTTTCCTTCTTCATCGAAGAGCTCTACGAAGACGTTGTACAAATTCGGAGTTTCGCTTGTCCATGGCTTAATAGGAAGGTCTTTGAGTACAAACGTGGATTGCACTCCAGTGAAACTATACGACTCAAGTAGTTCTTCTAAAGGAGAGTCTGACTTTGAAACGGACACTTCTAGCTGGCCTGATTCAGTAATGATTTTTCCTGATAATGTCTCGAGAATAATATTTGTACTTAATCCTCGTTTGGGTTGAGAAATTAGAACCTTGCCTTCAATGCTTCCTCTAAACTCGTCTGGATCGAAGTCACATACGAGGTGAACGTCAGATATGTGCAATGATTCTTTTCTCTCAATCCATAGTGATCTGTGAAGGCCGCCATGAAACCAATGGTCTTGGTCTTCTATCCAAGTTGCGTCACTCCACTTGGGAATGACCAGTGTCAAAATATTTTCTCCTTCGTGCAAATATGGAGTTAGATTGAATTCGCTTGGTAGACGACTGTCTTTCCCTAAGCCAGTGAAAACGCCATTACAGAAGACCAGTACGATACTTTCTGCACTACCGATATGGAGGATGCACTTATCACTCATGGAATTTGAGGAGATATTGATTACCTTTTGATAAATGCCGGTTGGGTTATCTTCTGGCACATTAGGAGGCTCGTAGCCAGACCATGGCATAACAATATTCGTGTAATGGGGTTTGTCTTCGGAGATTTGCCTTGTCCAAGCTCCTGGCACTTTTATTTCATCCCAGTGAGCATTCCCAAAGTTCTCTTCCAAAACTTCACTTGTTAGATCATTTATCGAGTCTAAAAGTTTGAACTTCCACACTCCGTCAAGTGAAACCCTATTTGGAGGCGTTTCTCCTTTTCTCGCTTCGGATAATGATTTATAGGATGGGAATGCAACATGCATTGGCATCCTATTGATTTCAGTAATTTGAGGGTCAAATATAGTTTCAAGTGGGATGGTGAACACATTTCTAGTATGCCTTGAATTTTTAACATGATTCCCCGTTCCTGTTCTTTGGTGATAAAACAAAAAGATGAAACTAGACCCTAAATCAGTTGACTATGTGCTGACCACCACTCGGTCAGTGAGGCTCCGTCTTGATTTTGATCAACCCGTTGACCCGCAGATTATTCTTGACTGTATTGATATAGCGGAACAGGCTCCTACGGGGGGAAATATAGGTTCGCGTCGATGGATTGTCATTACTGATCAAAAAAAGAAGGCACAGATATCGGAGCTTTATTTAAAATCTGCTGGAAACTGGATGATAGCCGCAAGGGACCGCCTAAGTGGTACGGGACACCCGAACGAGCAGATGTTCAAATCTGCTGCGTTTCTAGCTGAGAATCTGGAGAGGTCACCAGCAATTGTCATTCCTATAATTATCGGAATTCATGATAATTCTGGACGGCCGGGTTTATTTGATTCGGTGATTCAAAGCGCTTGGAGCTTTTGCCTAGCTCTGCGGTCTAGAGGGTTGGGTACCGCTTGGACAACTGCGATCCTCAGCGAATCCGATGAGTTGAAAAGGATATTGGATTTGCCTGATGGAACAACTGAAATTGCGATGTTTCCTGTTGCATGGACAAAAGGGTTAGATTTCAAACCTGCCCCCAGAACACCCTCTCGTGAGATCTCCTATTTTGATTCTTATGGCATAACCTTTGAGAGTGGCCCTGACCACCCGTTTGTCTTTTCAAATGGCCCCGGCGTTGCTGTTGACATTGATATCGCTGCAAGAAAAGAGGAAGTTTGGGAGTTGATGACAGATATCAATTTCGGTAGCAATTTTTCAAATGAGTTCGTCGGGGCTAATTGGGATAAAGATTCCCCTTCAGTAAAGCTAGGTGATACTTTCACTGGACGAAATCAGAATGAACATATTGGCGAGTGGACTGCTAAATGCACTATTGATGCGCTTGAGTCAGGACGCTTATTTGGCTGGTGCACCGGAGATATATCTTCTCCAGGAGCACGTTGGAGATACGAGCTTTTTGACCTTGGGGGAACAGTACGCGTCCGCCATAGAGTTATTTTGGGACCTGGCGAGTCAGGCTTGACAAGAATTATTGCAGAGAACCCCCAGAACGAGAGTAAAATTATTCGCAATAGGCTTTCCGCCCTTCGCCAGAATATGCAAATGGTTTTGGATGGGATGAAAGCTTCGTTAGAAGATTAGCTTTCAATCTGTTCGGTTATAGGTAATTTAACCAGAGGTATTACTCTATCGGTTTTACCTTGATACGTTTCATACCATGCACGATCAGCGCATAGCATCCGCCATGTTTCATCCCTCTCGTCGCTGTCTAATATCTGAGCATCAGACCAGTATTTACCATCTTGGATTTGGACTTTTACTTTGGGATTCGCTTGTTTGTCTTTCAAATTAATGAACCAAGATGGGTCTGTAGTAGCCCCCGCAAATGAAGCTACTACTATCCTGTCGCCATCTTGATTTTCCCACGTGGGAAGAGCGACTTTATGTTCCTTGCCTGTCCTGCGCCCTATGGTTGTGAGTAGCACATGGTGCATTCCTGCTTGAACCCACACAAGGTCATCGTTTGTCATCTCCATTGCTTCGACATGAGCTTTGGTTAGTTCAATGATTTCGGAATGAGATGGGGTATCCCAGACTTGATCGACGTGTTGATCGGTTGGGTTGATATCAGATTCCATTTTTCCCTTTAGATAGTGAGTCCGAAGAGCTTAATGGCATTATTTCTTGCTATTTTGTCTATCGTCTCTTGTTTGAGGTGTCCAAAGAGGTCCTCTGCGATTGCTAGAGTGTTCGGGAATGTGCCATCTTGATGTGGGTAATCAGTTTCAAATAGAACATTATCTTCACCGATGCGATCTAACAGATCAATCCCAACTGTGTCTTTGAAGAAGCAACTGTAGACATGTTTTTTGTAATAGTGCGATGGTGGGTTAGGTATCCTCTTTTCACCTTGAGCCCATTGGTGAGTCTTCCAAGTGTCATCAGCCCGTTCAATAAAATAAGGAATCCAGCCGATTTGGCTTTCAGCATAAAGAAGTTTGAGCTTAGGGAATTGCTCAAATTTTCCGGAGAAAATCCAATCAATCATAGATGCAGCGCTATTGCAAACTATAAGATTCGCTGTGACAACGGTTGGCGCCTCTGGTGAGGTTTGCACCGTTTTAGTTCCTGAACCTATATGCATGCAGATCACTGTCTGAGTATCTTCGCATGCTTTGAGAAATGGGTCCCAAAAGTCACAGTGTAGACCTGGTCGCCCTAGCCAAGCGGGCAATTCAGACCATGCAACTGCTCGGCAACCCTTTTCTGCTACACGATATATTTCTTTCGCTGCCAACTCTGCATCCCATAATGGCACTATGCATAGTGGAATCAATCGACCTCCACTGGAACCACACCACTCGTCTATCATCCAGTCGTTGTATGCCTGTACGCATAGTAGTCCCAGGTCAAGATCATCTGCCTCAGAGAATAATTGCCCGCAGAACCTTGGGTAATTTGGAAAGCACAATGATGCTTCCACGTGGTTTATATCCATATCTGCCAAGCGAGCTATGGGGTCGTAACAGCCTGGAGCTATATCGTCGTAAGTGACGCCTTCCATTGTGACTTCTTCGGGGGGAATTCCTGGGCAGGCCACCATTTGTTTGATTTGGTAGCGTTTATTTTCGAAATGCCACCATGCCGCCATTTTGTCACCGGTGCCCGGTGTTTCTACCCATACGCCGTCGTTTAGTGTCATCTCCCCTTGAGGTGCGATAACGATCTTCGGAGCAAGTTCCTTGTGTTTGGCAGGCATTCGATCTTGCCATACATGAGCTGGCTCAATAACGTGGTCGTCTGCGCTAATAATTTTTGGAATCATTATTGTTCATTCTAGTTTGTGTTCAGTTCTTTTGGTAACTCATGATGACTGCAAAGCACATCTCGTCATTACTTCCGTCTGCCCAGAGTACATAACTAGGTTCAAGATTATTGGGCCGTAGCGATCTATCCCATACGCATTCAAGACGAATAACATCATCTCTTTCAATGTAGATTTCTTCTTGTGGATAGTACGCAAATTGCCATTCAAAGTCCCAATCAGGAATGTCAAGCAAGATCAGTTCACCAGGAGTTCCGGGATTAAGTGTCATGCGAAAAGATGCACCAATGTTGTGCTGGTGACCAAGCACGGCTGAGATATAGCCTTCAAAACGAGCTGGTTGATCGCAAGTTGATGAGGCTATCCCATTTGTCATGTCAGAAAAGTCTTCGGGAGTGTAACCACAAGCTTCGAGAATCTGGTCGGCCTGAACTACGCCATCGTATTGTGCTTCTGCGTATAGGTATGCATTATCACGGTCACATAATGGACCCTCTTCCCATTCGGCACATGGTATTTCAGCCGGGCCGGAAAAAGTCCTAATATTAATCGGTTGCGTATCAGAGTCCGTTGACCAGACAGTTCGGAAAGTTGAACGATCTTCAGGAGCCTCAACGTCATAATGATAATGGATTTGCATGACAAAGAAGTCTCCTGGGTTCATCTCTAAACCAAGTCCTTCTTGGTACTGAATAGCGCCAGTTCCTGGAGCCCAAAAAGTTAATATTTCGTCGCTCCCAAGACCCGTTGAACCGAAACAACTCCAGCCCCCTTGATCCTCTTTAGCATCTTTCCGGTTAGCTGCCTCTCTGTATTCTGCGGTGACTCTGTAGCCGACTAAATGATGAACCACTTCAGTCTGGTCAGGGATAAATTCGTACCCGGTGAGATATTTCGTCTCAGTCAACTTAGGGTCGAAAATGAAACATCGATATTCATCTGGCTGCCCTCTTTCCCCGTCATAAAAATGAGTAGATGAAAGTTCCTGGTCATATGAGACGAGGAACGGGACTTCTTGAGTTGGCGTTACCTGAGTGTCACCATCCACGTCGACTGGGGCTCCTGCCTGAACCCATTCGACGATTAGTTCTCGCTGATAGATATCAAGGCTTGCATCGTGGAGAAATGGAACACTTAAATCTGATGCTGGCCATGGAGGCATGTATCCTGAATCAACTACAGCACCTATCGCAAATGCATATGCTGAGACTTCTGCTGCAGTGTCAAGTTTCGCATGGGGAACACCCGGACCTCTTCCCGTATGGCACAATGCACATGCATTTTCTATTATTGGAAGAACTTCATTTTTGAAGGAAATAAGGTTCTCAGTGCCCTCTCCATCGGGTCTCTCTTCGGTAGTTGGAGATGGCGCAGAGGTAGCATCTTGATTTGCACCCTCAGAGAGAATTGGTTCCGCTAACTCATTTGAGCTGGATGAGCATGCAACTAAAAATGTAAGCAGGCCCGTTACAAAAATCACATGTTTGGCAAGTCTCAAACCCATTCGGTAATCTTACAGGCGAGGGGCATATCCGGCGTGGAAGATCTTTTCAAAATTGTTCTTTTGCTATCTCAAAACCTACTTTTGCGAGACGGACCGTGCTTTCATCGGAGGTGAGTTGCGTTAGCTCGCCAAAATTTAGCCAGCGCATTTGAACGCTTTCATGGTTTCTTTGAACAACGCTATTTCGTGGGGCGCGTATTAAATACCTAATATCAAGATGCAGATGTTCTGGTTCACCTGGCCTGGCAGGAATTGCATGGACATCACAATCAATACCCGGGGTGAGTATCTCGAGTCCATCGATGCCTGTTTCTTCTGTGGCTTCACGCAGAGCTACCCGAGGTAGGTTTCCGTCGCCATCTGCATGACCTCCAGGCTGGATCCAGATTTGTAGCTTTTTATGAAGCATAATAAGTATTCTGTGACCGGTATAGTCAACGATTGCTGCTGAACCAGTGAGGTGACCATCCAAGCAAGTTCTATTCAATGCATCACGATGGTTTTTGAGAAAATCAATAATCTGCGATTTCGCATTTTCTGAGCTCTCACTAGTTGGTAGCACAGCATCCACATCACTGATTGCATTAGCAAGGGAATCCGTCTCATTCCCAATATTTTGATTATTTTTCCATATGAAAGAAATAGTTCTCTCCTACTTTGAATGCAGATGATTTTTAAGAAGTTCGGGTGCAGCGATCGGCCTATAGTCAATATGGTCCACACAGACATATGAGATTGATGCCTCAAAACAATGATCGTTTAAAACATATCCATCAGTCCTTATGTCAAAACTGCTGTTTCCCCAACGAGTAACCTTTGACTTAGTTACGAGAGCATCCCCAAATTTAACTGGCTTGTGCCAGGTGATATTGGCACTCTTTAACATAATTTCGGCTTCAAGTTTTTTTTCGAAATCCCAATCTAATTCTCTCATCCAGCAATCAAAAGCATCATCAATAAAAGTTAAATAGTGTGCGTTGTAGACAACTCCTTGCATATCGCAGTCCACGTATCTGATTCTTATCTGATGCGTGTAGCTCATAAAAGATTTCTGTTGTTAGCGATGCTTTGCTCAAATGCAGTGACCTGCTCCTGCATTTTCTTCAGGCTTCCCGATCCATGTGTTTTTTTGTTATTTGCAATAGCCTCATTATCAAATAATTTCTTTGGCTCGTCTCCTAGAAGTTGGTGCTCAGCTACAAGTTCTGACAACTCGGTACCAGTTGTGAGCGCTTCTTGAACAAGGCCTGCGACTAGTGCATGTGCCTCTCTAAACGGAACACCATTAAGCACTAACCATTCAGCGATGTCTGTTGTCACCATGAATGGGGATGTGGCAAGCTGATTCGTTCTCTCAGAGTTGAACGTCATTGTTCTTAGCATGCCGTTTATAGCTGGTAGAAGGTTTAGGATCGTATCAACTGAGTCAAAGAGTGCCTCTTTATCTTCCTGCAAGTCTTTGTTGTAGGCAAGAGGGGTGCCTTTCAGCGATCCAAGCAATCCTGTCAGATTTCCAATCAGCCGCCCTGACTTTCCTCTAGCCAACTCTGCAATATCAGGATTTTTCTTTTGCGGCATCATAGAAGAACCAGTTGCGTACGCATCATCCAACTCAATAAAGTTGAATTCGCTAGTTGACCATAAGATGACTTCCTCCCCTATACGGGAGAGATGAACTCCTAAAAGAGCTGTAGCCGAGAGCACATCAACCACGAAATCGCGATCAGAAACAGCATCCAAGCTGTTGTCGAATAGGGATTTAAAGTTAAGATCGTCAGCCACAGCGTGTGAGTCCAATGGTAATGATGACCCCGCTAGCGCACCGGCCCCGAGAACGGAGACATTAGTTCTATTTCGTGATTCAAAAATCCTTTGTATATCTCTGGAAATCGCCCAACCATGCGCAAGCAGATGGTGCGCTACAAGAACAGGTTGTGCCTGTTGGAGGTGGGTGTATCCAGGCATCATGACACCTTCAAGCGATTTCGCTTTTATTAATAAAGTTTCCTGCAAAGAGATAAGTTCAGTAATTATTTCTGAACAAATACGCTTAGTCCAGAGTCGCAGATCTGTTGCTACCTGATCATTGCGGCTCCGTCCAGTATGAAGTTTTGCGCCTGCAGGGGTAATTTCCGTTAACATCCGCTCAACTAGAGTGTGGATATCCTCATCGGAAGGCAGAATATTGATACTTCCGCTTTCAATTTCCTCCTCAACTTTTTCAAGCCCCTTCAATACTGCACTTAACTCAGACTCACTGTAAACACCTATTGTCTTTAACATTTTTGCGTGAGCTTTAGAAGCAGTTATGTCCTCTTTATAAAGACGGATATCAAACCCAATGCTCGAGTTGAGGTTCCTCAAAACATCTGCTGAGGAGACGTTAAGTCTTCCATGCCAAAGCGGAAGCCCTTTTGAGTTATCGCCATTAGTCATTCTGTATCTCCGGTCCTTATGAGTCTTTAGATCTCTTTGATGCGAGAGTTCTAAGCCTCAGTGCGTTCAGCTTAATAAACCCTTCAGCGTCAGCTTGGTTATACGCTCCATCATCCTCTTCAAAGGTTGCTATCTTTTCATCGAAAAGGGATTGCGAGCTTCTTCTCCCTACAATTTCTACATTTCCTTTGAAAAGTTTGACTCTCACTTCTCCATTCACTTGCTGTTGGGTGTGGTCTATCGCCACTTGGAGCATTTCTCTCTCGGGGCTCCACCAAAACCCGTTATAAATCAAACTTGCGTATTTCGGCATTAATTCATCTTTCAAGTGAGCAACTTCACGATCAAGGGTCAGGCTTTCAATCGCTCTGTGTGCCTTGAGCATGACAGTGCCACCAGGAGTTTCGTATGCTCCACGAGACTTCATACCGACGTAGCGATTCTCGACGATGTCTAATCGCCCTATCCCATTAGCTCCAGCTATTTGGTTGAGAGTTTGAAGAATATTTGCAGGGCTCATTCTTTGTCCATCAATTGCAACGATGTCTCCGTATTCGTATTCAAGCTCAAGGAAAGTAGCTTCATTCGGAGCCGCTTCTGGACTCATAGACCATCTCCACATTTCTTCCGGAGGTTGAGTCCACGGGTCTTCTAAGGGGCCGCCTTCATAGGATATGTGTAGGAGGTTTGCGTCCATTGAGAAAGGTGATTCTTTCCCTCTCTTCATTTCAACCGGTATTCCGTGCTCTTTCGCATACTTCATTAAGGATTCACGAGACCCAAGGGACCATTCCCGCCATGGAGCGATGACATGAATATTGGGGTTGAGGGCATAGGCGCCTAGTTCAAAACGCACTTGGTCATTACCTTTGCCAGTTGCGCCATGACTAATGGCGTCAGCATTTGTTTCTTGAGCTATTTCAACAAGTCTCTTCGCTATCAGGGGTCGAGCGATGGAAGTTCCGAGAAGATACTCCCCTTCATAAACTGCATTCGCTCTGAACATTGGGAATACAAAATCCGCGACAAATTCCTCTTGAAGATCTTCAATAAATATTGCACTGTCCGGAATTCCCATAGCGAGTGCCTTAGCACGAGCCGGCTCGACTTCTTCACCTTGCCCAATATCAGCCGTGAAGGTAACTACCTCACAGTCATAAGTTTCTTGCAACCATCTGAGGATAATTGATGTGTCCAATCCGCCTGAGTAAGCCAGAACTACTTTAGTAATATTCATGATTTTCCTTTATTGCTCTAATCCCGATATTTCCCTTAGCGATTCAGATAAATCTTGCCCTGACCACGTATGGCTAGCCACCACCATGACAGTATCATCACCAGCGACTGTTCCGAGGACAGATTCCAATCCAGCTCTGTCCAACGCAGAGGCGACTACATGAGCTGAACCCGGAGGTGTCCTCAACATTACTATGTTACCTGAGACTCCTATTTCAACGACCCACTCGCCTAAGACACGTTTCAGATGGTTTTCATGAACATGCCTCTCGCTAGGGAGTTCAGGAATTGCGTAGACCATTGCACCGCCACTGACCCGTACCAT
>Ga0208410_1001121_pt1 | contig 14267 bp, 13 predicted proteins | sample ETN02SmetaG_3_FD_185787 | JGI IMG/M metagenome (GOLD analysis project Ga0208410, IMG submission 185787) | Marine microbial and viral communities from oxygen minimum zone, Eastern Pacific Ocean - ETNP2014F10-02SV257 (SPAdes) (version 2) | ecosystem: Environmental > Aquatic > Marine > Oceanic ... | reverse complement strand
TCACCAAGATTCGATATATTTTTTATCATGCCATGTTATACTTCAACTAATAAAACTATGGAAATTAATATCAATTGTGATTTAGGTGAAAAATCAAAGCATCATTCCAACAAGCATGATCCTGAATTACTCAAAATAGTTAATTCTGCCAATGTTGCCTGTGGCTATCATGCTGGTGACGATGAATCAATGAATCAAGTGGTTGAAATATCCAAAAATAATGGAGTTAGTATTGGTGCACATCCTTCGTTTAATGACCCTGAAAATTTTGGAAGAAAGAGAATGAATTTACCATCTTCAGAAATAAGAAAACTAATAATTGATCAATATGCAATTTTACAAGAGATAGCAGCAAAACATGGAAAAAATGTAACTCACGTTAAACCTCATGGAGCTTTAAATAATATGGCATGTGAAGATATGGAATTAGCAGCGACCCTAGCTAAAACTATAAAGGAAATAAGCAAAGATTTAATATATCTAGTTCCTACCGGGTCTAAAATGGAAGATGCTGCAAAAAAATTAAATATGAAAATAGCATGTGAAATATTTGCTGATCGAAATTATGAGGATGATGGTAATTTAGTTTCTAGAAAAAAACATAACGCACTCATTACAGATCCTGAAGAAGCAAAACGTCATGTTTTAAATATGATAAAAAATCAGGCTTTAAATTGTCACAGTGGTAAGCAGATACCTTGTGAAATAGATTCTGTTTGTATACATGGCGATAATATAAGTTCTTTAAAAACTGCACAAGCTATAAAAACGAACTTAATAGAAAATGAAATTTTATTAAAACCACTAGATAAGATGAAAAAATTTATTTAAATGCTAAAAAGAATTATAATTATAATTTTATTATTTTTTACTTTCATAGCATCTTCTTACTCGGCCGCAACGACTGGAGGAAGTACAAAATCGAACTATGATAAAGCTGCTTTATTGATTAAATCTGCTAAAAAATATGAAATTAAAGGTAAGGATAAAAGAGCTAAAAAAAGATATGAAAGAGCTTTAAAATTTTTAATTAAATCTAATAAAGATAAACCAAATCAAGCCGATACTTTAAATTATTTAGGATTTGCTACTAGGAAATTAGGAGATTTTAAAAAAGGAGAAGAATATTATTTATTAGGATTGAAAATTGACCCAAATCACAATGGAATAAACGAGTATCTTGGTGAATTATACTTTGTTACAGATCGAATTGATCTTGCTAAAGAAAGATTAAATGTATTAAAAAATTGTAAATGTGAAGAATATAATGATTTAAAAGAAATCATTGAGGGTAAAAAACAATCTAAGTATTAATTAATATTTTGAATCATTTTCTCTGGCATCCATAATACTATTTCTGGAAAAAAAATAATTATTATTAAAGCAAAGATCATTAGTAAAAAAAGCGGAAATGCACTTTTAGCAATAAAACCCATATCTTTGTTTGCCATTCCTTGAAGCACAAATAGATTAAAGCCTACAGGAGGAGTTATCTGCGCCATTTCAACAACTATTACCAAAAATATTCCAAACCAAATCATATCAAATCCTGCTTGTCTAATCATTGGTTCAATAATTGCCATTGTTAAAACAACAGCAGAAATACCATCTAAAAACATTCCTAAAATAATATAAAAAATCATAAGTACAAAAATTAAAACATAAGGTGATAATTCCATTCCCTGTATCCAGATCGCTAAATTTCTAGGCAAACCAGTAAAACCCATCGCAAGTGATAAAAATGTTGCCCCTGCCAAAATAAAAGCAATCATACATGAAGTTTTTGTGGCTCCTAATAGAGATGCTCTAAATGTTTCTTTAGTTAAGCTCTTTTGAAAATAAGATAAAACTAATGCACCAACGACTCCTAAAGAGGCAGCTTCGGTAGCAGTAGCTATGCCTGTATAAATAGATCCAATTACAGATAAAATTAATAAAACGATAGGCATAAGCTGTTTTGATTTTTTAACTTTTTCTATAAAAGAAGAATTCTCTAATGATTTAGGCATACTTTTTTTATTAATTAATGACCACACAATTACATAGGACATAAAAATTAAAGCTATCATGATGCCTGGAATTATTCCCGCAATAAAAAGTTTGGCTATAGATTCTTGAACAGTCACTCCATAAATAATCAAAATTATTGAGGGTGGTATTAACAAGCCAAGAGTTCCCGATCCTGCTAAGCTGCCTAATAATATTTTTTCTGGGTATTTTCTTTTTCTAAGCTCGGGTATCGACATTTTTCCTACCGTAGCAACCGTCGCGGCTGAAGAACCTGAAATTGCTGCAAATAGCGCACATCCAACCACATTTACATGAATAAGTCCTCCTGGAAGTCTTTGCATCCAAGGAGCCAAACCCTTGAATAAATTTTCTGAAAGCTTTGTCCGAAATAAAATTTCTCCCATCCAAACAAAAAGCGGCAATGCCGTTAAAGTCCATGATGATGAGGCTCCCCAAATTGTAGTTGCCATTGCATCTCCTACAGGTCTAGATGTAAATAACATCATTCCAATTGATGAAACACCTATCATGCTTAACGCAACCCAAATTCCAGTTCCTAAAAAGAATAAAAGAACACTTATAAAAAAAATAGTTAAAAATATCTCAGTCATTTGATTTATTATATATTGTCAAAATAAATTGATGAAAAACACAAACAAAAAATATCAAAGAACCCAAAGCAACACTTGTTTGTGGTATCCAAATTAAAATTTCGTCGGCACCCTCACTTCTTTCTTGAAATTCATAGGATATCTTTAGCATTTTGATAAAATAAAAAGCCAAATATCCTGAATAAAAACTTGCAATAATTAAACACCAAATTTCTAGTATTTTTTTTTTTATTCCTGAAACTTTTTCTAAAAAAAGTGTAATTCTAATATGTCCACCTTCTACAAAAGTATACGACAATGCAAAAAAGGATGAAGCTGCCATACAATAACCTGAATACTCAGCCAAGCCTCTTATATAAAAACCAAATATTCTTGAAGCTATTCCTGTTAAAATAAAAACAGCTACCAATATTAAAAATATAGCGGCTATATAACCTGAAAATCTATATATATTTTTTAGAAAGTTATCTATTTTGTAGAACATATAAAAAAGGCCGTTATTTAAACGGCCTTTTTAATTATATTGATTTTAGTTGTATGCGGCAAGAACACTAGCGCCTCTACTGCCAGCTTTTTTCTTCCATTCTTCTGCCATAGTTGCTCCAACCTCTTGAAAATGTTTTTGTAATTCAGAATTTACTTTTCCAACTTGCATTCCTGCAGCTGCTAAAGCTTTTTTATCTGCAACATTTCCTTTTTTTGATAAATCCCAACCTTTTCTCTCGGCTACCGCCGCTTCTTTCATTATTAATTCTTGAGTAGCAGAGTCTAGTTTATTCCACGCTCCTCTATGAACAATAATCATATTCTTTGGAAACCATGCAGCTATATCATAAAAATATTTTACTCCATTTTCCCATATTTTTTTATTTTTTCCAGTTGTTGGTGATGTAATCATGCTCTCTACTGCGCCTGTTGAAAATGCTTGGCTTATTTCTGCTGCCTCAATTTTTGTTGGCGCCATACCAGTTAATTCCGCTATTCTTATTGTTGCAGAATTGTATGCTCTAAACTTCAAACCTTTAAGATCAGCAATACTATTTATTTCTTTTTTACTGTAAAGTCCTTGTGCAGGCCATGGAACAGCGTATAAAAATACTAATCCTTTTGCCTCAAGACCTTTTATAATTTCTGGTTTTGAAGCCTTGTAAAGTTTCATAGCATCAGCATAAGAAGTTGCCAAAAATGGTTGTGAATCTATTTCAAGCAAAGGATCTTCTTTTCCTAGAGCTGACATAAATCTTTCTCCAATTTGAGCTTGGCCTGTTCTTACTGCTCTAAAGATTTCTCCACCTTTAAATAGCGATCCCCCAGGATGCGTAACTATTGTTAGTTTTCCTCCACTTTTTTCACTTACATTTTTTGCAAACTCAGCGGCATTTGCCGAATGAAAATTTCCAGCTCCATAAGCAAGAGCCATATCCCATTTTTCTGCTAAAGAAATGTTTGTTAAAAAAAGTAAAGAAACAATTGATGTAATAAAATATTTTATAAATTTCATTTTTCCTCCATTTTTTATAATATCTATCTGATTATGTATTGAGAGTTAAATCAATAAAAAATTTTGCCTCTTAATATTGAAAAATTTAAAAAAATTACTATTATAATTGTATCTTGATTGAACAATCCTTAATACTCCTTCAAATAATTTTTATTGATATAATTTTAGCTGCCGACAATGCAATTATTATTGGATTGATAGCTGCAAATTTTGTACCCAAAAATAGAAAAAAAATAATTTTTTGGGGGGTTGTTGGGGCATTAATTTTTAAAATAACCTTTGCAATATTTGCTACTTATCTCTTTAAATATTATTTTATTAAAATTCTTGGAGGTCTTTTATTAATTTGGATAGTTAATGACTTAAGAAAAGATTTGTTTGAAATCCAAAATATTAAATCCCCAAAAAAAAAGTCAATGGAACCTTCTTTTATCAAAAGTATATACAAAGTTCTTTTTGCAGATATCACCATTAGTTTTGATAATGTAATTGGTGTTGTTGGCGCTTCCAAAGGAAATTTTGGTTTTATGATTTTTGGTCTAGTTTTATCTGTTGTGTTAACAGGTGCTTTGGCTACCTATTTGGCAAATTATATTCAAAAACATTTGTGGATTGCCTATGTAGGTTTATGCTTTATCTTATTAGTTGCCATACAATTAATTATAGGTGGTATGGTTGATTTAGAAATAATAAATATCAATGAACAATTTAAAAAATATTTCTAATAGGAATATTTTTTAGTTGGGTATTTTTTAGAAATTACTTCAGATTTAAATTTCTTAACAGCTTTCCTGATATAACTCCTTAAATCAATATATTTCTTAACAAATTTAATTTTTGATTTTGTTAATCCTAAAATATCATCTGTTACAAGAATTTGCCCATCACAATTTGTTGAAGAGCCTATGCCTATTGTTGGAATTGAAATTTTATTAGAAATTTCTTTAGCTAGACTTCTTTCTACACATTCAAGAACAATCCCAAATGCACCAGCTTTTTCTAATATTTTTGAATCTTTAATAATTTTTTTTCTTTCATTAATAGTTTTTCCTTTTGACTTAAACTTTCCTCTTACGGTTTGAGGCGTAATTCCAAGGTGACCTAGAACAGGAATTTTGTTTCTGACTAAATGTTGAACTATATCTTTAATCTTATTTCCGCCTTCAAGTTTAACACCATCACACTTTGTTTTTTTTACAACTTTTTTGCAATTTTTTAATGCCTCTGCTTTAGTTTTGTAAGTATTATATGGCATATCAACAATCATTAAACTTTTTGATACGCCTTGTCTTACACTTTTAGAATGTTCTATCATCATATTTAGAGTAACTTTTCTTGTAGAATTATAATTATACAAAACAGATCCCAACGAATCTCCTACTAGAATTAGATCACAATATTTATCAATTTCTTGTGCAATATTTCTTGAATATGCAGTTAAACAAATAATTTTAGATTTATTTTTTTTTAGATTAAATTTTTTAATTCTATCCATTTATATTTTTCTTGTTATTCTAATTCAATAGTGCTTGGTGGTTTTGATGTAATATCATAAACCACTCTATTTATACCTCTTATATTATTCACAATTTTATTTGAAATATCTTGCATAAAAGATTTTTTAAATTCATAAAAATCAGCTGTCATGCCGTCTTCTGATGTGATCGCTCTAAGTAAACACAAATATTCATAAGTTCTATTATCCCCCATAACACCAACTGTTTTTACTGGTAATAAAGCTGCATATGCTTGCCAAATTTTATCGTATAGATTGTTGGACTTTAACCCATTTATAAAAATATGGTCTGCCTCTTTAAGAATTTTAATTTTTTCTTTATTAATTAGTCCTGGCATTCTAATGGCTAATCCTGGACCAGGAAACGGATGTCTTGAAATTATTTTTTTATTTAATCCAAGTTCCAAACCTAATTTTCTTACTTCGTCTTTAAATAAATATTTTAATGGTTCTATTAAGTTAAGGTTCATTTTTTTTGGAAGGCCTCCTACGTTATGATGTGATTTTATTTTTGATGTTTGACTTCCAGTTACTGACCTACTTTCAATTAAGTCAGGATATAAAGTGCCTTGAGCTAAAAACTTAACATTTTTAATTTTTTTTGCATATTTTTCAAAAATTTTAATAAACAAATTTCCAATTATTTTTCTTTTTTTTTCGGGATCGGTGATATTTTTTAGCTTTGATAAAAATTCTTTTTCCGCATTCACATAAATTAAATTTATTTTAAAACGTTTTTTGAATGTATTTACTACCTCTATTTCCTCATCTTTTCTAAGTAAACCGGTATTTACAAATATACATATTAACTTTTTCCCTATAGCGTTAGATATTAATTTTGCCACTACACTACTATCTACTCCACCTGACAAAGCACATATAACTTTTGAGTTTCCGGCCTGATCTCTTACCTGTTTGATAAGTTTTATTTTTTGATCTTTAGATGACCAATTTCTTTTAATTTTGCAAATATTATGTACGAAGTTTTTTAAGATGACCTTTCCATTATTTGTATGTGACACTTCTGGATGAAATTGAATTCCAAACAATTTCTTTTTAGAATTTTCTACAATACAATACTTGGCATTACTTGTTTTTCCAATAACTTTAAAATCTTTTGGAAGTTTAGTAACCTCATCTGCATGACTCATCCATACATTGTTTTTATTATTTAAAAAAAAATTTTTGGTTAAAATGCTATTGTTAATTTTTTCAACTTTTGCCAAACCAAACTCTCTAGATTTTGATTCTTTAACTTTGCCACCCATTTCTTTAGAAATAATTTGATGGCCAAAGCATATCCCAAGCACAGGTATTTTTGAAAATAAGAGATTTTTATTAAATTTTACTTTCTTGCTTTGATATACGTTAAGAGGTCCGCCAGATAAAATTAATCCTTTAACACTTTTTTCTAATTTATATTTTTTAGTAATTTTTTTGTGACTAACTATTTCACAATAGACTCCTAACTCTCTTATTTTTCTTGCAATAAGCTGCGTAAATTGCGAACCAAAATCAATAATTTTGATTTTTTGAAGACTATCTTCAAGATTCATCTTTTTTTTCAAATTCTTTAAGAAGAATGTTTATTGAGCTTAATTTTTCACACAATACTGAACATATTTTCTTAAAATCTTTTTTTAATTCTTCAACCTTTGAAAAGTTTGATCTCTTTAATTCAATGTCAATTAACATATACATTGCTTCTTCATTTTTAGGTTCAAGAAGTAGCGTAGTATTTATATATTTTTTTTCTTCTATTTTATTTTCTTCTAAACTAAATATTTTTGCCAAATAAAGATAAGACTTTGCGTCTTTTGGGTTGTAAACGATGTTTCTTTGAAACAAAAATTTTGATTTCTCATATTTTTCTTTTTCAAACAACATTTTTGCTTCAACAAAAAAATTTTTTTTTTCAGCTTGAGTGGAAAAACACAGTCCAAAATAAATAAATATTATAATTAATATTTTCATTATTATTTTTTTAATTTTTTATAAAATTGGTTATATCTTTATATAAAGCATTATTAAAAAAATTAAAGAAGAACTATCTTAAATACTTGCAAATTATAAAGCTTTCTTTCGAGTCTTTTCTGCTTGCTGGAGGTTTATAAATATGTATTTCTTTGAAATTTTTTTTTGCAATTCTAACAATTTCGTTAAATGATGAACCCATAAAAATTTTTGATACTAATATCCCTTGTCTTTTAAGTATATTATTTGAAAAACTTATCGCCTCTAGGACTAATTCTCCCGTTACTATAGAGTCTAAATTTTTATTTCCCGTTGTATTTACAGCCATATCTGAAGTTACAACATCAATTTTTCCACTAAAATAATTAATAATTTTTTTTTGCTGTAGTTCATCTGTAAAGTCACCTTTTACTTGATATACATTTTCTATTTCTTCCATTTCTTTTAAATCTATAGATAGAATTTTTGAATTTTTAAAATTTTTATATACGTACTGAGTCCAGCTTCCTGGTGCCGCTCCTAAATCGACAAGATGAATGCCATTTTTTAGAATTTTAAATTTTTCGTTTATTTCTTTTAATTTATATACTGCCCTAGATCTGTAACCTTCAATTTTTGATTGTTTTATATAAATATCTCTTTTTTGTTTGATTATCCAATTTTTTGATATTTTATTTTTCTTCAACTAATTTCCATATCTTAGTGATTTTGATATAGATTTTTCTTTTAAAGTTTTAACTTGGACTTTCACACTTTTGTCTATTCTCATATCCTTATTGTCTAGCCAAATTCCGCTAGCTAAATGAATAATTCCAATTTTTTGATTTGGCAAAAATGGCTCGACAAAAAATTCATTTTCTTCGTTATATTTTGGCATTAAATTGCTTACAATCCAATTGCAATTGTGTGGAAGAAATTCGGTCTCTATTTCATCTATATAGACACTCATATTTATTGCTAGTTGCTCTGAGCCAAATATTTGGCCATTTTTTAATGTAATTCTTAAATTTTTCTGCCACACATCCCAACAAACAGAATTCTTATCAAGAGAAAATACACCTATATTTATATGTGGTGCGAATGCAAGTTTTCTAGATTTTTCTAATCCTATTTTTGATTTTAATGCATGTTTAAAGTTTTGAGATTTTATTATTGCCAGTTTTCCAAATACCCAATTCACTTTACTCATTATTCTGTAACCAGGCGTCATGGTTTGAGTAATTCCTAATTTTCCGTTCTCACATGCTTTAAAAAATAATTCTATTGCGATCCAGTCTTGAACCCATGCATCACAGTCAATCCATAGATATTTTTTATAATTGGGAAAATATTTTGGTAAAAACGCTCTTGAAACCTGGCTTTTTAACCATTCTTTATCTTTTACCTTAAGTTGATCAACCTCAATATCCCACTCAGCCTTTTTAATTTCGTCAACTTTACTATTTAATACTTTTAACTGTTCTTCTTTTAGTCCTGCATCTAAAATACAAATGCTAATATCTTGGGCTTGATTAAATTGTCTTATGGAGTCTATTAATTCGTTCAGTAGTTCAAAATAATTGGCATCAGCTAGTGAGACAATTACATTTTCTTTCATTTATAGAACGTCTTCATGATGATCAATGCTATTTTCATCGATCTTTTTATTTTTAATGATTTTAAAATAATGAATTGTGCTGACTGGTACCATTAATAGATAAAGTAATCCAGAAATAATCATTGTGTTGAAAGTATAAATTAGCAGTAATCCAAAATATAAAACCACAACTAACAATAAAAAAATTGTTGCGCTTCTAGGAACGACAATTTTTTTTAATGAGTATGTTGGAATCTTGCTAATTAATAAAATTGAAATAATAATAAATAAAGCTGGCACAATAATATTATAATCTAGATTAAAGAACTGAACTTCACTGAGACTATATATTAATGGCATGAGAACTAGAATGCCGCCTGCTGGTGAAGGTATTCCTTCAAAGAAATTATCCTTCCAAGAAGATTCTACTGCAGAATTAACATTAAATCTTGCTAATCGTAATGCTACACAAATTATGTAAATTAAAGCTATTAACCATCCTAATCTTCCAATTTCGTTAAGGGACCAAAAATACATTATAAATGCCGGTGCCACTCCAAAACTTATAACATCGGTTAATGAATCTAATTCTTTACCAACTTTTGAAGTGCCTTTTATTAATCTGGCAATTCTGCCATCTAACCCATCAATGACTCCAGCAATTACTACCGCTATTATTGCTAATTCGAATTTGCCATCAAAAGCAAATTTAATAGATGTTAACCCAATGCAAACACCCACTAAAGTTAATATATTTGGAAGAATTACTCTTGAGTTTTTATTAGATACTAATTTAATATTTTTTTCAGATTGTTCCATATAACTATCTTTTTGCTATCAATGTTTCTCCTGCAATGGTTTTTTGATTTATTTTTACAAGAGGTTCATAATTTTCAAAATATAGATCTGCTCTACTACCAAATCTGATCATTCCTATTCTTGATCCTTGTTCTAATTCTTCATCTACAGATGTTTCGGTTACAATCCTTCTGGCAATTAATCCTGCGATTTGAACTACTATTATATCCTCACCTTGTGAATTTTTTATTTTATAATAGTTTCTTTCGTTATCTTCGCTTGCCTTATCCAAAGATGCATTAAAAAACTTTCCTGGCTTATATAATATTTCAGAAATTCTTCCCGAACATGGTGTTCTGTTTACATGGCAATCAAAAACGTTCATAAAGATGCTTACTTTTTTAAATTTTTTATTTTCTAAACCTAGTTCTTTTGGGCCTTCAGTCTCTAATACTTGCAAAACTATTCCATCTGCTGGACTAGTAAGATAGTTATCGTCTCTTATTGAAATTCTTTCTGGATCTCTAAAAAAATAATAGCACCAAATTGTAAGGATCAACCCTACAAAACCTAAAAAACCACTTATAAAATAAAGTATGATTGTAGTTAAAACGAAAATTACAATAAATTTGTATCCTTCGTTGTGAATTTTTGGAAAAATTTTATCTAACATAATCGCCAAACCATTAATTTTGAGTTAATATGTATACAAAAAGAATAAATTCAACTATTAAGATATGTCAATAAATGAGCAAAATTAAGGTAAAAAACCCTATCGTTGAGCTAGATGGTGACGAAATGACTAGAGTCATATGGGAGTTTATAAAGAACAAGCTAATTCTTCCCTATGTAGATTTGGGCATTGAATACTATGATCTTGGCATGAAGAGTAGAGACAATACTAACGATCAAATAACTATAGATTGCGCAAAAGCAATAAAGAAAAATGGAGTTGGTATTAAATGCGCAACAATAACCGCTGATGAACTGAGAGTAAAAGAATTTAATTTAAAAAAAATGTGGAGATCTCCTAATGGAACAATAAGAAATATTATTGGGGGAACTGTATTTAGAGAACCAATTATATGTAAAAATATTCCAAAACTTGTTCCGTCTTGGACAGACCCATTAATTATTGGAAGACATGCTTTTGGAGATCAATATAGGGCAACTGATTTTTTAGTTCCTGGAAAAGGCAAGCTAGAAGTTAAATGGACTTCTGAAGATGGAAAAGATCAAAAAAATTATGAAGTTTTTAATTTTCCAGGGCCTGGAATTGCATTATCAATGTACAACTTAGATAAGTCTATTGAAGACTTTGCAAGATCTTGTTTCAATTATGGTTTGATAAAAAAATGGCCAGTTTATCTTTCAACAAAAAATACAATATTAAAAAAATATGATGGAAGATTTAAAGATATCTTTCAAAAGGTATTTGATGAAGATTTTAAAAGTAAATTTGAAAAAAATAATATAACTTATGAACATAGATTAATTGATGATATGGTTGCTTGTGCAATGAAATGGAGTGGAAAATATATTTGGGCATGTAAAAACTATGATGGAGACGTCCAATCCGATACTGTAGCTCAAGGATATGGTTCATTAGGTTTAATGACTAGTGTTTTGCTAGCACCTGATGGAAGAACAATGGAGGCAGAGGCAGCTCATGGAACTGTAACTAGGCACTTTAGACTGCATCAACAAGGAAAGGAAACTTCAACAAATCCAATCGCTTCTATTTTTGCTTGGACTAGAGGATTGGCCCATAGAGGAAAATTAGATAGTAATGATGAGTTAATAAAATTTTCAAATACATTAGAAAAAACTTGTATTGATTGCGTAGAGAACGGATCTATGACCAAAGATCTTGCTATATTAGTTGGGCCCTCAACAAAATACCTTACAACAAATCAATTTCTTGATGAAATTGATCGTAGTTTGCTAAAACAATTAAACTAACGATTTAATTTTTTCCAAAGCTTCGTCTATCTTGGATTTATCTTGTCCGCCAGCTTGAGCAAAATCTTTTCTGCCTCCGCCCCCTTTGCCGCCAATTATTTCTGATCCAAGTTTAGCAAATTTAACAGCATCGTACTTTTTAATTAATTTTTCAGTTATACCAACTGCCAAACCTACTTTTTCATCTTTAATTGCAAATACAACAATTATCCCTTCTTTTAATTCTTTTTTTCCATTATCTACTAGTTTTCTTAAATCTTTAGGAGGCAAGTCTTCTACTTTTTGAAATCTTATTTTTACTCCATTAATTGTTTTATCTTTAATTATATTTTTTGATTTATCCTGTAAGATAGATTTGATGCTTAATTGTTCTAACTGCTTTGATAAATCTTTAATCAATCCTTTTTGGTCTTGGTTGTCTAAATTTGGTTTTCCTCCAAGTTTGATTATTTTTTCAGACATTTCATTTATCGATTCCTCGTCTTTTTGGGCAGAAATATCTGATATTTTTTCTTTATTTTTTAAATAATCATTTAACTGTTTATCTCTTAAGGCTTCAACTCTTCTAACTCCCGCTGCAATAGAGGACTGACTTATAATCTTAAATTTGCCTATATCTCCTGTGTTTTTGACGTGAGTACCGCCACATAATTCAGTTGAAAAATGCTTATTTTCTTCATTTCCCATAGATAATACTCTTACTTCTTCGCCATACTTTTCCCCAAATAATGCCAAAGCTCCGTTTTCAACGGCTTCTTTAGGCGTCATCAATCTTGTTTTTACTTCAGATTTTTTTTCTATCATTGAATTTACATATGTCTCAATTTTATCAATTTCTTCTGAACTAATTGGTTTCATATGACTAAAATCAAATCTAAGTCTTTCTGGTTCAACTAAGGAACCTTTTTGAGTTACATGCTCTCCCAGTACTCTTCTTAAAGATTCATGTAATAAATGTGTAGCTGAATGGTAAGCTCTAATATTTTCTCTTCTTAGAACATTTATTTTCATTTCAACGCTTTGATTTAATTTTATTGATCCACTCTTTACTTTTCCATAGTGAACAAACAAATCACCTAATTTTTTTTGTACATCTGAAACATCAAATTTGAAATCTCCTGAAATTATTTCTCCTTTGTCACCAACCTGCCCTCCTGATTCTCCATAAAAAGGAGTCTGGTTAACAATAATCATGCCTTCTTCACCTGGGCTTAATTTGTCAACTTCCTTGCCTTCTTTAAACAAAGACAATATTACTCCTTCGGCTTGATTAGTTTCGTAACCTAAAAATTCTGTTGATCCTAATTTTTCTCTAATGCCAAACCAAATATCTTCTATGGCACTATCACCAGATCCTTTCCAATTTTTTTTAGCAAGTTCTCTGCTTTCTTTCATTAATAGATGAAATTTATCATTATCAATTTTTAAAGATTTATTTTTTAAAATGTCTTCTGTTAAATCTAATGGAAAACCATAAGTATCATAAAGTTTGAAAGCTACATCGCCTGGAAGTATTTTGTCTATTTTAGAAATCTCATCGTTTAAAATTTTAATTCCTCTATCTAGAAGAACTAAAAATTTTTCTTCTTCCATTTTTAAAGTTTCTTTAATTAAAGACTCTGCTCTTTGCAACTCAGGATAATTATCTTTCATTTCTTCCATTAAAGTTTTGAAGATATTAAAAAATATTGGTTTCTTAGATCCTAATAAATGAGAATGTCTCATTCCTCTTCTCATAATTCGTCTAAGCACATATCCTCTGCCTTCATTAGAAGGCAAAACTCCTTCTGCAATTAAAAATGAGCTAGCTCTTAAGTGATCAGCTATAACTCTAAAGCTTGATAAATTTTTCTCGTTAGGTTTAACTTTAACAATTTCAGAAGTAGAATTGATTAATTTTTTAAAATGATCTGTTTCATAATTGTCATGTGTTCCTTGAAGCAAAGCTGCAATTCTTTCTAAGCCCATTCCGGTATCCACTGATGGTTTAGGTAAGTTAATTCTTTTATCTTTTGTTACTTGTTCAAATTGCATGAAGACTAAATTCCAAATTTCAATATATCGATCTCCATCTTCATTTTTGCTGCCCGGTAATCCTCCTTTTAAATGATCGCCATGATCATAGAATATTTCTGAACAAGGTCCGCAAGGTCCTGTTTCTCCCATAGACCAGAAGTTATCTGATGTTGCTATTCTAATAATTTTATCATCACTAAAACCCGCTATTTTCTTCCATAAATTAAAGGCTTCATCATCTTCATGAAATACTGTTACATAAATTTTATTTTTATCTAGACCAAATTCTTTGGTTATTAAATT